>ENA-OYXU01000421-OYXU01000421.1-human-gut-metagenome-genome-assembly--contig:-NODE-421-length-17242-cov-5.235760_pt1 | contig 17242 bp, 14 predicted proteins | sample MGYA00243243_ERZ653435 | MGnify/ENA primary metagenome ERZ653435 (study PRJEB26926, sample SAMN06165113) | human gut metagenome | biome: ENVO:00009003; feature: ENVO:2100002; material: ENVO:00002003... | reverse complement strand
CAATCATATTGTTATGCGATAAAAACGATGATGAAAACCGCGAATGGGCGTTGTCTTCATGGGGATTCGCCAAGCTGATACTACCGTTGCTTGCAGTCGGAGTATTGACAGCGGGATTCCTGCTCGGTTCAACGCATGACGGTATAGAACTACCCGGTATTATTCCAAATAGCTGGGTTGAATGGGCAGTCGGCGGCAATTCGTTACTATCAAACTTCTTCGCAAGTTTCACAGGTGCGTTTATGTATTTCGCCACTCTTACCGAAGTGCCGATTATTCAGGGACTGCTTGCTTCCGGCATGGGTAAAGGCCCGGCTCTTGCCCTGCTGCTCGCCGGCCCGTCGCTGTCGCTTCCGAATATGCTTGTCATAAGAAGTGTGATGGGTACGAAAAAGACTGTGATATATGTCGCTCTTGTAATTGTCATGGCAACCATTTCCGGATGGGTTTACGGTTATTTCTTCTAAATCGAATGAAAAATGAAAGTATTGATTCTATGCACCGGCAACAGTTGCCGCAGTCAGATGGCTCACGGCTTCCTCCAGTCGTTTGACCCGAATATAAAGGTATTTTCAGCAGGAACGAGACCGGCTGAAAGAGTCAATCCTCGTGCCGTAGAGGTAATGAAGGAAAGAGGCATCGACATCAGCGGCCATACGCCGCACAATGTTGATGAATACCTTAAGGAGTCCTGGGACTATGTGATAACTGTATGCGGAGGCGCCAACGAAAGTTGCCCGTCATTCGTCGGCAATGTAAAGCATCGTATTCATATCGGTTTCGATGATCCCTCCGATGCTGTCGGCTCTGAAGACTACATCATGAGCGAATTTCATCGTGTGCGTGACGAAATAAAGGACCGATTCGAAGAATTTTATAAGAAGAATTTGAAATGAGTAAGGAAAACAAAGGGATAGGATTTTTTGAGCGATACCTTACAATATGGGTTACGCTTTGCATCATTGCCGGTATTGCCATCGGTCAATGGATCCCCGCTGTACCTGAGACATTGGGTAAATGGGAGTATGCCAATGTATCCATCCCTATCGCTGTCCTGATATGGCTGATGATTTATCCCATGATGCTCAAGGTGGATTTCCAGAGTGTCAGGAACGTCGGTAAGCGTCCGAAAGGAATACTGATAACCTGTGTCACCAACTGGCTTATAAAGCCGTTTACCATGTTTGGCATTGCCTGGTTCTTCTTCTTCGTAGTATTTAAGACATTTATTCCAACAGCACTTGCCGACCAATATCTTGCTGGTGCTGTTCTTCTTGGTGCTGCTCCATGCACCGCGATGGTGTTTGTATGGAGTTATCTTACAAAGGGAGATGCGGCCTATACACTTGTTCAGGTCGCGGTAAATGACCTTATAATTCTAGTGGCTTATGTTCCGATAGTAGGATTCCTTCTCGGTATCGGAGGTATCGCTATTCCTTGGGCAACACTAATACTATCAGTCGTATTGTTTGTGGTAATTCCGCTTGTCGCTGGAATAATCACAAGGATATTAGTAGTCCGCCGCTATGGAATTGATTACTTTAATACTGTATTTGTCAACAAATTCAACAAGTGGACCATTATTGGTTTGTTGCTTACGCTTATAATACTTTTCTCTTTTCAAGGGAAAACGATCCTTTCAAATCCTTTTCATATCGTTTTGATTGCTGTCCCATTGATATTACAGACCTTCTTAATATTCTTCATTACTTATGGATGGGCTAAAGCATGGAAACTCCCACATAATGTTGCAGCTCCGGCAGGAATGATAGGAGCAAGTAATTTCTTTGAACTGTCGGTTGCCGTAGCCATCTCTCTATTCGGAGTACAGTCAGGCGCAGCGCTTGCTACAGTTGTGGGAGTATTGGTAGAAGTGCCGGTGATGCTCACATTGGTTAAGATTGCAAACAACACAAGAAAATATTTTAAAAACTGATGATATGAATACATTACTCGATACCCTTTGGTATTTCTGCTATATCACGGTTGAGCTTGTCGTATTGTTCATCGTGATAACGGCGATTGTTGAGATTATCCTGATGTATATTCCTCAGGAGAAGATCAGCAAGAAAATTGAAAAGGCCGGATTCTTCGGAAATGTTATAGCCGCAGGATTCGGAGCACTCACGCCTTTCTGTGCATGTTCTACTCTCCCCATGACTGTAGGTTTCCTCAATGCCGGCGTACCTTTCGGAGCCACGATGTCATTCCTTATTGCATCTCCGTTGCTTAACCCGATTATTATAGCAATGTTGGGAGCATTGGTAGGCATCAAAGCTATGCTCATATATGTGGCGATTGCCTTCCTCTGCGCTGTGTTCTTCGGCTGGGGATTGCAAAAAGTAGATGCTCAGAAATATGTCAAAAACGTAAGGTTGAAAAAGCAATCCTGCTGTTCGGCGGGTGAAAAGCCCATTGAGGCCAAGAAGCTCCCGTGGAGTCAGAAAATAGCTATAGCACTTCGTGCCGGATGGGACACGCTACGCCCGATTTTCTGGTATCTTATAATCGGTGTTGCATTAGGAGCTGTGATATACGGATATATGCCAAGCGACTGGGTGTTGAAAATCGCCGGACCGGACAATCCATTCGCTGTACCTGTCGCAGCCATCATCGGAGTGCCACTTTATATCCGTGCAGAGACCGCAATACCTATCGGCGTAGCATTAATGGGCAAAGGCATGAGTATCGGGGCTGTGATAGCGCTTGTTATCGGTGGCGCAGGCATGGCAATTCCGGAAATGTCGATGCTTGCAAGTATCTTCAAAAAGAAACTTGTCGCCATGATTGTCGCTGTAATATTCCTGACGGCTGTCATATCCGGCTATCTGTTCAATTTGCTCCTATGATATTAAAAAACATCACGGATTATACAGATTCTTGTCATAGAAATCCATTACCTCACGGCAGATGACAAGGGCCTCGGCGGCAGGTGACTTCGGGTCAAGGCTGACTGACTTCGAGTAATCGCTCATAGCCTCGCCTTTGCGACCGAGTTTCCAGTTGGCACGGCCTCGCTGATAGTAGGTCATGGCCGTGGCTCTGCCGTCGTCAATAAGTCTGTCAGCCTCGGCGATGGCGCCGGTCGGACGCCCGAGGTCAATTAGTTTGGCAATTGCGAGGTCGGGATTAAAGTCGTTCATGTTTGTAGCTGTAAATAAATTTCGTAAATTTGAGACATCAAATTTACTAATAATTATTCAACATCATGTTGCGCAAGTTTGTTTTGTCCGTTTCAGCGGCCGCAATTGTCCTGACGGCCTACGCCGCAGACCCGACAGCCACAAAATACAATTCACAGCAGTGTGAAGGCTCTCTGACGCCCTATCCCGTCGAGATTACCGAAGTGCCGCGTCCCGACTCACTGACAGCGGTTTTCATAAACCATGTCGGACGCCACGGAGCACGTTATCCGGCCTCGGCAGCCAACTGTCTCAAACTCGCCGAAGCTCTTGAACGAGCCGACTCATTAGGTACAATCACGCCTCTCGGCCGCGAACTCGCCTCGCTTAACCGTCGTGTCATCGAGCTGAGCACCGGACGCTGGGGTGCGCTTGACTCTCTCGGCATGGCCGAGCAACGGGCGATAGCCTCACGTATGTTCGCTAATTTCCCCGAGCTTTTCAAATCAGGCCGCGTGAGCGCCATCTCGTCATATTCACCGCGCGCCATGATGAGCATGATGTCGTTTGTCCATCAGCTTGACCGCCTCAACAATCACCCCGAATTCGTCACCTCTACAGGCCGGGTGAACTCACCTCTGATGCGTCCGTTTGATGTCGACCAAGACTATCTTGATTTCAGAGCCGACAAAACATGGGAGCCGCCCTATATAGAATATTACAACCAGACATGCCCGACTGCAGCCATAACACGCGTTTTAGGCAAAAATTATCCGTTTGAAAACGCAGACCAATGGCGTGACCTCGCGATTACAGAATACTACGTGCTCGCCGGCCTGTCAGCCATGGGACTGCCTAACGAAAGCGATAAATATCTGACCTTAGAGGAACAAAATGCACTGTGGTCATGCTTTAACCTTCGTCAATATCTGCAGCGCACCGCTACAACCGTATCTACGGTGCCTGCCGAGATCGCAGCCGCGCTGCTGCTCAACCTGATAGAAACCGCTGACAACTTTATCAACGGAGAGTCAGATACGGCAGTCAATCTGCGATTCGGCCACGCTGAAACGCTGATGCCTCTGCTTTCGCTCATGAGATTGCAAGGGTGTTACTACATCACGAATTACTTTGATACCGTTGCGCAGCACTGGCGCGACTTCGACGTAGTGCCGATGGCCTCAAATCTGCAGATGATTCTTTTCAAGGAACGCAAAAGCGGACGTTACTACGTGCGGTTTGACCTCAACGAGCGCCCCGTTGCCCTGATTCCCAACAACGAATCAATATATCTGCCTTGGGGAGTCGCTCGTGACTACTTGATGAGATGCGTGCCGCTTTATGCCCAGTAATCAAGGTGATAAATAAGCAGCAAAAGCATTTATTATAATTTATGTGCATTAAAGTTGCCCATAGTCGGTCATACATTTGCATCGTAAACGATGTAAACGCATTGACTTATGGCAACAATCTCTCTGAACGATATCATTTTTGCGACAGCAAGTTTCCGCGGCAACGAAATTTTTTCGCTGAGTCTGAGCGGACTGACATCTCTAAGCGAACTCCTCACAGAACTGCGCAGACGCATCGGCACAACCGTCAAGGGACTTGTGACCGTTTCGCTCCGCAACCGCTCGCAGGGCTGGAGTCAGACACGCGCACTCTACATGAATGCTTCAGCGACAGAGGGCGTGCAACTGTCGCTCTTCTGACGGCGAAATGAAAATAATACACAGTGCAGACTGGCATATCGGCCACCGCTTATACGGGTACGACCGCGACGATGAGCATCGCGCTTTTTTCGGCGGGCTAAGCACGATTGTAAGCCGGCATCAGCCTGACGCACTGATTGTAGCCGGAGATATTTTCAATACTTCCAACCCTACCATCGCATCTCGCCGCCTTTATACTGAGGCTTTGATGTCACTCAGACAGGCTGCACCAGACATGCGTATAATAATCATCCCCGGCAACCACGACAGCGCGGGACGCCTCGGTGTCGAACGGCCGTTATGGGAGGTTTTCGGCGTAGACATCGCCTCGGATGCCACCGAAACAGACAGTCTTATCTTTAAAATCGGTGATAAGGGTTATGTTGTAGCCGTGCCATATATTTTTGAGAACTCTTACCCGTCAACCGGGGGACAGGACGACTTGGACGGTCGTATGAAAGCTTACCATCAGGCACTCTTGGATGAAGTTGCAAGACGCAATTGCGAAGGCCTCCCGGTCGTCATGTCGGCGCATCTCGCCGTAGCCAAAGCCGACGTTGTCGGACAGTTCGACAGCCCGCTTTCATTTCACCCGATTGAAAATATGGGCCATGGCTATGACTATCTTGCTCTCGGTCACATACATAAAGCGCAGCAATTTACGGCCGGCGGCAACGGCGTGGTGCGTTATGCCGGCTCGCCTTTCGCCATGTCGTTTGACGAACTGCGCGAACATAGTGTGACCGTCGTTGATATTGAGGGTCACAACTGTAAGCCGGCAATCACCGTCGAGAAATTGACGCCGCTTAGACCGCTTGTAAATTACAATATCGACAACCCTCTGGCACTCGACAAAACTATCGAATCATTGTCGCGTCTGAACGAAGATTTGGATGAATATCTGCGTGTATTCGTAAGTTTCGACAGCCACGTCGACGGCGATGCAAAGATGAGACTTGCCGAAAGCGTGCGCGATAAAAAGGCGCGTTTTTGCTGCATGCAACCGGTTTTCATTCATAAGCCCGCTTTGACCGAAATATCCGGTCTTATTGCTCGTGACGACCTCGATGTAAAATCGCCCATCGAGATCGCAAATGACTTTTATACCGCTCTTTACGGCGTAAGTATGCCGTCTGTGTTAAACGATATATTACACGAGGCGCAGACCAATGTCTTAAAAAAAAAATCGGACGATGACTCCGGTGATTACGAGGCATAGCAATGAAATTCAAGGATTTATATATTAAAAATATTGCATCGGTCGAAAAAGCACATATTTGCTTTGACCGTGGTCCGCTCACTGAGTCGGGACTCTTTCTCATCTGTGGAGAGACGGGTGCCGGCAAATCAACCATACTTGATGCAATCTGCCTCGCCCTTTACAATCAGACTCCCAGATTGGAAGGTCTGAGACGCCGCAACGACAAAGCTGTCGATGCGTTGGCGATTGCCGACGACCGACTGACTTTTGCCGACCCGCGCAACTATATGCGTCGGGGGGCGACGGCAGCCGAAATAGAGTTGCGCTTTACCGGCAATGACGGTTGCGACTACAAGGCTCTCTGGTGTGTAGAGCTTATGCCGCGCAAAAAGGCTGTCGGCAAGATAAAACGCTGCCTGTCATGTGACGGAGAGGAGGACGTCAGACTGTCTGCCGATATTAACCGCCGCATAGCCGATGACTGCGTCGTCGGGCTTGATTACCAGCAGTTCTGCCGAACGGCAATGCTGGCACAAGGCGATTTTGAGCGCTTTCTTGCGGCCGACGACAAAGACAAGGCCGCGATACTCGAAAAACTTACGGGTATCAGTCAGTTCACAGACCTCGGCGCGGAGATTAACATGATGCTTAAGGATAGCCGTCGCCGTCTTGATGAAGTCAGAGCAAGGCTGTCGGCGTTAGAAACGCTTAAAGACGATGATGTCGAGGCATTAAAGACCGAAGCCGAAAAATGCAATACCGAAATTAAATCGACCTCTGTGAAAATCAAGGCCATAAAAGCGCTAAATGACTATCTGCTCGTTTTTAACGGTCTCAGTGAGAATGTAAAAAGTCAAAAAGAGAAACTCGACTCGGCGATAGCCGTCACCGAGACCGATGGATACAAGGCCGACGCCGCATTAGTCGGTCTATATGACCGAAGCAGCCGCGGCCGCTCTATGATGCAGCAGCGCAATATCCTCTCAGATAATATCGAGACATATAAACAGTCAACGTGCAGTCTACGGCCGGACTTTGTGGATGAGGCCGGCAAAATTGCCCTTCTGCACGGGCATATCGAATTTCTAAAGATTAAGATTGCCGAAAACGCTAAGGCGAAAGGCAAGCTCAAAGAATATGAAACGCTGATTGACAAAAATGCCGAGGCTACAAGTCTGCTCAATCTTATCGTTCAGAGTCTCACAACACGCACCGAGAAACAGAAAACATTAGCTGACGAGACCGCTCGTCGGGCGAAACTTGTGGCGGAGCATATCAAAACCGAAAAGCAATCGCAACAGCTTGGCAGCGAAATCAAGGATGCGAGACAAATCCTCGACAACCTGAGAAAAGAGAGGGCCGGAATCGATTCAATCAAGCTTTCCGAGGAAAAAGCAGAAATCATAAATCTCATACGCAAAATTGATGATATAAATCAATTACAGAAAGAAATTACAGCTTTAGTTGAGGAAATTAACCGCAATAAGAGCAAAATCATTTCGGCTGAGACTGAGAATAATAAATTGTCAGACGCAAATACTGCCGACCATATCCGATTGGAGACACTGACCGCGACTCTCACCAATTTGGAGCAGAATTATATGCATGCGGCTCTTGGCACAAGCGATGCGGCCAAGTCCCTGAGAGTAAGACTGAATGTAGGTGACCGCTGTCCAGTCTGCGGCAACACGGTGGGCGCACTGCCTGTCGAAACCGAACTCAAAGCCCGCAGCGATGCATTCGCCAAATCACTCGACGACACACGTAAGGCGGTCGAACTATTAAAGACAGCCATAAACAATCGTGAGCGCACAATTTCAGCCAATACTGCAACCATCACTCAGCTCAACGAACGCATCGACAACGACTCAAAATCTGTTGCCGGCAAAAAAGAGCGCATAGGAACATTACGAATGGAAACCGCCCTAACGGATGTCTGTCTCGAAAGTCTCAGTCAGATGCGACAGAGATTGGAGAAAAAACGAGACGACGTTATAGCGATTGAAAACAGATGTCTCGGCTTGGATAAGAAAATTGCAGAGTATACAACTTCAATAGACACTTTAAATTCAAAGCATAAACAATTAGAAATTAATCTCACACGTTTATCAGAGCAGTTAAAAGCGGCTGACGACAAGATTAATTCTGAACGGGAGGATATAGTTACGCAGACCGAGAAGATTGAACGTTCAAAAGATTCACTCGCCACTCTCGGCTTGATTGTCAACGATTGCTTTAATATCGACGAGGTCAAATTCGGTCTCAGCAGATTGCGCGAACTCATAGCAGCGCGTGACCGTTTGAATAAAGTGTCCGCCAATCTTGAAAATGCACTCGCCGATACCTGCAGTGAAATTGAGCACGCCGAAAGTCTCAGAGATGATATTGTCGCAATTGCTCCCGACATATTCACATCACCGCTTATGACCGAGTACGCACCTGAGGAGCATAAAATCATAACCGGCAACAAACTGAATGACATACGCGCTAAAGCGACATCGTTTAAGGCCCTGCAAGACAAAGCGTGTGACGACATCAAGGCAATAGACCGTGAACTTGACGCAATTGCGGCCGAAGACGAAAATCTTAGCCGTATGGCACTTGCCGCACTGATGACCGACGAGCATGTAGCCGAATATGAGCAGGCGCTCCAACGGCATAAACAAGACGACAAGAATCTGACCGAGGCACGGGCTGCCTATAATGCCGCGGCGGCTTCACTTGATAAATTCTTGGCTGAGACTCCCCGCCCCGACTCGGACGTTCCGGATGACACAGAGGCTCTCAAAGATGCGTCACAAAAACTTGAAGAGATGCTCGACGCCGCCCGTCAGCGTCTGACCATCATCAACGAAACGCTTAAACGAGACAACGAGACACGTCGTAAAATCGCCGAAGAAGGCGTCAATTTCGACCGCATGATTGCGCGTAACAAGAACTTGGAAATTCTTGACTCACTGTATGGCGGAGAGAAAGGATATCGTTTCGGCAAGCTGGCTCAATCCGTGATTCTGCAACAGTTGCTTGTCAACGCCAATCATTACCTATCGCTGTTCACACGGCGTTATCAGATGTCGGCCGAAGGCGGCTCGCTGCAGATAAGCATCGCCGACAGTGATTTCGGAGGAGACCGCCGTCCGTTCAACACCCTTTCAGGCGGCGAACGTTTTATGGTCTCTTTAGCGCTTGCACTCGGACTCTCATCAATCCGCAAAGTCAACGAGGCTCCCGACATAATCTTCATCGACGAAGGATTCGGCACACTCAGTGCAGATTGTCTCGAACAGGTCACCGAGACACTGAGCGCACTGCAACTCAGCGAGGGTCGGAAGGTCGGCATCGTCAGCCACGTCGAAGGGCTCAAGGAGCGCATCCCCGTTCACATCAGTCTTTCAAGAGTAAAAAATCTTTACACCGAAGTAAAAGTAACGACATGAACATAAACACCGAAAAACCGGCCGACGCACCGTTCATAGTGCTCGACGCCGAGTTTACCGATACGCAAGAAATCCTCGAACTTACTATTGCCTCACTCGGGGGAGATATTATATATCACCAATACTTCAAACCTGTTGAATCATCCCGATGGCCGAACAGCCAGCGTATCCATCACATCACTCCGGCCATGGTGGCCGACAAACCGACATTCAAGAGCTGCCGCAATGACATTCAGAAGATTATCGACAGTTCTGACTATATCTGCGGCTTTGCAGTCGACAATGACCTGCGCCATCTCAACGAACACGGCATAGACATAGATGACGACAAACGTGTAATTGAGGTACGCCGGTGGTACTGGCTTTTGCGTGGCAAAGACAAGGGCCTCGATTTCGGCATCACACCCGGGCTCTCCGCCGCCCTGACCGATATGGAGATTGCCTTCGATGACAGCGAGGCTCACAGCGCCACGGCCGATACGCTCAACACGCTCAAACTCTTCATGTCACTCAGCGACAGCTATCGTCTTCTCCGCGGACTTGACGGACTCGGTCTTGATAATTTGATTGCAGAGTTTGATAAGGAGTACGCCGAGTACGAACGTCTTCACGCCGCCGGAGCTGCATACATCATCATGCGCAACGGTGTATGTCAACTTAAGATGCTCGCCAATCCGCGCGACAACGTGCGCGATGCCGTGGCCGGAATCGAGGTGGCCGACCGCGCCCGTGCCGAGTGTGAGATTCGACGTCAGTTCCAGCGTCGTCAGGCAAATGGCAGCACATATCTGTATTCGCTCCGCAAAAGCGATTTGGAATGGTTTTCGAGCTACACTAACACTTACGACCCCGATGATCACGCATATTACAAAGCATTGCTAAAAGGCAAAGACAAACTATTTGGAATTTAAACATTTAAGATCTAAATTTGCCAAATCAAGCATCGTATCTGCACATTACACCCTAAATTCAATAATATGAAAAAACTTTTGCTTTGCATCGCTGTCGTCGCAGCCATGATTGTGACCGGATGCAGCCGATTCTCAAACCGAGGAGAGGTCGAGATGCCTTTTATCGACGCAGCAAACACATCGTCGCTAAGTTTTGACCGCGTATCGCTCAGCGACTCGGCGACTGTGCTCAATGCTGTTGTCCATTTCCGTCCCGGCAACTGGATTCGCTTTGACAGTGCAAGCCGGATTGTCGCCGACGGCAAGGAGTATATGTTAGAGTCTATCGAAGGCATTGCGCCGGGCGAGAAATATATCATGCCCGACTCCGGCGTGGCACATTTCGTCATGCATTTCCCTGCTATCCCCGCATCGGTCAAATCCATCGACTTCACCGAAGGCACCCCTGACGGCTGGCAGCTGTGGGGCATACAGTTAGATTCTAACTATGAGAACAAGGGCGTCATTGCTACGGAGATGACAGAGTCCGACCCTAACGCCGTGCTGCCCGAAGTCAGCATGAGCCGCGACACCACGACTGTCAATATCCATCTGCTCAACTATCGCCCCGAAATGGGCGATAAGCTGAGTTATGGCGTGAACACCCTGACCGGACAAATCAGTGACATGCCTGCGCTTGACATCGATGAGAAAGGCAATGCCGTTTTCAAGCGCGTGATCGTCGGTCCCGAGGAGCTCTTTGTCTATAGACTCGGCACAATGCCCATCCGCGGCACAGTTGTCATGGAGCCGGGCGAGACTCTTGACCTCTACTGCGACTGCCGTTTCTCGGGTGCTTACAACATGAGTGTTCGCAACAATGATAAAATTGACTTCTCGTATGAGTTCCACGGCTCAAACGGCCGACTCGCCGAAGTCAACCGTGCCGGCTACGCACATAACTCTTACGGACTTGAACTCTACTCCGGAAAATTCGGCAGCTACAAAATGACCGGCGACGAATACTGCGACTATGTCGTCAGCACATATCTCTCTAATCTCGACTCAATCAACGCTATGGACGCTACACATGCAACAAAAGAAATGCTGAAGACAGGGCTGCAGACCGATGTTATTCACGCCATCTCAAAGGCTCCGAGCATCCTTGCACGCAATTATTATTCGGAAAATCAGAACTGGGGTGCAAAAATTCCCGACGGGACAATTAACGCAGAAATTTCACCCGAAAACGCCCGCATGATTGCAGAACTCATCGACCTGAACAATCCCCGACTCTTCTATCACTACGGACTGACTTCACCTGATGACCTTACCAATACCGACGTCTGGGCCAAAGCCGGCATCGACACCAAAATGCTCGACGAACTTAAAGCCTATCAGAAGGCATACGATGCTGCCTCGTCCGGAGAACTCGACAGCGAAAGCATCGACATATTGAAAAAGTCGACCTACCCCGCCTATGCCGCGTCTGCAGCCGCACGTCAGAAAGAGACCGAGGAACTGCTCAGCTCCAAGGCCGCAGAAATGATTGAGCCTACACCCGCCGTGGCCGATGATAAAGTATTTGACGAGATAATCAAACCCTACAAAGGCAAAGTCGTGGTCGTTGACCTGTGGAACACATGGTGTGGACCTTGTCGCGCTGCTCTTGCTGCCAATGAGCCGTTCAAAAGCAAGGAGCTCGCCTCTGACGATATTGTATGGGTTTATATTGCAGACGAATCGTCACCAATCAAGAATTATCTTGAGATGATTCCCGACATTAAGGGTCATCACTTCCGTATCAATAAAGAGCAGAAAGCTGCAATCAACGAACGATTTGACGTCGACGGCATACCTTACTATATCGTTGTAGACCGTCAGGGCAAAGCCACCGGCCGCCCTGACCTGCGCGACCACAAACTGTATGTCTCAACAATACTCGACATGCTGAAATAAACTGCATAGGATTTAAACAAAAAGCAGGGAGTCGTGAGCAGGAAATGTTTCGGCTCCCTGCTCATTTTTTCATAGGAATTGCTACATTTGCATCTATTAATACAATTCTATAAAGACGCATATATTTTGGACTCGGACTTTAATTCATATAAATCGGGACTCAATCTTGCTCCTCTGATAAAGCTCTGTGAAACAGAGGGCAGGCCGGTAATATATGAGAAGGGCGATTATCTGATACATCTGGGTGACACAGAGCGACACATATCGCTCGTCAAGTCGGGCTATTGCCGTTATGTCGGGCTACGCCATGACGGTGAAGAGGCTTTGGTCGGTCTGGCTTTCGCCGGTGAGTTTGCAGTCGATTTCAATAACGGTGTCAGGCATGCCCCGTCAATGGTCTCGATTTTAGCCTCGACAAGAGTTGAGGTCTTACAGCTTAACCTCGAGTATGCATTGAGCAGGATTCTTGAGGCTGAGCCTGACTTCCTGTATAAAGCCTCAGACTCACTCTTCCTCATGTGTTATCACCGTCTGCTTGACCTGTATGTACTCACTCCTGCCGAAAGATACATACAGTTTGCGAAATCTTACCCTGAAATTGTATCCAAAATCAAGGCAAAAGAACTGGCATCATATCTGCAAATCTCACATCAGCATCTATTGCGCATAAAAAGATCATTAGCTAAGGAAAATATTTAAGCGAGTTGAACATATGTTCAATTCCGAATCATCCTTGTGCAATAACTTTGCAGCATAAAACATATATATACCGATGAAAAAATTATTCATTACATCACTGTTGCTTAGTGCAGCAGCAGTCTCTGCCGCACAGACAGAAACATCCGACACCATCGCGGCGAAACAGTTGGACGAAATAGTGATAGAGGCTCCGCGCGTAATCCGCAAGTCGGATATGGATGTCTATCACCCCTCAAAAAGTGCCGTCAGCAACTCAAAAAACGGTCTGCAACTGCTCAATAATCTTATGATACCGTCACTCTCGGTGAATGACGCACTCAGCAGCATTACAGCCGCCGGACAGTCTGTGCAGATCCGCATCAACGGCCGTCAGGCAACTATCGACCAAGTCCGTGCCTTGTTGCCCGAGACTATTAAGCGTGTGGAATGGATGGATAATCCCGGGCTGCGCTACGGAGGGGCAAACTATGTGCTTAATTTTATCGTGGCGAATCCCTCCCTCGGCGGCTCGCTGCAAGTATTTTCACGTCCGGCGCTGAACACGGCATGGGGTTTTCATATGGCTGACGCGAAGGTCAATATCGGCAAATCACAGTTTGAAATCGGCGCAAATTATAAACTGACCAACAAAATCAAAACTCACCGCGATTATACCGAAACATTTACCTACCCTGACGGTCAGAGCCTTACACGCAAGGAAACGTCGAGAGGAGGCACAATGGACAACACGATGGGAAACCTCTGGGCATCATATAATTATATCAAGCCGGATACAACTGTGTTTGTGGCCGAATTTACGATGCACAAGGATTTTACCGATAAGTTTCTATACAACGGGCTGCTCTCGTTAAGCAATGATACTGACGACATATTGCTCACTGACGCCCACGGTGATAAGGGCACCACACCGTCGCTATCACTCTATCTGCAGCAGCATTTCGCTCGCAAACAGATGCTTGTGGTCGATTTCAGTTCGTCATTCTACAGCGGACGCACATTTTCTGACTACATGGAGCAACTGCCTGATGCCACATCTTATCTAACTGACATCCACACTGACATAAAGGACCGCAATCAGGCTTATGCAATTGAGGCTGATTACATTAAGTCATGGGACAAGGCTCGCTTCACGGCAGGTGTGTCCTACAAGGCCAACCGCAACCGCTCGAAATATGAGAGCCTTGGCGGGGAGGTTTTCCATCAGCGCCAAGACCGCGTATACATGTTCGCCGAGTACTTCCGCCGCTTCGGCAAATGGTCGGCGACCGCAGGTATCGGAGCGCAATACACTGACTTCCTCTTCAAAGAGTCAAACCGCGGGAACAACTCATGGAGCGCGAGGCCTCAGGCCACGATTACCTACTCACCGAATCAGAATCACAATCTGCGCCTTAACTTCACCTCATGGCAGACTGCGCCATCGCTGGCCGAAACAAATGTTGTGCCGCAACAATTAGACGGTTTCCAGTGGAGAGTCGGTAATCAGAATCTAAAAACGTCTAATTCATATATGCTTACGTTCAGATACGGATTTAATATTCCACGTGTTAACGGCTCCTTCGGCATCCGGGCTTTCACCTCGCCCAATGCTATAACACCCGTAATCGGATGGAATGAAAACCGGCTGATTACATCATATGAGAACAGCCGCGGCCTGAAAAATCTGTCGTTCTTTCTCTCACCGCAGATCGAAGTGGTACGCGACTGGCTCACCCTCAGCGGCAACGTGCAATATCGCATGGAGCGCATGAAAGGCACGGGCTATTCAATCAATCACAACGGCTGGAGCGGCTATGCGTCACTTCAATTATCTCATTGGGGTTTTCTTCTCGAGGCACAATATCGCTACGCCCAGCGTGATTTGTGGGGCGAGAAAATCAGTTGGGGCGAAGACCTCAATCTCATATCTCTTCAATATAACTGGCGTGACTGGCAGTTCGGTGCCGGTGTCATCATGCCGTTTGGCAAATACGACCAAGGCTCGAAGTCGCTCAGCAAATGGAACCGCAACGAACAGCACATGCATCTCGATATGCGAATGTTCTTCGTAACCGCTGCATGGAACCTTCAATGGGGCCGTCAGAAACGCGGCGTCCAAAAACTCATCGACTCTGACGCTAATACAGACCGCTCGACAGCCGGAGGAAGATAAACCCTGAAACAGCTAAATATCTAATCTACAAATCTATCACGGAGGCTGTGTCGTAATCAAATGTTACGGCACAGCTTTTTTTGGGGGGGGATATGGAGGGGCGATTTGTAATTGCCCATATATAACAGCCTATCTTTCTGTACGTTACATCCTGCGATTGAAAATCGCCGCTCAATGGCGAATATTACTGCCATCACCGCTAACGCGGCTCCAACACGCCCAAAGGCGCTGATTGACGGCGGACACATTATACTTTCCCCCGCCATGTCGCCTATATAACAAGCGATTTTGCATTGATACAAAAAAAGATGCCCGGGGCTTTTGCTCCGGACATCATTCACAGAATTGTAGATTTATTTCCCCTTTTTAGGTTTGGCAGGGGGGAGTTTAAAAGTGATAGGGAGAGCCATAGACACGTCCACCGCACGACCGTCCTTGCGGCCCGGAGTCCATTTAGGCATAGATTTCACTACTCTCATCGCCTCGTCATCAAGAGCCTTGTTTATCGGTTTATCAACCGATACATCCGAAATACTGCCGTCGGACTTGACCGTAAATCTAACAACCACTTTACCCTCGATGCCGTCTTTAATGGCTTCGGCCGGATACTTTATATTCTTTATAAGGTACATCATCAGCGCGTCAAAGCCACCGGGATATTCGGGGAGAACGTCAGCGGCAGACGATTCGACAGGCTTCGTCTGACTTTGGGCCGGGGCTTGCACAGCTTGGAGGTTTTGACTAACTTCGCCTGCGGTTTTGACTTCCGCGACAGACACACGGTCAAGCGCTGATGCGACGGCCGGAATGTTAACCACTGCCAATGCTCCGACTATTGCCGGAACCACGGCCAGAGTGCGCACGAGAGCGCCTCTTTTGCTTTGCTTTTTACTCATCATGGTGATTCTTTTTTTAAGTTTACTATGAGTCAGGTTGTTGGCCAAGGACTGCAATCTCGGGCCAACAGCCTTTTTTATTAATAATATCTGGTATGCTTTCATGTCAAAGCCATCTGTCACGACGTCGGTGTCGGCCTCATATTCATGGACCATCGCAAGCTGACGACGCCACAGCCATACGGCAGGGTTATACCACATCAAGGCGCATATAAGGCCGGCCAACGCGAGGTCTAAGGAGTGACGACGGCGTATGTGGGCCATCTCGTGAGACAGTATCATCTCGGTGTCAGCGAGGCTGTCATCGTCTTTGCCGATAAAGACATAGCCCATCCAACTGAACGGCGACATTTTCCTATCCACGCGCACAAGTGTAATCGGACCGCGGCACTCTTTCCTACCCTTTGCGATAAGCATGACAAGGCGGATTAAACCGCTAATCATTACAGCCAACGAGAGCAGAACTGCGGCCATATAAAGCGTCGGGAGGTATTTTATCAACTCAGACAGCCTCGTCGTAGCGCCAATGCCGATGACTTCGGGACGACCTATCGCCATATCGGCTGCCGCATCTACCCTGTCAGGTGTAAAAAGGCATAATTCAGGGCATAGAGGCATCAAAAGACTCGTCAGCATTATCGCCCAAAGCAGCATGCGGCTCAGACGCGGACGCATGGCATCGGCAGCCGCGAGACTGTATGCCAAATAGCCGAAAAGCACATATATGCCGGCTTGGAGAGAATATGAAAAGAGCGCTGTCATTTGTCAGTCTTTTTTTCGACCATCTCGATAATCTGCCGCAACTCGTCGACAGAAATCTTTTCATCAGACACTAATGCCGAGACCGCCGCTTTATAGGAATTGTTAAAGAAATTGCTCACAATCTCGCTTAAAGACCGTTCGGCGAACTGCTCGCGCTCGGCAATGGCATAATATTGAAAAGAGCCGTTAACGACATTGTGCCCTACAAAACCCTTGTCCTCAAGGATTCTTACTTGCGTCGAAACCGTATTGAAATGAGGCCGAGGCTCAGGATATGCCGCCACTATCTCGCGGACAAACATCGGGCCACGCTCCCATAAGAGATTCATTATCGGGGTTTCTTTTTCTGTAAGTTTATTTTTACTCCTGTCTCTTATACACATCTCCGAGCCCACGAGACTACGCTGCATCT
>ENA-OYXU01000420-OYXU01000420.1-human-gut-metagenome-genome-assembly--contig:-NODE-420-length-17254-cov-4.126403_pt1 | contig 17254 bp, 13 predicted proteins | sample MGYA00243243_ERZ653435 | MGnify/ENA primary metagenome ERZ653435 (study PRJEB26926, sample SAMN06165113) | human gut metagenome | biome: ENVO:00009003; feature: ENVO:2100002; material: ENVO:00002003... | reverse complement strand
TTTGTTCAAGCAGAAGACGGCATACGAGATGCCGCGTAGTCTCGTGGGCTCGGAGATGTGTATAAGAGACAGGTTTTCGCATCACCCGCGGGAGTTATCAGGAGTTTATTATCAGAAGCGGATTTTGGTTACGTTCAAACCCTGGCGGCGGATAACGATAGTGCCGGCGGCTGGATTCTGAATCTTCACGCCCTGCAGGCTGAAGTATTCGACGGGAGCATCAGTGTCGTCGGCTACGATGGAGTCGATGGCGCTGGTATCGGCATAGGTGAAGCTCAGGGGGAAGTTCATGTCGCCGAAAGCCGACAGGCGTTTGAAGCGGGCTTCATAAGTGGTGTTGTCGCTCAGTCCGTTGATTTCGGCGGTGTAGTTTGTTGCCATTGCGCGCGAGGCTACGGGCGTGAGTGCTGTCTCACCGACGCCGTCGATGATCAGGTAGGCTCCTTCGACAAGGCCCGTGATTTTGGTCTCGTCGAGACCGTCGAATGATGCTGTCAGGGTCATTACGCCGTTTGCGCCGTTGGTCAGCTCATAGTTGACTCTGACGGTGAAAGGCTTGTTGTCTGACGAGGCGCTTGCGGGGAATGTCACCTCGGTGTAAGATGAGAGGCCGTCGCCCTTGTGGCCTACAACTGGTTCGGTGGGTTGGTCGGGGTCGACGGGTATCTCGCCGCCATTGGTGTATGTGAATTCAAAGGGAAACTCAAGGACAGCACCGTAGTAGTCGGGTGATGACATGCGTTTGAAGAAGCCTGTGTAGGTCTGGCCTTCGGTGAGTGAGGCCTCGGTGGTGGCGGTGTAGACTCCGTCGGCGAGGGTGAGAGGTGTTTCACCGATTCCGGCGATAATCAGATAGGCCTCGTCGACAAGTCCGATGAATGTCGCGGGGTCGAGACCCTCGAATGTCACGCTGACGCCGAGCCGGGAGTCTTCGGTGGCTGTCATGGTGTAACGGGCGGTGGCTGTCGCAGCGGGTTTGCCGGTTTGGTGGCAGGGGAATTTCACCTGAGTGTATGCCTCGTCGCCGCTCATGGCATTCCCTTTGTGCTCAACGACGGGGTCTGCGGGCTGCTCGGGGTCGACGGGAGTCTCGCTGCCCGGCTCCTGAGTCAGAACCACGTTAGAGCGGTAGATTTTGATGTTCGAAATCCTGATGTTGATTCCGGCGGGATTGGCGCCGAAGTCAAAGAGAAGCTGAAGCACCTGCTCACGAGTGATTCCTTTGCCGCACTTGACGACACGCTGGCTCTGATTGGCCTTCAGATCCATGGTGAGGTCTGAAATCATGTCGTTGTCAAATGTCTGTGGGAAGAGCTTGTAGTAAGCGTTGTTGAAGTCCTTGTCGGCAACGATGTCAAAAGCGAGCGTGTAATAATAGTCGGCCGAGGGGACGATGTCTGTCATCAGTGAGAACTGAGCCTGCCATCTCGTGTTTGTGGCGTCATTGAGCGTGAGGTCAAAGACTCCGTCGTTAAATGTGGCGGTGTAGTTGTTGTTTTCGGCCCATCCCGGCGCAAAGTAAATCGCACCCGTCGTGAAGGTCGGATTGAGCTGCTCAACAACGGGTTCGACGGGAGGCTTGGGGTCGACGGCGCCGTCTTTGGTGTAGGTGAACTCGAAATAGAAGAAGAGGTCGCCGCCATACCAGTCGCCGGCCGACATGCGTTTGAAGAATCCGGTGTAAGTCTGGCCTTCGGTGAAAGTTTGAGTGGTTGTGGCGGTGTACGCGCCGTCGGCGAGAGTGAGAGGTGTTTCGCCGATGCCATCGATAATCATGTATGCGGCGTCGACAAGGCCGACGAATGTGGCCGGCTCAAGGTTCTCAAACTTGACGTTTACAGAGAGTTTGGAGTCTGAAGTGGCGGTCATGGTGTAGCGTGCGGTGGCCGTTGCGTCGGGCTTGTCTGGCTGACCGCAGGTGAACGTCATTTCGGAGTAGGCGTCATCGCCACTCATGCCCTGACCCTTGTGAACTGTGGTCATGGCGGCTGACATGGTCAGCGTCAATGCGCTGAATGTCAGGAATGATAAAAACTTTTTCATCATTGATTTGGAACTGAATATGGTGAATTATTTGCTGACTGTGTTGGCAGTCGAAATGGCTTCTTGGAATTTTAACACGCAAAAGTAGCCAAAAATCCTTGCGGGCATCTCAAACATGTTGTATAACATAAAAATTGTTCGTGCTAATCTTCCGAAGCATCCGCCTATGTATTATTGGCCTTAGGATTAGTTAAAAACATATAAAGAGGTGGTTAGGACTGTAACTATTTGGGGGGTTCAGGCGTCTTAATTGCACAAGACATATATAGACTTAGCTTTTATGCATGGAGCATATACGTCCCGGGTACGGTGTGTGAACATCGACCCGGGACGGAATTTTTTTAATGCCCTATGAATAATTAAATGCGCAATGCCCAATGCGCATCATTCTCTCACTTGCGCCCCGCGTCTTGGTTGACGGAGATTTCCAGGCGGCTGTTGCCGCTTTCAATGATGATTATGCCCATGCGCTCGGGTGCGCCTTTGTGCTGAGGTATGGCGGTGATGATTATTTTGGTCTTAATGAGCGCACCATCAGTCTCGCGTTTCTTCTTATCATTTTTGATTGACACGCGTGCCCAGTCGGGACGCTCGACGACATGCCAGTTAGCGTCGTTGTTGTCGGCATATGTGACTTCGCAGTCGCTCCAGATTTCAGCCTCCTTGGCGGCTTTGTCGCGCTTCAGGTTGATGACCTGCGACGAGGCCGAGAGGTTGACCTTGCGACCGTCCTGTACGACGGTTATACGGCGTGTGATTGTGTCGAGACAGACCTCGAAGCTCTGTTTGCGCTCGAGCGAGCCGGGGTTGGACGGGACGGTGATTTCCACCGCATCGTTGCCGACACGGCGGCCCTTGAATGGACTTGAGCCGTCGGGGGCAAGGATGGTCATGAGCGTCCAGTCGTTGCGGCTGGCGTTGACTCCAACTTTCAGTGTGGCGCCCGCTCGGTCCACGCCGTCGAAACTCCGGTTGCTGAGCGTCAGCGTCACTGCGGGCTTACCGGCGGGTGTATGCGCGCCATCGCGGTGCCGTTTTTGGGGTGTATCGTCCTTGGCACGATTCGGCTTAAGGTTTCTGATGATGCCGAGACTTACGGAGATTGCGTGGTCACACTGGGCCTTCTTCGCGGCCGAGTCATAGAGATTTTTTGCAGAAGTAAATTTGGCTATGGCGGCCTTTTGAGCCTTGGCGGTCATTGTTTTCTGGAGTCGCAGTCCCTCATTATAAGTCCTATCGCCGGGGCTTTGGGCTACGGCGACAGAAGCAGAGAGCAGCAGGACACACAGTGCCGCGACAAGGCGTCTCACATACGGTTTCATCGTGTGGCGGTGGTGGAGATGTGATGGCGGGTTATGAGCGTGAGTTATTTCTGGTTGACTGAGAGAGTGACGGTCGTGTTGCCGCTCTCGAGAGTGATTGTGCCGGAGCGCGATGGGTCGGTTTTACGGGGTTTGGCGTCGGCATGGATGATGACATAGGTTTTGGTCATGCCCTCGGTATCGACCTCTTCTTTGCCGAGCAGACCTTTGGCCGTATCTGTAACTTTATTGCCGAGTTTCTTGAAGAAGCCGCCTCCCTCTTTCTTGTTCTGAATGGAGACTCTGACCCATTCGGGTTTGTCGGTCACGCGCCAGTTGGCGCCATTGTTGTCGTCATAGGTGATATCGCTGTCGCTCCAGATCTCGACATCCTTTTTGTCTCCACCCTTCTCCTTGAAGTCAAAGACCTGTTCGGATACGAGAACACGGACTTTACGGCCATCCTGTTTCACGTGGATTTTCTTTGTCAGCTGACCGGCAGTCACGATGATGTCCTGTTCGCGGTCGCCGCTGCGCGGGTTTGTGGGGACATTGATGCAGATTGTCTGGTCGTCGGTACGCGAGGCGGTGAAGTAGTTCGAGCCGTCGGCATTGACCACCGGAGCCACCGTCCAGTTGTTGTCGTTGGTGGCGACGGTGACGTTCAGCTTGCCGCCCAAGAGCGCTACGCCGTCAAACGCGGTGTTGCTCAGCGACAGGGTTGTCTCCTCGCGGTGAGTCTCTTCGCGGCTCTCGGCTGAGCTTTTGCGTCCGCGTCCGCCCGTGCGTCCTCCCGCGCCGCCGCCTCCCTTGAGGCTGCTGATTATGTTGCGGCTGACTGAGATTGCCTGATCACACTGTGCCTTTTTGGCGGCTGAGTCATAGAGCTTTTTGGCCGAACTGAATTTGGCTATGGCTGAGTTCTGAGCCTTGACGGTCATGGTCTTCTGTAGCTGAAGTCCCTGGTTATAGAGCTTGTCGCCTGAGCTTTGGGCTATGGCGAGCGATGTTGACATGAGCAGGGCGCAGAGCGACATGACCAGACGGCGGAATATCGTGGTTTGTTTCATCGCTGTGGGTTTTAATGATGAAGGTGTTTGCTTTAATCTTATGGCTTTCAGTATTTATTCTGCAATAGGCTCGGTCGGCGCGGCCGCCGAATCGGCGGGAGCAGGCGCGGCTGCCGTAGCCGCTGTCGGGGTGGCGGTCTTGCCCATGGCTTTCATTATTTCTTCGACGCGCTGCCTGATGACTTCGGCCTCCTGAGCCACGGAGGGGTCGGGGTCTGCGGCGATGATTTCGGCCTTCTCGGTCAGCTCAATGGCAGCGGCGCCCAGTGCTTCGTCGAGTTTCTTGACCTTGGATGTCAGGTCGGGGGTTGACACACCGCGCTCTTTGAGGAGCTCCGAGGCAGAGACGGCGCCGGCGAGGAGTGTGCGTGCCTTGACCAGAGTGGCGTCGAAGCCTTCGTCATGACGCAGGCCCACAACCGTCAGCGAGTCAGACGTCTTGGTGTTGTTTGTCACGACGCTGCGCAGCGAGTCGACATAATTTTGTTCTGCCAGCTCAGTGTTGACCTTGGTCATGTGGCTGTTATAGAGGATGAAGCCGACGATGGCGCCTCCGATAATGAGGACGGCGGCCACGGCTGCAATAATCATGTTGCGGCGTTTGCGCGGGTCGAGGGCGCGTTTGACGTCGAGCGACTCCAGGTCTACGCGCATCTCGGCGGCAGTCTGATAACGCAGCTCCTGGCGCTTTTCTGTGGCCTTGGTTATTATGTTGCGCAGGTTCTTGTCGGCGATGTCCTTGAGCGGTAGTTTCTCCTTTATCTGTTTGTCGAGGACGTCGAAACGTGTGCCCTCGAAGGGAACATTGCCGGTTATGCACTGATAGAGGAGCACTCCGACGGCATAGATGTCTGAGGTCTGGTTCTGATGTTTCAGGTCGCCAAGCGCCAGCTCGGGCGAGGCATATTCGGGTTTGCCCATGAAAGCGCCGGCGACGGTGAGAGCGCGGTCGTTGGTGGTCAGCTGCTTCATCAGTTTGGCGATGCCGAAGTCGATGATTTTGATTTTCTCGTCCTCGGTGATGAAGATGTTCGAGGGGTCTATGTCGCGGTGGATGTAGCCTGCATCGTGGAGGGCCATCAGGCCCGAAAGCACGTTCTTGATAATGACTTTGGCGAAGTGGTCGGGCTGTTTGGTGAAGTCGTTGAGCAGCTTGCGGGCGTAGGGTATCTCGTTGCCGTTGGGGTCGGTGCACTTGCCCTGGATGATGTCGGCGAGCGAGACGCCGTGGAGCAGTTCGCTGACCACGTGATAGTGCTTGACAATCTTGCCGTCGCGCTCCTCGTCGGTCTCGATGAAGCCGAGCATTTCGACGAGGTTGTCGTTGCGGAGCCTGATGGCGGCTTCGCGGCGGGCGCGCTCGATGGCCTGCTCCGGCAGGTCCATAAAGAGAAACTTGATTGCCACGGGGCGTGTCTCGCCGGTCCTTTTATTGACGCACTTGCCCTCATAGACTTTGCCCATGCCGCCTTCGCCGATGGGCACACTCGATGAGTCAACTTCAAAATAGATTCCGGCCTCTTTTTCCTGCTGGCCCTGAAGTCTTATGATTGCCATTTCCGTTATATCGTTTTATATATTGTTTTTATATGGATTTTCTGATTTTTTCGATTTCCTCGATCGTCTTCTTCATCGCGTCGTTCGACTCTTTGAGCGGCTCGCCGCCGCTGCTTGTGGCAGCCCACTTCTTCTTGTTGTCCTTGACCGCGGTGTGAAGTTTCTTGATTGTCTGCGCAATGTCTTTGCGTCCCTGTCTGTCGGCCTGGTTGTGGGCGTCGGCCAGACAGTTTATCACCGTGTCGAGCATCGACTGGCGCACATGGTGACGACGGTCTATTTCTTTCTTGTCAGAGGTCTTCGAGCTGCCATATTTCATCACCTTAGAGATTTCTCTGACGGCGCCCGAGAGATTTTTGTCTATGTCTGCCTGATTTTCGCGGGCATTCTCTTCTTCCCGGGCTTTCTGGATGGTTTCGATGGCTTTGGCGTTGTCTATTTCTTTTTTGTCGTCGTCCTCGCGTGTGGTTGTTTTCGTGCTCTCCTGACGAGAGCCCTCAAACGGCTTGTCGGATTCGTCGTGTTCGTCGCTGCCTGAGCGCGAGTCAAACTCCACTACGTCGCTGATTTTGTCGTTTTCTTTGTCTTTGTCGTCGTCGCGGCCGAGCCACAGATAAAAGCAGACACAGAGGCTGATGACCAGAAGGGTCAGAAGTACACCCACGAGCATCCACGGGCCGCGGCGGTGGTCGTCGCCGCCGCGCCCTCCGTATGCCGGTGTCTCTTTGGTCCGTGCTTTGGGAGTGGGGGCAGCGTTCGTCTTCATGGCCGGACCCTTGGCTTTCGGAGCGGCTGACGTAGCCTCGCCGCCCCGGGCCGGGGCGACGTCGCGCGAGGGTTTGCGGGCCTTCTCGGCCAGAGCGTCGTTGAGGGTGCGCTGTGTCGATAGGGGTGCGTTCATGTTGACGCCCTCATCGGTCAGGGTGAACCCCGGTGAGGCCGGGGTTGCTTTGGCGGGAATGTCGACCACGGCGAGCGTCAGGTTGTCGTGGCCACCTCCGTTGTCGTGGCCCAGGGTGTCGACCTGGGTAGTGAGGTCTTCGGTGACGGTGGCGGCGTCGGTGGCCTGTGACAGGCGCCCGACGAGTGTCGGCTCGGGCATGGTGCCCCAGATGCCGTCGGACATCAGGGCGAACCTGTCACCCGGTCTGACAGCCACGACGTCGGTTTCGGGGTCGACCTCGGGGGCGCCTCCGATTGCGCGTGTGATGACGTTGGAGTATCCCGACGTGCGGGCCTGCTCCTCGGTGAGTGTGCCCCGTCTGACCATTTCGGCCACGTAGGAGTGGTCGGCTGTACGGAATGCTATCTGACCGGCGCGTAGCTGATAGCAGCGGCTGTCGCCGACGTGGACGATATATGCCTTGTCACCTCCGACAAGCAGGCAGACGCAGGTCGAGCCCATGCCGCGCAGGGCTTCGTTGGCGTTTTCGGCGGCCATCAGGGCGTCGTTGGCGGCGATGACGGCCTGTTTGAGCACGTGCTCGGGATTGGCGCCCGGGTCGGCCGAGCCGACCACGTCCATGATGGTCTCGCGGGCCATCGACGAGGCGGTTTTGCCGGCGGGACCGCCGCCCATGCCGTCGCAGACGACCACGAGAACACCCAACGGCGTGGAGGCCATGCCATAGTCGTCCTGGTTTTCGGAGCGTCCGCCGATAAGCGATTCGACAGAGAGTGAGATGCCTGAGGCGTCAGTGAAGCTTTCCATTCAGTAATATTGGGGTTGTAAAAGGGTGAGGAGACAGGTGATAAGGTGAGGAGACAGGTTATAAAAAGTGTATGGGAAGTATTTATTTCAGTTCGTCGGGGGTGAAGGAGAACATAATCGAGTCGGAGTTGCAGACATAGATATATCTGACTGACGATTTCGACTCAATCAGGGCTGATGTCAGCTCACGGGGGAAGAGGCCGTTGCGCAGACGGTCGAGCGTCGACGATTTGAGCGAGTCGGCGTTGATACGCTCCAGAGTGCCGGCTTCCACCTCGTTGCGGAATGTCAGCGTCTTGTCCTGATAGTAGCAGCCCACCATCGTGGTGGTGGCGTTGAGCTTCTCGGGCAGCTTGATTGCGCTGACGGCTTTCTCGATTTTTGACGTGGCCTCGGCCTCTTTGTTTTTAACACAGCCGGTGGCCGTCACGAGGACGGCCACTGCTGACAGTAGTATGGCTGAGAGATGTTTCAGTTTCATTTTCAGATGGTTTGGGGAGATTTGTCAGAGCACGTTGAAAGCGTCCTCATAGATTTGTTTGTCATCTTCATAAAAGTAGACCTTGTAGTTGCCGGGCACCCAGAGACCACCTTTGTCTGTTCCGAAGATGTCGAGGGTGTATTCCTCGGGCGATGTCTTTTTGGCCTCGATTGTCGAGACGGTGGTGTAGGTTGCGTCGCGGTTCGGCACGAGAGTCTTGCCGTCGGGGGTTACAATCTTCATGGCAATCTTGAAGACACCCTTCTTTGACGGTTTGATTGTCAGTCTTGTCTTGATGAATTTAAGTTTTGATTGACGCAGGGCATCATCGTAGCCTGATATTTCTTCACCGTCGGCGTCCGCATTGCAGGCCTCATACTTCATGATTTTCAGGTTGGGACCCTGATTGTCCTTGCCCATTACGGGTGCTTTGCGGGGCTGCTCGACAATTTTCTTAGTGGTGTCGGTGTTCATCCAGTAGTTGTGGATTGAGTCGACTTTGACGATGTTGCTCTTATAAGCCTTGTCAAATTCCGGACCGATATTCTCGAGAGACTTCAGCACACGTTTGAACACAGCCTGATATTCAGCGGGAGACGTTGCGTAAATCGGATATGCGAAATTAATCTTGTTGTCTTTGAGGAAAGCCTTATATTGTTGGGTGGCATTCAGCGTGTTGGCAGCTTTTTCGGCTATTTCGCGCTTACGGTTTGCAGCTTCAACGGGCAGATTTTTGCCTTCAAACCTGATTGACTGACGGCAGAGAGTGTAGCGCATGGCGCTTTCGTTGCCGTTGAACGTAATCCAGTAGAGCTCGTTGTTTTTCTTGAAGTTGATGCTTCCGTCTTTTTTGTCGATACGCGTGCTGTAGCCTTCTTCTCTGAGGTAGTTATCCATAGCGGCACGGGCTTTTCTTTCCGCATCATTGAGCTCTTGGGCAGTGATTGTTCCGGCGCCAATGAGAATGCAGAGGATTGCTGCGGCCAGGGTTCTGAGATTTTTCATTTTTGATTTTATGGTTTAGGTTTATATTTTTTTCGGATTATTTGTCACTCAGATCATTATCGTGTATACTCCGTTTACGGGGTTGTGTGCCATCCGCTTTCTTGTCGGGTAGGTCAAGTCTGACCTTTTTGGCCTTCTCGGGCGACGGATAGTCGCGGTAGCCTTTGCTCATTTTGTCGCCGCCGTCAGGCTTGTAATCCTGATTTTTGGCAGACTGAGATGACTTGTGACGCGTCGTCGGGGCTTTGACCGAGCTGTTGACAAGGTTCTCGGCGGCGTCGTAGTTGTAGCGGCGCGTTTCGCGCAGACCTACGGGGCCATAGACCTTCTCCTCGACCAATAGATTTGTCTGCGGGTCGAAGATGCGTTCTATGCGCGAGATTCCGGCCATTGTCGCCGGCATTTTCGATTCGTTCAGATAGCTGACGAGCACGCAGTTGCCTGTCTCGTCATATTTCATGCTGACGGAGGCCACGCCGTGGCTGTTGCGGACGTTTTTCTTGCCGTCCGGGCCGATATATCTGATGGCGGTCATATTGCCGCGGCGGTCATAATCATAGTCGGTGCCGAAGACGCCGTCGGGCGACGGTGTGGCTTTGCCGTTTGCGTCGAGATAGCGTTCGGTGGCCACGCGTCCCAGATTGTCAAACGTGCGGCTTACCGTCGAGTTGAAGCCCCGGAAGCGGGCCGGCGAGCCTTTTGCGTCGAAGAATGATGTCGAGATGTTGTTGCCCCCTTCGTCAAATTTCTGCTCGATAGACGCGTAGCCGCCCGGCATAGCCTTGGGCTGTCCCGCCTTGTCGTAGAAGGAAGCGAGGGTGATGTGGCCGCGGTCGTCATACTGCTGGCGTATGATGCTCACCGAGTCGCCGGCGACGTGCCAATAGGCCGGTTTGCCATTGGTGTCGCTCCAGGCTATTTCGGTCATGCGTCCGTTCTCGTTGAATTTCATTGTGCGGCGTGCGGCGCCTCCGGCGTCGGCCATGGGGCGTCCGTTGGCGTCGATGGCAGTCGATGTGATACGGTTGCCGCGCTCGTCAAACTCGTGGAGATAGCCGTAGGCTCCGGCCGAGACGCGCAGAGCGGCTTTGCCCTCGGCGTCATAATATCTTTCGGCGGTCGTGTTGCCCCATTCGTCGGTCTCATAGGCCACCGACGCGCAGTTGTCCGGTCCGCCGACACTCTGGCCTGCGGTGTTCTGAGTCGTCAGTCTGATGAGATTGTCATCGTCGTCATATTCATAGGACACGGCGCAGCGTCCGTTGCGGTCGTTGCGCGGCGACCCGTTGATGTCGAGACCTTTGACGAGGACCGGGCGCCCCTTGTCGTCATAGGTGTATTCGCGCGCGAAGAAGCGGTCGCCGTCACACAGCGGCTCGTTGTTCGAGCCGGCATAGCGGGCCATGGTCAGCAGACCGGTCTCCTCGTCGTGTTTGAGGAGTATGCGCGAGATGGGCGAAATGGTCTGACGCCAGGCGGTGTCGGCCATGAAGACGCGGGCGTTCTCCTCCGCGCCCATGCGTGCCGGGGTGCCGTATTCGTCGTCGTGCTTGAAGCTGACGGTGGCGAGATTGTCGTCATAGTCGAGCTTCATGATGATTTTCCCGGCGGCGTTATAGACCTTCTTGTAGTCGATGCGTCCGCCGTCGGTGTAGAAATATTCCACGTCGACATAACGCTGGCTCAGCACGGGGCTGTCGCCCTCGGGGACGTCGACGGGCTTGCCGGCCGAGTTCACCAGAGTGAGACGGCGCAGTTTGCCGCGCGAATATTCCATGCGGTATGATGCCGAGCGCCGGCTCATCTCCGAGTCACTCAGTTGTCCGATGCCCTCGGGCACCTCCCAGCGCACGGTGTAATCGCGGAAGTATTTTACTTTCGTACGGTTATAGTCCCATATCCAGAATCCGGCGCCGGCGAGCAGTGCGCAGCCCACGGCGATGGCAGGCCATAGCATACGGCGGTTTTTGCGCGGTGTGCGCAGACGGTCGACGTCGCGTATCATCTCCTCGCAGTCCGCATAGCGTCCTTCGGGCTCTTTACATGTGGCGCGGTCGACAATTTTCTGCGCTCCGTCGGAGATATAGGGATATGTCTCCTTCATGCGCGGCAGGGGGTTGCTCACGACGCGCTTCTTGATTTCGATGTCGCTCAGCGTTTCGGTGTCATAGGGAGGACGGCCGGTGAGCATCTCGTAGAGCAGGACACCTAACGAGTAGATGTCCGAGCGCACGTCGGGCTTGCGGTCCTTAACCTGTTCGGGACTCATGAACGACGGTGTGCCCCCCTGAACGCCCTCGGCGTCGGCGGCTTCCGAGACGATGGCAGCGATGCCGAAGTCGAGTACCTTGATTTCGCCGTCGTTGGATATCAGGATGTTCGAGGGCTTGATGTCGCGGTGGACGATGCCGCGCGAGTGGGCATATGAGAATGCGTCGAGGATGCGCGTCGCCATGGGCAGGGCGCGCTCCTCGATGATGAGTCCGTTGCGGCGCATGATGAAATCCTCAAGCGTCTGTCCCTCGACATATTCCATGATGAGGAACACGCCGCTGTCGTTCTCGACATAGTTGAGAAACCTGACTATGTTGGGATGGCTGAGCGAGCTGAGCAGCCGCGCCTCGTTGCGGAAGCGCTGGCGCAGAACCGGGTTTGACGCAAACCGGGGGTGGAGAGATTTGATGGCCACATACGTGCCCAGAGCCTCGTTACGGGCCAGGAAGACCTGCCCCATGCCCCCTTCGCCGATTTTGCGTATCAGGACGTAGTTGAGGATTTGTTTAGGTATCATTTGCCGGTCGTGTTTATTCTGACTGGGTTCGGTTGTCGCGATATTTTGAGTCGGGGTCTGACTTCTGTGCCAGACAGATAATCAGATAGATGGCGGGCACAAGCAGCACGGAGCCTAATACACACCACAGATAGGTCCATCCCGAGCGTCCCGTGTCGTGGAGGCGTCTGACAGCCACGCCCATCGAGGGGAGCAGCGTTATCAGCGACCAGACTCCGGCGGCGGCCGGATAATAGAGCATCATCGACTCGGGGTAGGGGGTAACGGCCATCACGATGCCGAAGATGACACACGTGACGAGCATGTTGAAGAGCGCGAACCACCAGAATTCACTCCTGGAGGCGCATCCCTTGAAGACGGCATACTTGCGGAAGCAGCGGCCCACGGCACCGAAAAACGACAGGCTTTCGCCGTCCGGCTCCTTCGGGTCGTCACCACCGCCGTTTATTTCTGTATCCCGGCCGATTACGGCGTCATAGCGCTCGTCGAGCAGCTCGGCTATCTTGCGGATATTCAGCCGACAGGTCGATTCGCCCGCCAGGCGGATGTCGGGATACGTGCCGCGGGGTATGTTGAACGACATGCCGTTTGAATAGCGCTGGCCGTCGATGACGGTGCCGTTGGTGCTACAGTCGGTGTAGACATAGAAGACGCCGCCGGTGAAGACTTTGCGCGTTATGTCGGCGTGATGTCGGCTGACCTTCTGATTGTCTCTGAAGACGACGATGTCGCAGTTTTCGCGGCCGACGCTGACCGAGATGTCATTGCTCTCGACGCCGGTTTTTATCTGTGTGCCGCCCGGCAGTGTCGCTGCCAGACGGGCGCCGAATTCGCGGCATGACCTGAAGCGGTTGAGCATATTCTTGTCGACTGCCTTGTCGAGCACCTCCTGCACGGTCGAGGGCACACCCTTGACGTTGTCGGCAAGCCTCGGAAACGGCTTGTTGAGGCTCATGAGTGTCTCGAAGTCCGAGGCCTGCTTGACATAGGCGTGACGGCCCGTCAGCATGAAGAAGAACACGCATCCGAGAGCATAGATGTCTGAGCGGTGGTCGATTGAGAGGCCGTTGGCCTGTTCGGGCGACATGTAGCCGTCGGTGCCTATAACGGAGCCGAGGACCGTGGTGCCTTCTTTGGGGTCTGTGACGGCGAGGGCTTTAGCCACGCCGAAGTCGAGGAGGCAGACCGAGCCGTCGGGTTTCACCATGATGTTGCCCGGTTTGATGTCGCGGTGCACGATATTGTGCTCGTGGACATACTGCAGGGTGTCGAGCAGGCGGGTCATGATCTTGACGGCGTCTTTCCAGGGTATGGGGCCGTTGGTGTTGACAAACTGCTCGAGGTTCTTGCCCTCGATAAGCTCCATGACAATGAACAGATTGCCGTCTAGTGTGAAGCTGTCGTAGACCTTGACCACGTTGGGGTGGTCGAGGTCATGCAGGAATTTGATTTCCTGCTCGATACGCTTGCGGTATTCGTAGTCGGAGACAAACTGCGGCAGAATCTTCTTGAGCGCTACGGGGAGTCCCGAGGGGGCATACCCCTTGAGAACCTCGCCCATACCGCCGGAGCCAATAGGCTTCTCTTCGACCTCATAATTACCAATCTGTATCATCACTTGTCTTCCAGGTCTTTTTCAGATACGGGGCCTTTGCCGCCGTTGTCATTCTGGTTAGCTTTGGGCTTGGTGCCCTGAAGCAATTTCTGGGCATTGTCGCCGGCATCGTCTTTCTTGGTTTTCTTGCCTTTGGGATTCTGAGGCAGCTGCTTGGTCTGTTTGTCAGATTTGCCCTTCTTGTCGTTGACGACAACTGTTGTCTTGGTTGTTGTTGTCTTGGTCTCGTGAGTCGCTGCCGGCGCAGACGTCTGCCGGGTTGTTGACGGCGATGTTTGCGGTGTGCGGGTGTCGACCACTTTGTCGTCGGGCTCTTTGACTTTCTTATCGCCCGGCTTGAGAAAGAGAAGCAGGGCGGCGCCGACGATGATGACAGCGACAGCGGCGATGATATAGTTGAGCATCTTCGAGCGTCCGGCCACTTTGGCTGCCGCGGCTTTGGCTGCTGCCGTGCCGTTGAACTCTACGAGCTGCACGGTGATATTGTCAAGTCCGCCGTTGGCGTTGGCCTGGGCTACAAGCGCGTCGGCTTTCTGCTGGAGGGTCTGGCCGGGCGTCTCGAGAATCTGCTCCATGCGGTCTTCGCTGACCATACCCGACAGTCCGTCGCTGCAGAGCATCAGGATGTCGCCGCCGCCGGGTTTCAGCGGAAGCGCTCCTAACTCGGGAGGAGTCATCGTGTCGAGACCGAGAGCATTGATGATTTCGTTTTTGCGGGGATGGTTTTCGGCCTCGGCGGCTGTTATCTGGCCGCTGTCGACCAGCGACTGCACGTAAGACTGGTCGCGCGAGATGCGCGTTATCTTGTGACCCGAGACTAAATAGATGCGGCTGTCGCCCACCCATCCGTAGCTGATCTCGCCGTTCTTGATGATGGCGATGACGCAGGTTGCGCCCATGCCCTCGAGTTCGGGGCTCTGGGCGGCGCGGTGGAGTATGCCCTGGTTTGCGGCCATGACGGCGCGCGTGATGGCCTCGTTGGGGGTGGCGAAGGTGTTGTTTTCGAGGATGTCGGTGATTATGTCGCATGCCAGACGGCTGGCGACGTCTCCGGCAGCCTGGCCGCCCATGCCGTCGCAGACGGCCACGACGCGTCCGTTGGGCGAGTCAAAGGTGACCATTGAGTCCTCGTTGACCTGCCTCGCCTTGCCTGTGTCGGTGCGGTTGGCGATGATGAATGTCTCGTTCATGATAGTTGTTTACTGTGGGATAGCGATAAAGATGAAGAGCGTGCCTCCGGCGCGGATGATGTCGTAGTTCTGGAGCTCGCCGTCGTCGCGTATCTCTTTGTTGATAAATGTGCCGTTACTCGAGAGTTCGTCTTTGAAGCGGAACTTGTTCTCGGCGCTGCGATAGGCTATTGTCAGGTGGTGTGAGCTCATCTGGCCGTCTTCGGGCAGCGAGATGTCACATTCGGGGCTGCGCCCTACGGAGTTGCGCCCCTCATAGAGGTTGAAGGCTTTGCCGTCGGGATGGTTGTTATAGGTCACCAGAAAGCCGACGAGGCGGCGCCCGGTGGCGTTTTTGGCGGCCGCACCGGCTGCTTTGGGGCGGCGTATGACGGTGTGGCCTCCTCCGGCCGGCACGTCGGGCTGACCTGCATCCTGCGGACGGCATTTGGTCTTGCCCGTGGGGTCAGCCATGCCGGCGGCTGCAGCGGCGGCGAATCCGCCCGCCGGGCCGGCTACGTGGGTGTGGTTGTCAAACGCCGGGGCAGGGCCGCCTGCCGGAGCGTTGGCGACGTGGGTCTTGGGTGAACCGCCGGCCGGTGCCTGTGCCCCGCCCTGAGGACAGAGGGGGCACTGGTCGCCGTATATACTCGGGTCATAGATATGACCGTTGGGACATTGTTTCTTTGGCATCTGTGGATTTCTTAGGAAAATTTTCTATCGGTTGTTGTCGGTTGACAGGGCGCGGCGGTTAGGCGAAGTCGGCGTCGTTGACGATGTCGTCGGCCGAGGTGCTGAAGTCGTCGGCCTGATAGTCATCGGCCTCGTAGTTGTCGGCCTGGTAGCCGGCGGCGGGCTCGGAGAAGTCTTCGACCGGCTCTGTGTAGTCAGTGGCAGGCTCGCCGTAGTCATCGGGATAGCTCTCGTTCCGGGCATATTCCTGTGTGCCGTGGTCTTCAGCCGATGCCGAGTAGTGGTCCACTTCCTCGTGGTTGCGGTAGTCGGGGTTGTTCTCGGCCAGGTCGTCGCGATATTCATCGCCGGTGCGCTCGTCGTGGAAGTCGTTGCGTATGTCATCGATGTCATCGTCTCTATGGGCGATGTCGATATCACCGGCCTTGTCTACTTCGCCCTGATGGTCGATGATATAGGCGGTTTTGTTGTCGCTTTGGCCCATTTCCCATCCGGCGCGCGAGATGTCGTGGATTTCGTTGCTCTCGAGGGTGCCGTTGTCGTTGATGTCGATGCCAATGGTGTCGCCGATGCCGTCGAGGTCCTGGTCTACTACCACGAAGTCGTGCCCTTCAACCGTGCCGGCGTCAAACTGAGCCACGGGGTTGCCTTCTTCGTCATAGAGCACGGCCGACTCGTTGAGCGTCACGTCGGGGGTGTCGTCGGGAGTTTCGGGTGCTACGTGGTGAATCACGTGGATGGTCTCGTGTGTGTTGTTCTCGATGGTCGAAGTCGTAGTCTGGCTGAGGTTTTCTTCTTCGACGGCGCCGGCCTGGGCGCCCGAGAGGAGGTCTTCTGAGTCGATGTCGTCGGAGCTGGCGTCAGCCACGCGTGTGGCGCCGTAAGCAACCGCGCCACCGGCGCCGAGGACGGCTGCACCGACGGCAGCGCCTTTTTTCCAGTTTTCGCTTTTCTTTACAGCTGAGTTCTCCATCTCTTCGAGTTCATAGTCGTTGGTTGCCATAATCAATAGATTTTTGTGTGGCCGGTCATGCCGGCACGGGGGTTATTAGAAAGGATTTTATTTGTTTTCGGGTTGTGATTATTTGTTTTGCAGGTCTTCGTCAGAGAGCGTTTCTGCGGGCTTGTCAGCGCCCGTTTTGGGAGCCTCGGCCTTTTTGTCGTCAGGCAGAGATTTCGCTTTTTTGTTGTTTTCGAGCATGACTTCCGCCTTCGATTTTGAATCCTGCTTATCTTTGTGCGTCGTTTCGACACGGGGCGTTGCGGCAGGTTGAGCGGCCTGCTCGTCAACGCGTGTGACGGTCACCTCCTCGGTCGCGGCGGCGGGCACGGCAGTCTCAGCGGCAGCGGGCTCCGTATCAAAGTTGACTTCAGGGTTCTCACGGGCCGGAATCACCGCATCTCGGAGCGAGGGGATGCAGAGGACGGCCACGACGGCGCAGACCACGAGAACCACGAGGCCGACGAGGATGCGGTTGACCGTGCGATATGGGTTTTTCACCTGACTCCAGTCAAGGTCGACGAGGTTGGCGAAGTTCACGCGGTCGCCGCGTCTGACGCGATAGCCGTTGGGTTTCTCCACTTTGACGCCGTTGACTGACGTTCCGTTTGAACTGAGGTCATAGATGAACATCTTTCCCGAGGGCCACACGGCCAGCACGGCGTGTTTGCGGCTGACGGTGTCGGTGTCGTCTTTGAGACGGATGTCACATTCGCGGCCTCGGCCTATGGTGATTTTTCTCATTGCGGTTTGGGTGATTGTCGGGTTGAATGATTTTCCTTATTTCTTTGGCGCGGCACCGGCGGGATTGTCGAGGG
>ENA-OYXU01000418-OYXU01000418.1-human-gut-metagenome-genome-assembly--contig:-NODE-418-length-17272-cov-5.340652_pt1 | contig 17272 bp, 11 predicted proteins | sample MGYA00243243_ERZ653435 | MGnify/ENA primary metagenome ERZ653435 (study PRJEB26926, sample SAMN06165113) | human gut metagenome | biome: ENVO:00009003; feature: ENVO:2100002; material: ENVO:00002003... | reverse complement strand
AATATCAACTTTGCCCATGCGGCTTAGTATAAATTAATTTTTACGACTTACTTATGTCATCAGATCTGTCTTCAACAGTTTCAACAGCCAACAGGATTTCCGCAGGACGTCTTGCCGAAGTATTCCGCCAGATTGATTTCGTACCTCGGGAGAAATATGGGCCACATAGTCATCATAGGCTTGAAATCAATTATGTCAAACGCGGAAGTTGCTTTCTGCGCCTTAACAACGAGACGGTTTCATTCAGAAAGGATGATCTGATGGTCATTCCCTCTGGACTCTCCCACACTTTTGAAGCCGGCCCCAGAGGGACAAGGCTCATTCAGCTCGAATTTATGCCTGAACTTTTCAGCGAGGCTATGCATGATTCCGGACATGATACAGGATTTCTGAGCGGTTCGAGAAAGTTGCTGACTGTTCGTAACAACATAAGGATCAAAAGCCTTCTTCAGACAATCATTTGGGAACTCCAACATCAGGAAGACGGTTTCAAGCACATGGTTATGTCGGGCTATATGCAATTGCTGATTCTACTTTTGCGCGAATACAACACCCACAGCGTTCCGACTACCTATCCCTCCGCGCTCACCCGAATACTTGAACGGATCGAATCCTCCCGACATAATAATTTGACTGTTGCGGAAATCGCCTCTGAAATGAATCTGACCACCCGCTACATACGAAAACTATTCGCGACACACATAGGTATGACGCCATCGTGTTATATTCTCGGCAAAAAAATTGAATATGCCAAAGAATTGATTGTCAATACCGACATGTCGCTCAAGGAGATCAGCTGCCAATGCGGGTTCTCTTCCTCCCGCCATTTGAGTGCTTGCTTCATGAGAGTGATGGGCTATGCTCCGTCAAAACATCTCGGTTGAGTTCCGAAATGTGTATTTAAAAACATAGGAAGTTCCGATTTATTCGCTGTTTTAGTGATAACTTTGCAGAAAATAAATCAGTCAATCAAATGTTTTGTAATAGATTCTTTTTCATCGCAGCCCTGACATTTGCAACACTGCATCTCTCGGCTGCACAGCTTTCGGATCCGGTGTCCTACGAAGCCACGACCTATCTGTTGCCTGACCGAACAGAGGGAACGGTCAAGAACCGCGTCAGTCTTGATGGTGAATGGGAGGTGCGTCTGTCTCCGAAAAGCCGCTGGCATAAAGTAGCCGTTCCCGGCGAATTGGCAATACAGGGTTTGGCCGTCAGGCATGACGCCCCTGTCACATATCGCCGTAAATTCAATGTTCCTGCCGATTTTTCCGGTAAAAAGATCATCTTGCGTTTTAACGGCGCCTACAGTTACGCAACTCTTTCGATCAATGGCAAAGAGGTTAGAAAACACAGGGGCGGATTCACACGCTGGGACACCGACGTGACACGTTACCTCAGACCCGGAAAAGCAAATGAGATTCAGTTGACCCTGATCGACCCCGTCGAGGAAATATCCTATGCTTCGGGATACGCCCACCATCCTGTTTGCGGCATTTTGAGAAGCGTGGTGCTCTTCGCTCAACCTGAAACGTTTTTCACTGACTTGAAGATGGATGCCGAAGTAGATACGGCATATACCGATGGCGAACTGCATCTTTCAATGATATGGGACACACCCGTTGCAGCCAATGAGGAAGTTCTTGTCGAACTGACCGATCCGGCAGGAAAGATTGCTGCTGAAGATCGCTTCACTGTTCACGAGGGAAAGAACAGTTTCACCCTCCCGGTGAAAAAACCTGTCAAATGGGACGCCGAACATCCGCGCCTCTACACGGTCAGAATAAATGTTAGTCATGAGGGCAAAGAATGCGCTTCAATAACACGCAAAGTCGGGTTCCGACGTATAGAGATAAAAGGCAACCGTATGCTCGTCAACGGTTCTCCGGTTAAGCTGAGAGGGGCATGCCGACATGATATTCACCCGCGTCTCGGACGTTCAACCGACAGGGCCACCGACAGTATCGACGCACTCCTCTTCAAGGAAGCAAATATGAATTTTGTCCGGACATCCCATTATCCTCCTACTGAGGATTTCCTTGAATTCTGCGACCGCTACGGAATCTACGTCGAGAGTGAAACAGCCGTATGTTTCGTCGATACTCACCGACAGAAAAACTATGCTCCCGGGGCTTCTCAGAGTGATCCTGTCCATACCGCCCAATATCTCGGCCAGCTATCTGAAATGGCAAAGAATTTCCAGTCTCATCCTTCGATTCTCTTCTGGAGTATAGGCAATGAAAGCAAATATGGTGACAATTTTCAGAAAAGCTATGACTGGATCAAGGCTTACGATAAAACTCGTCCCGTTATTTTCAGTTATCCCGGTTCGATTCCCGCAGACAAGAATCCTATCTATGATTTGGCGAGCATGCACTATCAGGATGTCAATGGCAATCTGTGGCAGTGGGGCGTCGAAAGCCGGGGTTTTGAAGTAAAGGGCTATCCGACCATTTTCGACGAATGGGCCCACCCCGCCTGCTATACTTACGCCACTCTGCAGCATGATCCCGGAATAAGGGAGTTCTGGAGCAAGTCGCTTGACATGATGTGGGACGGCGTCTATCGTACTCCAGGCGCTCTCGGCGGGGCTATATGGGGATACATCGACGAGGTATCTTTTCTGCCAAAACCCAAGGAAGGTACTTCCTATTGGAAAGAGTTCGCCCATACTGCAAAGCCTGAAGGGTTCCGTGGCGATTGTGTCGGATATGGCGAATGGGGAATAGTCGATGTTTTCCGTCGCAAGAAGCCTGAGTTCTGGGCCACGAAGAAAGCTTATTCACCTGTCAGAATAGAAACTCCCCGTCGGATAGATCCGATGCCTAATACCGATGTCGTACTTGATCTCTACAATCGTTTTGATCATACAGATCTTTCCGAAACCAAAGCCGTCGTTTCATATCGCGGGGACAAAACCGTGATTGCAATGCCTCGTACAGCCCCGCATCAGAAATCAGTTCTCAGAATTCCGGCTCGCGACTGGCAGCACGGCGACAGTCTGAAGGTGGAAATCGAAGACGCTGCGGGAGCCATGATTGACCGTTACATATTCACTATCGGATCTCCTGTTTCTGATACTGACAACAAAAAACAGACCGCAAGTCTGTTGCAGATTGGTGAGAATGCTGACTATATAGTGGTGAAAAATGCTACTCTTGAAGTTCCTTTCAGTAAATCGACAGGTCTGATCACCGGCGCAACTCTTGACGGTGATATTATAATAGAGAAAGGGCCGTTTTTCAACGCATACGTCAACTACAATCATCTGACCGGCGCTGAAATAAGAAAAATCTCAGATCATCTGACAACCTCGCCGGCTGATTGGCGGAAGCAATCGTTTGACATCAGGAAATCCGCTTCCGGTGATGTCATCGCTTCTGTTTCCGGAACTTTTGGCTCTGTCAAGGTGAATTATCAGATAGTCATTACTCCATCCGGAGAGATCACGACAGCATATATCGCCGACGGTCTTCCCGAAGGTTATGTGCGTGAGACCGGTCTGTCGTTTATTCTTCCCGATAATTACTCGCGTCTGAAATGGATTCGCGAAGGCTATTGGGACAATTATCCTGCCGATGCAATGTCAGGTAACCGTGGCGATGCTCCTCTCTATAACGACAAGGTTCACACCTATGGAAACCGTCCTTCTCAGGATGACTGGGCTTCGGATACCAAAAACTTCTATTATTGGGCTGATAAAGGTGCCGATTTCGATCGGTCATTGACAGTAAGGGCCAAAGCAATGAAAGAGAACATCTCGCAATACTCTCTGGTTATGCCTTCCGGACTTTCGCTCTCTGTCGTGTCTCCGACGTCAGATGTCGCATGCCGTCTCGAAAAAATAGGTGACAAACGCCTTATGCTGTTTGCCGACAACAAATGGGACTACCCGGAAATAGCTTGGGGAAATTATTGCAAGGTTCTCTCTCCCAATCCTTGCCATGGACAGATAACTTTGATCTTAAGACAATAGTCAGTTTTGTCTGACACAGACTGACGAATCCGGCTCAGGAAAATCATAAACCAGAGCCGGATTTATTTTGTAGTAGAATAAAAATAAAAGAGGATGCGTTCAAAATCCGACGCATCCTCTCTCTATGAGATTCTGATTTTTATCAGAGAGCGGCTTTCATTGCCATGAACGCTTCCGAAATTCCGTCGGCGTTCTTGCCGCCGGCCTGGGCGAATCCGGGCTGACCGCCCCCGCCGCCTTTGATGTTCTTGGCTGCCTCGCGGACTATCTGCGATGCGTTCAGTCCGTTGTTCTTGACCAAGTCTTCGGTAATCATCATGGTGAGAAGCGGTTTGCCTCCGACATCGACGGTCGCCGCGAGGAATACCGTGTTCTCGGGCGATGCGGCGCGTATGGCGAACGCAACTCCTTTGACAAGGTCGGGAATTCTGACTCCGGTAAGGCTGGCGACCTTTATTCCGTCTATTTCCTCGGCGTTGGCGAGAAGCTGAGAGGCGATATTGTCTATCCTCTCCTTGAAATATTCATCGACTTCTTTATGAAGGTCGGCGTTTTCGGTGATGGCGCGGCGAAGGGCCGAGACAACGTCGGGCGCGTTGTTGAGCAGACCGGCTATTTCGCGGAGGGTGTCAGTCACTTCATACATCGCGTTCTCTACCTTTTCTCCCGTGATAGCCTCGATACGTCTGATTCCCGCCGCGATGCTGCTTTCCGAAACGATTTTGATCATTCCGATGTTGCCGGTGTTATCCACATGCGTTCCGCCGCAGAGCTCTACCGAATCGCCGTAGCGGATCACGCGTACGTCATCTCCGTACTTTTCTCCGAACAGGGCCATGGCACCCATGGCGCGGGCTTCGGCTATAGGCACGTGGCGCTGCTCGTCGCGGCTGATCGCCTCGCGGACAAGTGCGTTGGCGCGGCGCTCAACCTCGCGGATCTCCTCCTGGGTCATTTTCTGGAAATGCGAGAAGTCGAAGCGAAGGATTTCCGGCGATACGAACGAACCTTTCTGCTCCACGTGTGTGCCGAGCACTTCGCGCAGGGCGTGGTGGAGAAGGTGTGTCGCCGTGTGGTTGCATGAGGTCGCCTTGTGGGCTTTCTCGTCGATTTTTGCCGTGAAGGTGGCGGTGGGATCCGACGGAAGTTTCTTGGTCAGATGCACGCCCATGCCGTTTTCACGTTTTGTGTCGTAGATTTCTATGGTTTCGCCGTCGGCGGAAGTCAGAGTGCCTCGGTCGCCGACCTGTCCTCCCATTTCGGCATAGAACGGGGTCTGGGCGAGGACAATCTGATAGAATTCTCCCTTCTTCTGTTTAACTTTGCGGTAGCGCAATATGGTGGTCTCGCATGAAGTGCTGTCATATCCCACGAATTCAGGATCGCCCTCGTTGACAACGGTCCAGTCGCCGGTCTCGGTGGCTGCGGCATTGCGGGCTCTCTCTTTCTGGGCCTGCATCTCTTTGTCGAATCCGGCCTGATCAAGAGTCATGCCTTTTTCCTTGAGGATAAGTTCAGTCAGGTCGAGGGGGAATCCGTAGGTGTCATAGAGAATGAACGCCTCTTTGCCCGAAATCTCTTTCGTGCCTGCAGTTTGGGCGGCGGCAATGGCGTTGTCGAGCATTCTGATTCCGTTTTCGAGAGTGCGCAGGAACGAATCCTCTTCTTCCTTGATGACGCGGATGATGAGTTCGCGCTGTGCGGGAAGTTCCGGATAGGCCTCGCCCATCGATTCGATCAGGGTGTCTATGAGGCGATACATGAATGCCTGTTTCTGGTCGAGGAACGTATAGGCGTAGCGGACAGCGCGGCGCAGGATGCGACGGATGACGTAGCCCGCTTTGGCGTTGGAGGGGAGCTGGGAGTCGGCGATGGAGAAGGCTATCGTGCGGACATGGTCAGCGATCACGCGCATTGCGACATCTGTATGGCTCTCTTCGCCGTAACGTTTTCCTGACAGTTCTCCGATTTTATTGATGAGGGGAGTGAACACGTCCGTGTCATAGTTCGATCTTTTGCCCTGAAGTGCCATGCAAAGACGCTCGAATCCCATTCCGGTATCGATGACTTTGGCCGGCAGCGGTTCGAGCGAACCGTCGGCCTTGCGGTTATACTGCATGAACACGAGATTCCAGATTTCGATTACCTGCGGATGGTCCTTGTTGACGAGTTCGGCGCCGGGAACAGCCTTACGTTCCTCTTCCGGACGCAGGTCTATGTGAATTTCCGAGCAGGGGCCGCAGGGACCTGTGTCGCCCATTTCCCAGAAGTTGTCATGCTTGTTGCCGTTGATGATATGGCTTTTGGGAAGGTGTTTTTCCCATATTTCTGCCGCTTCGTCGTCGCGGCTGAGCCCTTCGTCGGGGGCGCCCTCGAAAACAGTGGCGTAAAGATTATCGGGATTGAGCTTGAGGACATCCACGAGATATTCCCACGCCCAGTCTATGGCTTCTTTTTTGAAATAGTCCCCGAACGACCAGTTGCCGAGCATCTCGAACATCGTGTGGTGGTACGTGTCCATTCCGACTTCTTCAAGGTCGTTGTGCTTTCCGCTGACACGCAGACATTTCTGCGAATCCGCCACCCTGCGGCTTTTCGCCTGCGCGTTGCCCAGAATAATGTCCTTGAACTGGTTCATTCCGGCATTGGTGAACATGAGGGTGGGATCATCCTTTATGACCATAGGCGCCGACGGCACGATCTTATGGCCTTTTTCGCGGAAAAAGTCTTTGAAAGACTCGCGTATCTCTTTAGCTGTAAGCATTTTAGTTTATTGGTGTTTTGTTTGATGGTTCGCCCGCGGGGGCAAATGCAAAATTTTTGTGCAAAATTACGCCAAAATCATTAAATTTGCAAATGAATAATAGATACCACTATGGCTTATGGACGACGCCGTTAAGTGTCGGAGACAAAGCCCGTAAAACACAGATTGCTTATGCAAGACCTTGACAAAAGATATTACAGGATTTCGGAGGTGGCGGCCATCCTGAACATCCCCGCATCAACCCTCCGGTTTTGGGAGTCGAAGTTCACGGTGGTCAAACCCCGGCGAAACAATCACGGCACACGCTTCTACACGCCTTCCGACATCGACAAGATCGCCCAGATCCATTATCTTGTCAAGGAACGGGGCCTTAAGCTCGATGCGGCACAGCAGCAGCTGCGCGTAAATCCCGAAGGTATCGAACAGCGCCACAAGACATTGGACCGGCTCAAGGAAATGCGGGCGCGGGTCATGGAGATGCTTGATGCGCTCCACTCTCTGCGCTGAGGCGCGTGCCCTCGTTCCGGGGTTGCCAGTCCCGTCTTTTTTCGTTAACTTTGCAGTCTATGGAAGTAGTTTACGAAGACAATCATATTATAATAGTCAATAAGCATCCCGGAGAGATAGTGCAGGGCGACAAAACCGGCGACGAACCACTTGTCGATACTGTCAGGCGCTATCTGAAGGAGAAATACGATAAACCCGGAAATGTGTTCTGCGGGGTGGTCCACCGCCTTGACAGACCCGTGTGGGGGCTCGTCGTCTATGCAAAGACCTCCAAGGCGCTTGCCCGCATGAACGAGATGTTCCGCAAAGGAGAGGTGAAGAAGACCTATCGCGCCATAACGCGCAACATGCCCCCGCGGCCTGAGGACCGTCTGGTCCATTATATCACCTCTACAGAGCGAAATAACAAGAGTCACGCCTCGGCAACCCCGCGTCCCGGCGCTAAAGAAGCCGTCCTCGGCTACAGGCTTATCGCCTCCTCTGACCGCTACCATCTCCTTGAGGTCAACCTCGAGACCGGACGCAAGCATCAGATTCGTGTCCAGCTCTCGGCTATCGGTTGTCCCATAAAAGGCGATCTGAAATATGGCGACAAACGTTCCAACCCCGACGGCTCCATATCCCTCCAGGCCCACAGTATCGAGTTCGAGCACCCTGTCAGTCACAAACCTGTCTCCGTTACCGCCCCGACTCCCGATGACCCGCTCTGGAAAGCTTTTGACAAAATTTTGAATGAAAATAACTGATCTGTATCTTGGAGCAATATCTCGATAATCTCAATGAACAGCAGCGTGACGCAGTGGTATATACCGGCGGCCCGTCTCTTGTGATTGCGGGGGCCGGGTCGGGTAAGACACGCGTCCTGACCTACAAGATAGTCCATCTTCTCAATAGCGGCTATGAGCCCTGGCGCATTCTCGCTCTTACTTTCACTAACAAAGCGGCCCGCGAGATGCGTGAGCGCATACAGCAGCTTGTAGGCGAAAAGACCGCCTCGAAACTGTGGATGGGGACTTTCCATTCCATTTTTCTGCGCATACTGCGACAGAACGCCGAACGCATCGGTTACAAACCTAATTTCACGATATACGATGCCGCCGACAGCAAATCGCTCGTCAAATCCGTCATAAAGGACATGGATCTCGACGAGAAGATATATAAGCCATCGACTGTCCTTTCTGCCATCTCTTCGGCAAAGAACGCTCTTATCTCTCCCGAGAAATATGCTACGCTCGATGACGTCATGCAGGCCGACCGTCGCGCCCGGCGCCCCATGCTCTACGCTCTCTATCGCAATTATCGCGACCGTTGTTTTGCAGCCAGCGCGATGGATTTCGACGACCTGCTGTATTACACCAATGTCCTTTTGCGCGACAATCCCGACATCCTGCGCCACTATCAGGAATTCTTCCGCTATGTCCTTGTTGACGAGTATCAGGACACCAACTTCGCCCAGCATGTGATTGTCTCGCAGATATGCCGGGAGAGCCACGCCCTCTGTGTAGTGGGCGATGATGCCCAGAGCATATATTCTTTCCGCGGAGCCAACATAGGAAACATCCTCAATCTGAAACGGAGCTATCCCGAACTCGCCACATTCAAGCTCGAACGCAATTACCGTTCCACCCAGAATATAATCAAAGCCGCCAATTCGCTGATTGAGAAAAACGTCCATCAGATACGGAAAAACGTTTTTTCCGAAAATGATCCCGGCGAAAGAATAGAAGTGATTGAGAGTTACAGCGATTTCGACGAAGCCCGGCTTGTGGCCGACCGAATATCGCTTGTCAAGATGAAGACCCATGACAGTTTTGAGGAATTCGCCATCCTTTACCGCACCAACGCCCAGAGCCGTGTACTCGAGGAATCTCTCAGAAAGCGCAACATTCCCTATCGTATTTACGGAGGGCTGTCCTTCTATCAGCGAAAGGAAGTAAAGGACGCATTGGCCTATTTCCGTCTGGCCGTCAATCCCGCCGATGACGAGGCGCTGCGGCGTATAATTAATTTCCCCTCCCGTGGAATAGGGGAGACTACCCTCAACAAGCTCCTTCGCACCGCTACTGACGCTAAGGTGAGCATCTGGGATGTTATCTGTGATCTCGAAACGTACAATCCCGGAGTCAATTCCGGAACGGCCCGTAAACTTGGCGACTTCAGGTCGCTAATCGCCAATTTTGTCAACATGAATGCCGAGGGCGTCGATGCCAACGAACTCGCACGCCGCATAATCGCCGACACGCATCTTCTTTCGATGCTTATGAGCGACCGCACTCCCGAAAACCTCTCGAAACAGGAGAACCTCAATGAACTTCTTTCCGGTGTCAACGAATTCGTATCGACACGCATCGAGGAAGGCAACGAACACATTTCGCTCTCCGATTTCATGGGCGAGGTCTCGCTGGCTACGGACCAGGACCTCAAGGACGCCGACGACGGCGAGAGGGAACGCGTCACCCTGATGACCGCTCATGCGGCGAAAGGTCTTGAATTCAACAACATTTTCATCGTTGGCGTCGAGGAAGACCTTTTCCCTTCGGCAATGGCCAACGGGTCTCTTCAGGAGATAGAGGAAGAACGTCGCCTCCTTTATGTGGCGATCACTCGCGCTCGCAATTTCTGCATGATGAGCTATGCCCGTTCGCGCTATCGCAACGGTCAGACATCCACCTGCTCCCCTTCGCGCTTCATCCGCGACATAGATCCGGCCTTGTTGCGTCTTCATGCAGGCGCTTCCATAGGAAATTCCCAGCGTTCATTCGACAACTTCATAGACTCGTACCATTCTTCTCCCGGACCGAGGAAAGATCTCACCGCCGGACGCGATCCATCCCGCTGGATTCCGAAAGAAGAGAAGCCCCGCACCCCGGCGAAGTCGATGTCCGGCACTCATTCGCCGTCGGAACTGACCGAAGGAATGGAGATTGAACATGAACGTTTCGGCCGAGGTGTGATAACCGCCATTGACACCTCGCGGCAGGACGCGCGCATAACAGTGAGATTTTCCGACACCGACATGCGCACACTTCTCCTCAAATTCGCCCGTTTCAACATACTCAATTGACAGAATCATGACAGAATCTCAACTTGCCACTCCATATTATATTGTCTATGAAGACAAACTGCGCCGCAATCTCGAGCTGATAACCGACGTGGCGAAGCGGTCGGGTGCTACCATCATAATGGCATTCAAAGCCAATGCCTTGTGGCGCACCTTCGGAATTTTCCGTGAGTATGGTGTACGTTTCACCGCATCTTCCCTCAACGAGCTGAAACTCGGCAACAGGCATCTTGGCGTTAAGGCCCACTCCTATTGTCCGGCCTACACCGATTCGACAATAGGGGAATTCCTGGCCGGATCCTCGCATATAACCTTCAATTCGCTTTCGCAGGCCGAACGCTTCGCAGGCCGTGCCGTTGAAGCCGGCGTTTCTCCCGGCTTGCGAGTCAATCCGCAGTGTTCGGTCATAGAGACCGACATTTACAACCCCGCTCTTCCCGGTTCGCGCTTCGGCGTGACCGCCGATATGCTCGGTGACCGTTTGCCCCGGGGAATCGAAGGGCTCCACTTCCATTCGCTCTGCGAGTCTTCGGCCGAAGATCTCGAATGTGTGTTGGATGCGTTTGAAAAGCAGTTCGGCTGCTATCTTCCTCAGGTCAAATGGGTAAACATGGGCGGCGGCCATCTGATGACACGCGATGGCTATGACACGGAGCGCCTCGTGGATATCATACGCCGCTTCCGTCAGCGCTATCCGTGGCTGGAAGTGATTCTCGAGCCGGGAAGCGCTTTCACCTGGCGCACGGGCGATCTTGTCGCCTCCGTGGTCGATGTGGTCGAGAATCAGGGTGTGAGGACCGCCATCATCGACGCCTCCTTTGCATGCCACATGCCCGACTGTCTTGAAATGCCTTACAAGCCTGCCATCACCGGAGCGCTTGAACCCGGCGCAGGCATCGACTACAGGATGGGTGGCAATTCATGTCTTAGCGGCGATTATGTCGGCGACTGGAGCTTTCCCGAGCCGCTGAAACCGGGACAGCGCCTAAGGTTCGAGGATATGAACCACTATACGACAGTGAAGACCAATATGTTCAACGGAATCAGCCATCCCGACATCGTTTACTGCGACTCCCGAGGCGAATGTTCGCTGCTGCGCCGCTTCACGTTTGAGGATTATGAATCAAGAATGAGTTAAAACAACCTCCAGAGATGCCCAGATTTTCAGTTATAGTCCCGGTGTATAACCGTGTGGATGAGATCAACGACCTTCTTGAGAGCCTGTCGGCCCAGACATGCCGTGATTTTGAAGTGATCATTGTCGAGGACGGATCTACCGAGCCTTGCGGCGACCTTGTCAGAAGTTTCGCCGGAAAGGTGGACGTGCGTTATTTCTACAAGCCCAACGAGGGCCGTTCCATAGCCCGTAATTACGGAATAGACCGTTCCTCGGGGGATTATCTCGTGTTTTTTGACAGCGACTGCGTCATTCCCCGCGATTATTTCGCCATTCTGTCCGCCGAGCTTGACCGTCAGCCTCTCGACTGCTTTGGCGGTCCCGATGCGGCACACGAATCCTTCACTCCGGTCCAGAAGGCAATATCTTTCGCCATGACTTCATTCCTGACCACCGGCGGCATACGCGGAGGAAAGGTCCAGATGGAGAAATTCGTGCCCCGTTCATTCAACATGGGCTACAGCCGCAAGGTCTATGACACTGTCGGCGGGTTCCGCGAAATGTTCTCGGAAGACATCGACATGTCAACGCGCATACGTCAGGCCGGATTCTCGATCGGCCTGATACATCCCGCCCATGTATTCCACAAGCGGCGCGTCGATTTCGCCCGCTTCTGGCGTCAGGTCTATGTGTTCGGGATGTCGCGCATAACCCTGAAACTCCTCTATCCCGATTCCCTGAAACTTGTTCACACCCTTCCCGCCCTTGCGGTAATTATCGGAGTCCTCCTCGTGCTTCTCGGAATATTCGTCACTCCCTGGTTCCTGCTCCCGATAGGGATTTATCTGCTCGCAATTTTTCTGTCGGCCTGGATCGCAACGCGCTCGCTCGGCATCGCATTGCGGGCCGTTCCCGCCTCCGTTGTCCAGATATGCGGCTACGGTTGCGGCTTCATCAAGGCTTTCTTCACCAAGATAATTCTCCGTCGCGGACGAAACATTGAGGAAGAGATAAAAATCAGGAAGGGCAAGTGATGGGCCGCGCTGAAAACATTACGCGCCGCATCGCCGATCTGAGCGATGACGAGCGGCCTCGTGAAAAAGCTCTGGCCAACGGCATCCGTTCTCTGTCCGACGCCGAACTGCTGGCGCTCCTTATCGGAGGCGGTGTCCCGGGCAAGTCGGCCATTGATCTTGCCAGGGAGATTCTTGACTCCTGCAACAATTCCATCAACAATCTCGCGCAGCTTTCTATACAGGCCATCAGTCGCCGGTTCGTGGGTATAGGCCCCGCAAAAGCCACCACCATAGCTGCCGCGATAGAGCTCGGTTCGCGCCGCAAGTCGGGCCATGAGAAAATGTCCTCCGTCCGCTCCTCGGCCGATGTCTATGAATACATGCGCCCGAAACTCGAGAATCTTCCCCACGAAGAGTTCTGGAGCCTGTTCCTACGCCGGAACAACAGTGTCATCTGTGCCGAGCTGATAAGCTCCGGCGGAAGTGCCGCGACCTATGTCGAGCCTAAGATGATTGTGAAAAAAGCTCTTGACAATATGGCGGCCTCCGTAATTCTCGTTCATAATCATCCTTCTGGAAATCTCAAACCTTCCGCCCAGGATGATGCGCTGACAAAAAAAATCCAGCAGGCGTGTGCGCTGCTGGATATATTTGTGCCGGATCATCTGATAATCACGGCTGCGGGATTTTATTCCTATGCCGACGAAAGCCGTCTCTGATCGGCTTACGCGTTTTCCCTCGCGATGAGGTTGGCGCGTTTTACAGCGATGGTGATGTGAGGGCAGATATGGTCAGCCCCGATCAGCTTGTCTATGCCTGCGTGGTCCAGCACTGCCTGAACCTCCGGCTTAACCCCCGAAAGCACAACGTGGATTCCCTCTGCGAGAGATGACTTGATGAGAATCTCCAGATTGTGCACGCCCGTGGCGTCGATGAACGGGACTTTGCGCATGCGGATGATTCTGACAATCGGTTTCGAACCCAGCGTGGTCCTCATCAGTTCGTCGAATTTCGTGGCCACTCCGAAGAAGAACGGACCGTCGATCTCATATACTTCCACTCCCTGAGCGACGTCAAGAACCTCATGGCGCGTTGACTCAGAGCCTTCGGCTACGTCAAGCTGCTCGCCATAGACACGTATCTGGGTGTTTTCGGTGACGCGGCGCAGGAAAAGTATGATTGCAAGAAGCAGACCGATCTCTATCGCTATTGTCAGGTCGAAGATGACTGTCAGCAGGAAAGTGACAATGAGCACCGCCATGTCTCCTTTGGGATTGGAGAACATTCCGCGGATCGTGCGCCAGCCGCTCATGTTGTAGCTCACCATGATGAGCACTCCGGCCAGACACGCCATAGGCACGAGGTTGATGAGAGGCATCATGAACAGGAATATAAGCAGCAGCACGAGCGCGTGGATGATGCCGGCGATAGGGGTGCGTCCACCGTTGGTGATGTTGGTCATCGTGCGCGCTATGGCCCCGGTTACCGGGATGCCTCCGAAGAAGGGAACAACGATGTTGGCCATTCCCTGACCTATGAGTTCGGTATTGGAGTTGGTGCGGGAACCTGTCACACCGTCGGCTACTGTGGCCGACAGCAGCGACTCTATCGCTCCAAGTATCGCTATTGTGAAAGCCGACGGCAGAAGCTCGTTGATCGTGTCCATCGACAGGACGAATCCGTGAGGCAGCGGGATGTCGGTCGAGAGATTGCCGAAGCGGTCGCCGATCGTTGTGATGTGGCATCCTTCGGCATACGTATTGATGAACCATACGGCTGTCGTGACCGTAATGATGGCGATCAGTGCGCCGGGGAGTTTCTTGGAAATCTTGGGCACACATATTATTATTAGCAGTGAGACGACGCCCACAGCCGTTGTCAGCCAGTCGATAGAGTCCAGATGTGTCAGATAATGTCCCCATTTCGGAATGAACGAGGCGGGAAGATCGGTCAGGCCGAGACCTAAGAAGTCATTGATCTGGGTCGAGAAAATGGTCAGAGCGATACCTGCGGTGAACCCGACGACAATCGGGTAGGGGATGAATTTGATTACCGTGCCCAGATGAAACAGTCCTAAAAGCACAAGAATCAGACCGGCCATGAACGTGGCTATGGCAAGTCCTTCAAGTCCGTAGTTGGCTATGATGCCATAGACGATAACAATGAAGGCTCCCGTCGGGCCGCCGATCTGAACCGAACAGCCTCCGAGCGCGGAGACGAGAAATCCGCCTATTATGGCCGTGATGAGGCCGATGGACGGGTTCACTCCGCTCGCTATGGCGAAAGCCACCGCAAGGGGAAGAGCTACCACGCCAACTACGATTCCGGCTATAAGATCGGCCTTGAACCGCGACGCGGAATAGTTTGACAGCGTGGAGAGAATCTTTGGCTTGAAATCAATTGGTCCTGATAAATTCATACCTTGTTAATAGTGTATAATGATTGGATTATGACCTGATTTAAATAGGTCCTATGTGTAAACGGGCGCAAAGTTACGCAAAAAATCGCGTTTTATTAGTAACTTTGCCCTGATTATCGCGATTACAGGCGAGAATATGATTGATCGCAATGCATCATGATATGAGACTGACCGCTTCGATAGTGACTTACCGCACGGATCTCCTGGAGCTTGAAAAAGTTCTTGACCTTGTCGCGCGTTCCTGCGTGGAGAAGGTCTTTGTGATAGACAATGCCCGGCAGAAGGGTGTTGAGGATCTGTGTGCCCGCTTCCCGGGGTGTGTCTATATTCCCTCGGCCAACCGCGGTTACGGGGCCGGACACAACCGCGCCATTGAAAAAGCCATGCAGGAGGGGGCGCGTCTTCATATCGTGATGAATTCCGACATCTCTTTTTCTCCGGACTCTCTGGCTCTTCTCGCAAAATATATGGAGGACAATCCCGATGTCGGTTGCCTTCAGCCGCGCATAGTGAATCCCCACGGTGAGCTCCAATATACCGTGCGACGTCTTCCCGCCCCGATCGATCTGATCGGACGCCGGTTTTTTCCCCGGTCGCTTATGCGCGGTCGTCTTGATGACTATGAGCTGCGCAATGTCGATCATTCCGTGGAGTTCAACGTTCCCTGCCATCAGGGTTCTTTCATGTTTCTCCGCACCGACGCCCTCCGCAAGGTGGGGCTTTTCGACGAACGCTTCTTCCTCTATGGCGAGGATATAGATCTCACCCGACGGATTCATGAATCTTACCGCACCATGTACGTTCCCTTCGTAACCGTCGTCCACCGTCACCGCCAGGAGTCATATCATTCTCTGCGCATGCTCGGAATCCATTGCGTCAATATAGTCCGCTATTTCAACAAATGGGGATGGTTCCGTCAGAAATAGGAGAGCTGCAGGTCTTCCACCCAGAGCTGTCCGCCTATCGATGTGGCTTTCTCCGGGTCCGAATAGGTTTTTATCTTTGAGGATTCATATTCGATTGTGCCCGTATATTTCGAGGACGACAGCATTATTTTCAGTCTGGTCGCTTTCACTCCGAAATATTTGTAGGAGAGGGGTACGGTGAATGCCGTGTAGGTGAGGGCGGCGGGAAGCTCCATGCTGTTGGAGGCTATGGCTTTCTCCTGCCCGTCGATTATTCCGCAGACCTCCACGGTCACCTTCGCGCAGTCGTTGAGGTCGGTCGGCGAGGGCGTGAAGTGGTAGTTGCCGTTGACGGCCGCAGGCCGCGAGGTGAACTCTATCCCTTCGTAATAGTTTTCTTCCATTGTTTCCGGATTGAAGCTATAGCCCCCCAGAAACACTTTTCCCGCTGCCCTGTACTTTATATTGGGGATATTGGGATTATATGCCAGATAGCTGTCAGGTTTCTGACGGTAAGGCGTGATCTGTTCTCCAGTGTTGTCCCAGGCGACACTCTGCAGCTTCACGGCGAAATAACCTTCCACATTGTCAACTTCAGAATAGGCCGAAGGGGCCATGTACCATGTGTTCGGGTTGGTCGATTGTGTGCAGAATGTTTTTGCGTTGACCGTTGTCCAGTAGCTCGGTGTGTCAAGCTTGAAAGATGTATAGTTCTGTCGGTTGAATATGTCGATTATCGACTGGCTGTAGAGGCCTCCTTGCGGAAGATTGTCATACTTGATGGCCGTGGCGTGGTCCTCGAAATCGCTGTTCTGCAGTCCGGCCGTGTTTTCTGTCCTGATCTCCACCGGGGCGGTCATGTTCTCGGCCGTCGGCTTGTCAAACATCGTCGCTGTCAGAGTGTAGGTCTGTTTCGGTGACAGATTGCCTACGTATATTGTACCCGATTCCGGAACGCGTCTTAGGGAAATCGCCTGTTCTCCGTTGACGTAGATTCTCGCAAGAGAGGTTATCAGCGGAATCATTTTCTCATTCTCGCTTGTGATTTTAAGCGTTGCGCTCATGGCGAAGGCGTCGGCGGCCAAATTGAATTTCGGAGCGGTTCTCTTCATCGAGGTCTCGGTCAGTATGTTGCCGCAGTAGATTATTCTGACATATACTTTTTCAGTGCTCCCTTCAGGGGCTGTGAACCTGATGGCGTATTCTCCGTCGTTTCTCGGCTCTATCGCGTCTATGTGGCAGCTCTGCCATGTCTCGTTGTCGTTTCGGGCCTCTATGACCAGATTCTCCTTCAGGTCGCCGCTCCGGCTGAGAACCGTTATTTCGGCGGCATTCACTCCTATCATGATGTCGCTTGCCGAAACCACGCTTATTTCAACCGGTTGCAGATTGATCTGGAGCTCGCATGGTTCCGATAGCTTTCCGTTCGTTCCTTCCGCTGCCAGAATGAAGCGGGCCACGCTGTTCCCTTTCTGTCTCTTATACACATCTGACGCTGCCGACGATA
>ENA-OYXU01000417-OYXU01000417.1-human-gut-metagenome-genome-assembly--contig:-NODE-417-length-17343-cov-5.013188_pt1 | contig 17343 bp, 15 predicted proteins | sample MGYA00243243_ERZ653435 | MGnify/ENA primary metagenome ERZ653435 (study PRJEB26926, sample SAMN06165113) | human gut metagenome | biome: ENVO:00009003; feature: ENVO:2100002; material: ENVO:00002003... | reverse complement strand
ATAAGAGACAGGTAACCGCACACGCAAGGACTTCATTGCCGACCGTGTGCTGGCTCAGGCCGGATATTATGATTACTACAATCGCAGCGATTACAATCCTCTGGAGGAAAAACGGTGTGTCATCGGGGTTTATCGCCTCACGATGAAGTCGAACTCAGACAACTTCCGCCAAAGCAGTATACAGGGTGTGATGAAGCGTATTAAAGCCAAAGGTGCAGAAATAATCATCTACGAGCCTACGCTGGAGAATGGCACTACGTTTTTCGGCAGTATGGTTGTCAATGACCTTGCAGCGTTCAAGGCCAAGTCACAGGCTATCATCGCCAACAGGTATGATACGAGTTTGGACGATGTCAAAGAAAAAGTGTATACAAGGGATATTTTCAGAAGAGATTGACATAGAAGGTATAATGTATGTGCGATACATAATGATAAAAAAATATTTATTGCATGGGTTTGGGAAATATCAGACAAATATACCGAAAAAGAATATTCTCATGCAATATTTATATACTTTTTAAGTTATTAATTTAAAATATCGTATCATTGTAGCATTATGAACGAACATAAGGTTTCTATAATATGCCCAATATATAACGAAGAGCAGTATATTGGTAAATTTATAATGTCAATTCTTGCTCAAGACTATCCACAAGAAAGTCTTGAGGTGTTCTTCGTTGATGGCGGAAGCACAGATAAGACAATAGAAATCTTGAAAAGATACATTTCCGAACGACACAACATGTCACTCTTGGACAACCCGCAACATACAGTGCCATACGCCCTAAATAAAGGCATTGCACAGTCTGGGGGAGATATCGTTGTAAGAATTGATGCCCATTGCATATACCCATCAGATTATATTACGACCCTTGTCAAATATTTGCATGAACTTGATGCAGATAATGTAGGTGCCGTATGGCATACTGTACCGGCAAAAGACACGGCCGTGTGCCACGCCATCGCAATAGCATCGAGCCATCCGTTCGGTGTCGGCGATTCGAAGCATAAAATCGGAACGAAACAGATAATGCGTGTTGACACCGTTCCTTTCGGATGTTACAGACGTGATGTTTTCGACAAGATAGGCCTGTTTGACACCGAACTGACACGTAATCAAGATGACGAGTTCAATGCCAGGCTGATAAATCATGGGGGAAGCATATACCTGATACCACAACTTGTAATAAACTATACCGCCCGAGACACCATCGGAAAAATGTGCAGGATGTATTATCAGTATGGCTTATTCAAACCTTTGGTAAACAAGAAACTCGGTCACCCGGCCACAGTAAGGCAGTTTTTCCCAATGCTCTTCCTGTTGGGAATAATCATCGGCGGCATATTGAGTTTTTTCTCCAATATCATATTGTGGATGTATACGGCAGTGCTTGCCCTTTACATACTCATAGGCATGACAATAGGATGCAAGTATGCCGTGAAACTCAAAAGACCGTTATTGGCAGTACTCATGCCATACTTATTTGCCAATGTCCATCTAAGCTACGGCTACGGCTACTTGAGAGGCATCTACAAAATACTGGCAAACAAGAAATTTAACGTAGAATCTAACAGATAACAAAAATAAGAAAGAAATGAAAATACCATTTTCACCACCAGATATAACAGAGGCCGAGGCCAATGAAGTGCGCGATGCGCTATTGTCAGGATGGATAACCACCGGTCCGCGTACAAAAGAGCTGGAACGGCAAATAGCCACATTCTGTAACACCGACAAGGCTGTATGCCTCAATTCGGCAACGGCATGCCTCGAATTGGCATTAAGAGCACTGGGCATAGGCCCCGGTGACGAAGTAATCACATCGGCATACACATACACAGCTTCGGCAAGTGTGGTATGCCATGTGGGTGCAAAACTTGTGCTCATCGACACAAAAGAAGACTCATGGGAAATGGATTACGACCGCATGGCCGACGCAATCAACGAGCGTACCAAAGCCATTATACCTGTCGATTTGGGTGGAGTGCCATGCGACTACGACAGCATATTGGCCGTAGTGGAAAGCAAACGCCACCTTTTCCGGCCGGCCAACGACATACAGAAAGCCATTGGCAGAGTTGCCATAGTGGCAGATGCCGCACACGCTTTCGGCGCCAAACGCAACGGACAGATGGTGGGAAGCATTGCCGACTTCACGTCGTTCAGTTTTCATGCCGTGAAGAACTTCACCACGGCCGAAGGCGGAGCGCTTACATGGCGCACGACCGACGGTATCGACAACGAACGGCTTTACAAGGAGTTCCAGTTGCTTTCGCTTCACGGACAGAGCAAGGATGCACTGGCCAAGACACAGCTCGGAGCATGGGAGTATGACATCATATCTCCGAACTACAAATGTAACATGACAGACATCATGGCCGCCATAGGTCTGGTGCAGATGAAGCGCTACCCCACTCTGCTGCAACGCCGGCGCCAGCTCATTGAATGGTACGACAACAGACTGAAAAGCCACAACGTGCAAGTGCTTGACCATTACGGCAACGGCCATGAATCGTCGGGGCATCTGTATCTTGTCAGACTGCTCGGCAGAGACGAGGCGTTCCGCAACAATGTGATTACGGAAATGGCAAAGCGTGAGATTGCATGCAACGTCCACTTCAAGCCGCTGCCTATGATGACGGCATACAAGGCTTTGGGATTCGACATTGCCGACTATCCGAACGCATACGCGCAGTTCTGCAACGAGATAACGCTGCCATTGCATACCAAACTTACTGACGAACAGGTAGAATACCTATTACAGAACTTCATAGACATAGCGTTTTGACAAGACTATTCGACATATTGTTCTCACTGATAGGACTGGTAATCCTGTCGCCCGTCTTCCTTATTATCTATATTCTGATAAGAGTGGAAAGCAAGGGCGGAGGATTCTACAGTCAGGAACGTGTGGGCAAGAACGGAACCACATTCAAGCTGTTGAAGTTCCGCTCCATGCGCACCGGTGCCGATAAGCAAGGACTGATAACCGTGGGCGGACATGACTCACGCATCACGCGCATGGGCTATATCATACGCAAATACAAAATTGACGAGCTTCCGCAGCTGCTCAACGTACTGAAAGGCGACATGAGCTTGGTGGGACCGCGCCCCGAGGTAAGGAAATATGTAGACATGTATACCGACGAACAACGGCGCGTGTTAAGTATAAAGCCCGGCATCACCGATTATGCCTCGATAGAGTATTCTGACGAGAACGTGATACTCGGACAAGCTGACGATCCGGACAAAGTGTATGTTGAACAAATCATGCCCGACAAGATAAGGCTGAACATGCGGTATATCGAGAATCATAATTTAATGGAATATTTCAAGATAATATTTCTGACAATTAAGAAAATCGTATAAATTGAAAGAACAAGCAAATGAGTATATTAAACAAACTGTCACATTGGTATTTCTCAAAAGACGCGCTGCCCTATTGGTGTGTCCTCGTTTTCGACTGCCTTGTTGTCATATTCTCAGGACTCACATGCTACACACTTGACCATGGTGCCGAAACGACATCAGATTACTTTATGCCCATCCTTGGCACATTGTCATTTTATCTTATATTTTATATGATAGGGTTCCGCATAATGCACACTTACTCGGGCGTGATGCGATATACGTCGTTTTCCGACATCAGCAGAATTGCCATGGGCAACCTGATAGGAGTCTTAATGATAGCCTTGCTGAGACAGTTCTTCAACTTCGACGATTGGTTTATGCCGATAAGGATGCGCGAATTGGCCTCCACCTTTGTTCTTGCCACGGTAATTATGTGGGCTGCACGCATGGTGGTAAAGTATATGTTTGAGTATTACCGCATGGACCAAGAAGCCAAACCTGCTTTCATATATGGTGTAAAGAATGGGGGGACAAGCATTGCCCGCGCCATAAATTCAGAAGAGACAAGACAGTTCCGCCTATTCGGTTTCATCAGCGATGCCGAAGACATGGTTGGTAAGGAACTGATGGGCATGAGAGTGTACCGCAACGACGGCAACATCGTGAAAAAGATGATTGAACAGAATGTCAAGACACTGCTCATATCGCCGCTGAAACAAAAAGCACTTGCCAACAATCCCGTAATGGTTGACCAGCTGATAGAAGCCGGAATATCCATACTGATAATGAATACAACAACCGAATGGGACGGAAAAAGCGACATCTCGCCCAATCAGCTGAAAGAAGTCGAGATAGAAGACCTGTTGCCACGCGACGAGATACAGATAGACCTCAAGGCCGTCGGTGACCTGCTGCGTGGCAAGAGCATCATGATAACCGGCTCGGCAGGAAGCATAGGCAGCGAGATTGCGCGTCAGGTGGCCGAGTTCATGCCTGAGAGAATCATCATGATAGATCAGGCCGAAACACCACAGCACGACATGCGTCTGTACATGAAGAAAAAGTATCCGCATATAAAGGCAGAGACCGTGGTGACATCAATATGCAACCAAAGCCGCATGGAGACACTCTTCAAGATGTACAAGCCCGACTATCTTTTCCATGCCGCAGCCTACAAGCATGTGCCCATGATGGAAGACAACCCCTGCGAGGCCATTCAGAACAATGTCAACGGAACAAGAATAATGGCAGACCTGTCGGTGAAATACGGTGTGAAGAAGTTCGTCATGATATCCACCGACAAGGCCGTAAACCCGACAAACGTGATGGGATGCTCAAAGCGTATCTGCGAAATATACGTGCAGAGCCTCGACAAGGCTATAAAGAACAACGGAAAGAACGGAGTGACACAGTTTGTGACAACCCGTTTCGGCAATGTGCTCGGTTCCAACGGCTCTGTGATTCCGCTGTTCAAGGAACAGATAAAGAACGGCGGTCCGCTGACGGTGACCCACCCCGACATCTTCAGATACTTCATGCTCATACCCGAAGCCTGCAAGCTGGTGCTCGAAGCCGGAACGAAAGGACACGGCGGTGAGATTTTCGTATTCGACATGGGGGCACCGGTAAAGATTGCCGATTTGGCAAAACGCATGATAAAATTGAGCGGCGCCAAAAACATCGACATAAAATATACGGGACTGCGCGACGGTGAAAAACTGTACGAGGAAGTGCTCAACGACCAGGAGATAACCAAACCGACATTCCACAAGAAGATAAAAATAGCAACGGTCAGGGAATACGACTTCAACAAGGTGAAAGACATGGTTGACAAACTCATCGCCGAAAGCTACCAGTACGATGACATGAAAACCGTAATGGGAATGAAGAGAATAGTGCCGGAATACAAGAGCAACCACTCCAAATATGAAGTGTTGGACACAGAAGAGAGGTTATGAACGCAAAAGAACGAATGGAAACGAAAACGGATTATATACACGACGGAATGAATGTGGTGGAGCGCCATCTGAAGCGGACGATAGACTTCATCATGGCATGCTTATGCCTCATTCTGTTCTCACCCCTATTCATTATCTGCTATATCGCCGTACGCCGTGAAGACAAGGGACCGGCCATATTCAAGCAGGAGCGCATCGGACTTCATGGCAAGCCTTTCTACATATACAAGTTCAGAAGCATGAAGGTGGATGCCGAGAAAGACGAACCCGAACTATACCAGCACGAAAACGACACACGGCTTACAAAGACCGGCCGCTTCCTCCGCAATCATCATCTTGACGAACTGCCGCAGTTGTGGAATGTGATAAAGGGTGACATGGCCTTTATCGGTCCGCGCCCCGAACGTGAATATTACATCCGGCAGATAATGGAGCACGACCCGCGTTATGCCTGTCTCTATCAGATACGTCCCGGAGTGACATCATACGCCACACTGTACAACGGCTACACCGACACCATGGAAAAGATGCTGCGACGCCTCGAACTCGACCTGTATTATCTGGAACACCACTCATGGTGGCTCGATGCCAAAATACTCATAAACACCTTCCTGAGCATCGCCGTGGGGAAAAAGATATAAGACTGGTCACATCTTCTTGAAACTGAGGCGCAACCGTTCCGTTGCAAGCGTCATCCGGCTGCCTTCAAGTCTCTCGATGCTGAACGTCTCGTCAAGGGCGTTTATACCCAGATGGTTCAGCAGAGCCGGGTCTTCCACCTTAATGTCACCTTCGGCGCGATTGTCCGCATACGGGTCGAAAATACGCAATGTAGAGTCTGTCTTGTCGAAATGAAACAGATATCCTTTTGGATATTTGTCATAATCGGTGGCATTGAGAAGCCCCACCTGCACACTCCAGAACACTCTGCCGCCCGACATGTCGCACACGCCGCCCGTGGCCAGCGTGTCCACACGCACCAAGTGCCAGAACCCGTCAAGGTCACCATTGCCTGACGTTTCTATCTCACAAGACGTCATGGCCGCTGCAGAAAGTGCCATGACTATCAAAACCTTTATTGTTCTCATAATGATAATAATCCGGTTTTCACTATCGTAATCTGTCCTCCACGGTTGTCCCCGAGAATCCCCCCGAAGTCCATACCGTAACCACATCGAACACCCCACCCGTTCAGTTTCTTGCCCTTAAAGGTATATGTGGCCTCGGCCATCACGCTTACGTTTGTCTTCGCATGGGTGTAAGGCTTGGCGTATGTGCCAAGTCCCTCCTGATATGTAGCCAAAAGCCTGTAGCTCAGATTGTCTGACGGAGCGCCCTGCAAACCGAGGTGAAAGGCCATAAAGCGGTTGTTGTCCACATTTATTGTCCCGTCCTCATTATATATGGGCGAACGGTACAGCGGGTTGCCAATCACCTGTCCCCAATGCTGCCAACCGGCAAATATGCCGTGATTGTAGTAATTGTCGCGTCCGCCCACATGGTCGCTCATCGACGGAGTACGGTCATGGTACACCGGGCCGCTCTGATATTTGGTATAGATATATTCAAACACAATGTCGCGCAACCACCTTCCCCGCTTCAGATTGACCTCTGCACCGAGCATCCAGTCCTTGAAGTCGTAAAGCAGATATTTGCTCTTTTTCTTCACGTTCCACTCGTCTCCCATCCCATAACCGTTGTAATCGAGCTGGAACATTGACGAATGGTCCTCGAAGAACTTGTCTACATAGAAGTGCGCGCCAAAAGCCTCGTTCTCATAATTCACACGCATCACCCAACTGCCCAACTGATCGCCCTCGAAATTAGTATATTGCGTCTCGTTGGCATCGGAGCCACCTGGAATGAATGCATTCCAAAAAGCCTTCAGCCCAGTATCGTTTTTGTACACCGACATTCCTCCCGAACTGTTCGGGACATACGATATGCCGCCGAAAAACGTTCCCATCTCCAGACCCATCTCAACCGACCACGGACAGAACACATCGTCGTTGCCTATCTTCAGATAACCGGCCTTACTGTGATAAAGCACGTCGTCGGCATATTTATTGCGGCAGCCCGTAACCTCATGCTGCCAGTTGTCATCGGTCATGCGCCCGAAAGCCACATGTCCCTTCAGGTGCAGCCATCCGCGGGTGAGCGGCACGGTCCAATATTCGGGCAGGGCGATACGCACCTGCGGCACCGGACGGGCATTGATGCCGAACGTCTGCGAGCCGCTCGACAGACTGTTGTTCTTTAGTTCCATGGGATATTCCCTGCTGCCCACGGTCAGCACACCATGAAGCCAGCGCCCCTCAACATACGCCTGCTGCACCACCACATCGCTCGTGAAACCATATGGCACGGCCACATCCACGCCATAGCCCAGCCCCCAGCGGAAGGCCGAATCGAGCCGCAACGGGCGCACCAACGCGCCGCGCACATATCCGTTCGTTTCGTCGAGCGAACTCAGTCCGTGCCTGTTGGCGTTGAGCCACAGCGGAGTCTTATTGTCAGACACCGTCGCCTGCAACTCCACCTTATACTCAAGATTCTCCCATGGCTTCTCCCTACAAACGGTCTCCTGCGCGCGGGCGGACGTTCCGCCTGCAACAACCACCGCCACAAGCAGGCCGGCCGGCAAAAGTTTATAAAAACGCTGCATATAGAATTGACTTTTTAAAAGGCTCCACAAAGGTAACAAAAAGAAATAAGAACAGGCCACGATGCACAAAAAAAGTACATGACTTTCGCACTGCGCCCCGCGCCACTCCAACGGGATAGGGAAAATCCCCCACCACTTAGGGAAAATCCTTTGCCGGAACGCGAAATTTAGTGTTACTTTGCAGCAGAGATAATAAAAATAAAGTTGAACCACATAAAACTTCACGATTATGAAAAGGATACTGATGACAATGATAACCATACTGACGATAGCAGTATCGGCAAAAGCCATGAGTTACGAGCAGGCACGCAGGGAAGCACTCTTCCTGACAGACAAGATGGCTTACGAGCTCAATCTGAACGACCGCCAATATGATGCCGCATATGAGATAAACCTCGACTACCTGATGAGTGTGGCCAGCCGCGACGATTTGTACGGAACATACTGGACACGCCGCAACACCGACTTCGGCCACATACTCCTCGAATGGCAGTGGAACGCATTCTGCGCAGCCACATATTTCTACCGTCCGCTCTACTGGAGCGCAGGCTACTGGCATTTCGGTATATACGCACGTTATCCGCGGCGCGACTATTTCTACTTCGCCCGCCCCACCGTATACGTATCATACCGCGGCGGACACAGCTGGCGAAGCAATGGCGGACGAAGCTATTATCACGGCATACGACATGAGTTCAGACACAACAATGCTTCACACCACGGCATGCGCGACCGCTGGAACAACGGCGAATTCAGCCACGGGCACAACCGCCGGCCCGGAATCAGCTCCACGCACGTCACCGTGAACAACAACAGGAACCACGGCAACGGCAGCGGCTTATCCCACAACGGCACCACACCCGACAGGGGAAAGAATCCTTCGGGCAGAGACAACAACCGCTTCGGTGGAAGCCGCGGCACAAAACCGGCCGATGGCACAACACACACCGGCATAACCTCCGGACGTTTCGGCACTAACCGACCGGAGATGCGCAAGAATCCCACCCTGTCTACAGAAACAAGAAGACCGGCTGAAACAAAAAGCGGTATCTCGGCGGCAACCGCACGCCCGTCAGTGACAACCGCACGCCCATCGGTGACACCCACACGCCGATCTGAAAACAGCATCAGGCAAAACAACCATGGCAAAAGCGGCAATACACAGCAGCAAAACAGGTTCGGAGGACGCCGGTAGGCAGAGGGTGTATCCAAAAGTGGCCGTTTTGCGTTGCGAAAGTGGCCGTTTTGCACTCCGAAAGTGCCACTTTTGGAGTGCGAAACGGCCACTTTTGCAATGCCGGCTCCAATGCCCTTACTGGCATTTTCGCAACGCTTGCCGGACGGAACAGAAACACTGACTTGACAATGAACGTTTTAAATTCGCAAAAGTATTAAAAATATTGTGCCCTTACAGATATATTACTTATTTTTGCAGCATACAAGAAAATACATACGGCATATGCCAATACAAGCGTGACCTTATACAATAAAAAGAAAACAAAATCTTATCAATTATGAAAGTACTGCAAAGTTCCATTTTCCGCGCGGCATGCTCCGTAATCATCGGAGGCCTGCTCATCAAATATCCTGACGTGACAGCCACATGGCTTATAATAGCCATCGGAGTCCTGTTCCTGCTGTCAGGCGTAATCTCCGTCGTGGCATATATCAGCGCAAGGCGAAACACGGGCGGAACCACCGTCATCGACTCCAACGGCAACGTGATAGCCGGAGGCAACCCGCCCTTCCCCATCGTTGGCGTGGGCAGCATCATTCTCGGACTGTTGCTGTCGCTGCGCCCCGCATTTGTCATCGACACCATGGCGTATATCCTCGGAGCCATACTCATACTCGGAGCCGTCAACCAGATGGTCTGCCTCGTGTCGGCAGGAAAGATAAAGCGCATGCCGCTGTTCTTTTGGATTAGTCCGGTGCTCATACTCATCGTCGGACTGATAGCCATCATACATCCGATATGGATTGCCAGCGCACCGCTCATCATCATCGGATGGAGCCTGCTGCTCTATGGAGTGACAGAGGTGATAAACGCACTGAAAATGAATGCCGACAGGCGCCGTTTTGAGAAAACCATGATGCAGTCGGCAACTACCGAAGCCCACAATCCCGGCGACAACTATATGGATGACGAACCCACACAAAAGGAATAGTCATCGCACCCGCGTCACAATACCCTCGATGTATGCGCGGAGAATGTTTATGCCGGTCTTGTTTTCGCCGCCAAGCGGTACAATGAGATCGGCATATTTCTTTGTCGGCTCGATAAACTGCTCGTGCATGGGTTTGAGCACTTTCAGGTAACGGTCGATAACCATGTCGACGGTACGCCCGCGCTCTATCACGTCACGCTGAATATTGCGGATGAGACGCTCGTCAGAATCGGTGTCTACAAATATCTTCAAGTCCATCATCTCGCGCAGTCGCTTGTTGAGCAACGTCATTATTCCCTCGATTATTATCACCGGACGCGGCTCCACATGTACGGTCTCAGGCAGACGGTTGCACTTGAGATATGAATATGTGGGCTGTTCAACGGCCACACCCGCCTTCAGCATCTTGATATGCTCGGTGAGCAGCTTCCAGTCGAAAGCGTCCGGATGGTCGAAGTTGATGGCGTGACGCTCCTCGTCGGTCATGCCCGTCGTATCGTTATAGTACGAATCGAGCGGCACCACAGCCACATAATGCGGCGGAAGTGCCTCAGCTATTCTTTTCACTACGGTTGTCTTGCCTGAACCGGTGCCACCGGCTATTCCTATTATTGTCATATTCTGTGTATTTGTTATGTTTTAAAACATTCGGTAAAAAACGACACTGCGCCTACAGTCCGAAAACCTTGCGGTAGTATTCCGCCTTCCACTCCACGGGGCGCGGATAGGCGCGCGATGACGAGGGCATGCGCCACAGAGTGAGCCTGCGCCCTGCAAAATCGGCGCAGACGCTCTGCCCTACTTCCGGCATCCGTACCCCTACGATACTCCCCAGGGTGTCGGCCGCTTTCTGTCCCGTTACCACCACCGAGTGGCAACCGGGCATACGGCCGAGCAGGGCGGCGAGATTGACAGGGCGCACTATCTGAAGAAAATTGTCCGAGGCGTTGTTCTTCAGTCTTACCACCTCTTCGGCAGTGTCGTACAAGGCGATGCCCTGTTCACGGCAAAATGCCTCTATCCGTTCGCGGTCGAAACGCTTCTCGCCCTCGCACACAAAATGATTCTTGTCGCCGGTGAAGATATAGCCGAGTATTCTCCACATGTCATTCTGAAAGTTGGGATAAAAGAAATCCATAGACCAGCGCACGCGCTGCGGCGGAAAACTGCCAAGCATCAGCACACGTGCTCCCGGCGACAGAAACGGCTCCAGCGGATGTTTCTCTATAGCCATACCTTAAATCTTCAATTTCTTGCCATTGACGATATATATTCCCGCTGGCAGCGTACTGCGCAAATCCTTTAGAAGAACGGCACGCCGCAGGAGCACGCCCGAAAGACTGTAGACATCAACCGCAGAACGGTCGGCGGAACTCCGGTTTACATTGATTATGCCGTTTGTTCCGGGATCTTCAGGCTCTGTAAGATCGTAAGGTGTCAGCTTTGAATAGATGTACTTTGCGCGCGTGTTCAGCCACGAACTCATGTTGCCGCTCACCGAGGCGTAACCGCGGCCGTCGCTCCACATCGTTGCGTTGTGCTCGAACGACGGGAGGGCATAGTGGTAATAGTCGGAGCAGAAGTCTGTCAACTCTTGAAGATGATTGTCCATGAAGTCCTTCCACACCTTATAATAAGCCTTGTCCACCACCTCACCGGTGTTTTTACGCAGGTCGCGCATAAATGTCCATGCCTCCATCTTGTTGGAATATGCCGTCCAGAAGTCGGCCTTTTGGTCGGTTGTGCAGTAGTTCTTGTTGGTTTCGTAGCCGAAAGCCCAGTCAAGGTCCCACACCGGACCGAACACGTACTTGCTGTCCGGGTCGGTCACGTCGGCCTTGTACACGTATGTGCTCTTGGGATGCTGTATCTCGTAGTTGACTATAAGCTCGTTCACCATAAGATAGCGCGCGAGCATGTCCACGTCTACCAGCGCCGATATGTCTTCCTTGCGATAGAGCGCATTGGTAAGGCGGTTGAAGTCGGCCTTTATGTCATCGATGGAAAGTTTTGTCTCGTTCTCGCTCAGGTCGGGATCCTTTATGTTCACTGGCAGATTGTAGCGTGTGGTCCTGAACTTGTACGCCTCGTCATAGTATGTGTCCAGTTCGAGCAGTGCGGCCACAGTCTCATCATCCACATCCACGCTGTTGGCCGACACCCCCACCTTCTCCGTGAAAATGTAGCTGCCGCGGTAATTTCCGTTTATATACAGTTCGACGGGTATCACATGGTTGGCCGCAGCCGTGCCCACCATGCGCGCAATCTTCATGCCCACTGCATTGGCCATCATCGAGCGCGTCTGGCTGTTGGCCTGCAGCACCCAGCTCTTTGCCTTGGTCAGTCCGAATGGTGCCTGCTTCTTTATGAATTTAAGACGGTAGGGATTCTTGTCCCACGGGTTGCTGCTCCAACTGGTGTTGCCGCGACCCTTTATCTGCACGTCAGTGGCGTCCATCGACGGAAACACACCCGCACCGTCTATCGTGATTTTGGCAGACAGATAAACATCCTTGCTGCTCACCATCTCCCCGTTCTCTATGTCAATGTCCATACGCGGCACATTGGTGGCTCGAGAAGCAGGCCAGTCGGCCGTCACACGATAACGCCGCCCGTAGGGGCGCATGGCCCAATCTGCATCGGTGCTGCCAATGTGGGTGTATATAAGCTCGTCAGGGCGTGCCACGACATACGTTTTGTCTTCGCGGTAGCTGCCGCGGCTGACGCCGCTTTGCTGCCTGTCACCATTTATATATGCCGAAGCCGTGGAGTCTGACAATTCATAAGATGGTGTCAGCCACCGTCCTATCGAAGGCACAGACATTGTTATCACGGAGTCGCCGTCTATCGTGGCCTCCACGTCGCCGAACACCTCGTCGTTGTGCTTGCTCTTTATCACAAACGACGTGAACGAGGGCAATGTCCCAGCAGGGCTGTCAACGAAAGACACTCTGTCCACATCGTCCAATGGATAGGAAAACTCCGCCCCCGCCGTTGTCTTTATCACAAAACTCCCGTCCACCGATGCATACCTGTCAACGGCTGACATCGGAAAGATGTTGAAACCGCCGCTCTTCATGTATACAAAAAGCGTGTCGGATGTGTTTTCGGCCTGTACGCCGAGAGCGGCAAACATTGTTGCGGCAAATAGAAAATGCTTCATCTTACTTATATTAATGGTGCTGTTTGTCTTTTTCGTATGCCAGATTCCCACATTGAGTGTTTCACTGTCTGATCACGACTATTTCTATTTTTTCTGTTCCTTCACCAAATATACAACGGTGGGCAGGTGGTCGCTGAATCCGTCAAGCCACACCCCGCCGGCATGCGTACGCAGCGGACTGCCCTTGTACTTGCCTTCCTGCTGAATCATGTAGTCGCGGCGGAATATCTGGTGCTTGAGATATTTCAGCGTAGAGTAGTCTTTCTTTCCGTCGCGGCAGAGCAGCGAGGACGAGAGTATGATTTGGTCGAAGAGGTTCCATGCCCCGTTGTACATGAGCGTGCCGCGGCCTTCTTTGGCCAAAACGTTCCACCACGGATTGTACATGTCGCCGTCGCCCACGTCCTTTATCTCACGCTTCGCACCGAGCGCCTCGGCCATCGACTTGTCCATCGGGTCGTCGTTCATGTCGCCCATCACGAGTATCTTCACGTCAGGGTCATCCTTGATGAGCGAGTCTTTGAGCACACGGAGCTGGCGACCGCCCGACTCGCGGTAGAACGAACCGCTGAAACGGCTGGGCAAATGGTTGACAACCACCGTAACGTGCTCGCCTGCCATGGTGCCGCTGACGGTGAGGAAGCCGCGCGTGTAAAAGGCACTGTCCTTCTCCAGTTCCTGAACGTAGGGCACGAGCTTGACATCGCGCACGGTGAACAGCTTCGGGTTGTAGAGCATCGCACAGTCGACTCCGCGGCGGTCGGGCCCCTCTATGTGGCAGTATTTGTATCCTCGGGCGGCAAGTTCCGGCTGCGCCGTCAGATCATCAAGCACCTTGGAGTTCTCCACCTCGCTTACGCCGATGACTGCGCAACCCACGTTTTTGTGCATCATGTCGGTGCCCATGTCTGAAAGCACGCGCGCCAGATTGTGCAGCTTGTGCGTGTATTTCCTTCCGTTCCATTTGTATGAGCCGTCGGGAAGAAACTCATAATCTCTCTTCCCCTCGTCATGACAAGTATCAAAGAGATTCTCAAGATTGTAAAAACCCACGGCATAGACATTGAATTTCTTGTCCTGGGCAAGTGCCTGAAATACTCCCAAAAGGAGCATCAGCAACAATAAAGATGTTTTTCTTTTCATACCATGATAATATTTGATGCGCAAATATCGGTATTTTATACGATAAAATTGCACGTTTCATTAAAAAATCGCAAACTTTTCTTTCATTTATCGCATTATTTTCGTTACTTTGCGTCTGTAATTACAAATAATAATCAAAAATTAACTATGCAGAAAAAGCTGAAATTAGCAGTGTTGGCCTTGTGTTGCACTCCTGCGGCCTTTGCACAAAGCACAGACCAACAGCAGCAGAAGCAAAACGTCACGATAGATGACGAGCAGGCTTTCACATTTACCGAAGCTCAGCTGGGGGAAGACGATGACATGTCGCAGAACGTGACCATCATAAATTCCAACAGCAACTTGTATGCCGGTCAGGTGGGCTATTTGTTCAGTCCTGTCAGGTTCAGGTATCGTGCTTTCAACCAAAAGTACAACGAGATCTACATTAACGGCGCTCCCATGAATGATGCCGAGTCAGGACAATTCCGCTACTCTATGATTGGAGGACTGAATGCACAGACCCGCAACATGGAGTTTGCACTGCCGTTTGAGAACAACGCATTCTCCATGCCGGCAATGGGCGGTTCGAACAACTACAATTTCCGGCCGTCATCGCAACCCGTGGGACACCGCGCGACATTGAGCGGAGCAAACCGCAACTACACTCTACGCGCCGGATACACCTACAACTCGGGCTTCAACGACAATGGATGGGCCTATTCTGCTGCCGTGATGTACCGCTGGGCAGACAGGGGATATGTGGAAGGAACATTCTACAACTCCCTCTCCTACTTCCTCGGCGTAGAAAAGGTAATCAACGACAAGCACAGCCTGTCACTCGTGACATGGGGCAACCCAACGGAGCGCGCATCGCAGGGTGCCGCCACCGACGAGGTGTACTGGTTGGCCAACGACAGATACTATAACCCGTACTGGGGATACCAAAACGGAAAGAAGCGCAACTCGCGCGTGGTCAACGACTTCGCTCCCACAGCCCTGCTGACATGGGACTGGAAGATTGATGACGGCATGAAGCTGACAACAAGCCTCAGCGGAAAGTACAGCCACTACAAGAGCACAAAGCTGAACTACAGCAACAGCGACAACCCGCACCCCAACTACTGGAAAAACCTGCCGTCGAGCTTTTACGACGTTTGGGACGAGACGGACGTGTCAAACCGCACTGACCAGTGTCTGGCTGACTGGCAGGCATCGTACGACTTTTGGACGGCATCTAAGGCCAACCGCCAAATCAACTGGGACCGCCTCTACTACTCAAACCAGCAGTTGGCGGCTCAGGGCAAGGACGCCATGTACTATATACAGGCAAAGAACAACGACCAGTTTATGCTCACACTGTCATCATCACTCAAGATGGAGCTGACAAAGAAATCGGCACTCAATATAGGTGTAGCACTCCAAACGACAAAGGGCATGCACTATCAGACAATGGAAGACCTGCTCGGCGCGTCCACATACCACAACATCAACACTTACGCATTGGGAACATATGCCACAGGATCGGACGAGATACAATACGACCTAAACAATCCCAACGCAGAAGTGCGCGAGGGCGACAAGTTCGGCTACAACTACAACCTGCTTGTCGACAAGGCAAACGCATGGGCTACATACTCTGCCGACTTCCGTTCGATACACACATTCGTCAGCGGCCGTGTGGGTGCCACATCAATGCAGCGTGACGGTAAGATGCGAAACGGTCTGGCCAAAGACAACTCCTACGGCAAGAGCGAAACAGCACGGTTCCTCGACGGAGGTGCCAAAGCCGGCGTGAACATCAGTCTCGGACGCGGCAACACCGTGGCTCTGGGTGTGGGCTACGAACTGCGCACACCGACGGCATCGGCATCATTCGTTTCACCGGAAATAAACAACGATTTCGTAAGCAACCTGAAAAATGAGAAGATTCTTTCTGCCGAGTTGGGCTATCAGCTGCGCTCGTCATGGCTCAACCTGTCACTCAACGGATATTACTCACGTATGACAGACGGGGCTGAGTGGCAGAACTTCTATTTTGACGATATAAACTCTTTCTCTTACGTATCATTTACCGGTGTGGAGAAAGAATACTACGGTGTGGAGCTGGGTGCCAACATAAAGCTCAACTCGGCATGGAGCATCAAGATGATAGGACAGATGAGCGAGGCAAAATACACCGACAACACCGCCGTGCGCTACATGAACTCCACATCGGCGGAATACATTGACGACATCTGCTACAACAAGGACATGCGCGAAAACGGTACGCCGCTCACGGCACTCAGCCTCGGACTTAGCTACCATTCCGGCGGCTGGTTCATCGACCTCAACGGCAACTACTACGACCGCATATACCTGTCGTACTCTCCGAGCTTCAGATACGGAAAGGCATTGGACAACAGACAAAACGCTTACAAAGATGTCTATGCTCCGGACGGGAGCATTCTTGACGGTGTGCTCGACCAGGCTGAAGGCAAGGGCGGATTCATGCTCGACGCATCTATCGGCCGCAACATCCGTCTGAAGAAAGGCTCGCTGTCAATCAACCTCACGCTTACAAACATACTGAACAATCAAGACATCGTAACGGGAGGATACGAACAAAGCCGCAGCGATTACACACTGAGTGGCAACCAGCGTACCTACAAGTTCTCGAAAAACCCGATGAAATTCTACGCCTACGGTACGAACGGTATGCTCAACCTAACGTATAAATTCTAAATTAAAACGCAACGAATATGAAAAAGATGAAATATATCATCATAGCCTGCGTATGCGCACTGATGACTGGATGCATGGCCGGAGAAGACTATGGCTTCGATACGGACTGGAGCGCACCCAACACGGAGAATGCTTACGGCAATGCCGATCTGAAAGAGACCAACCCTGTCTCTTATACACATCTGACGCTG
>ENA-OYXU01000416-OYXU01000416.1-human-gut-metagenome-genome-assembly--contig:-NODE-416-length-17419-cov-5.541695_pt1 | contig 17419 bp, 14 predicted proteins | sample MGYA00243243_ERZ653435 | MGnify/ENA primary metagenome ERZ653435 (study PRJEB26926, sample SAMN06165113) | human gut metagenome | biome: ENVO:00009003; feature: ENVO:2100002; material: ENVO:00002003... | reverse complement strand
ACGGAGTCGCGCATCATGGCTGCGTAAGCGGTGAAGGGCATCATCTGACCGTTCACTTCGACCTCTTTGGGAGCGACGGTGGCAATAGGCTTGTCTACGCCGGCAGTAACAAACTGCATCTCACCCTGCAGGTCAGGCTCTGTGGAGTAGATGGCTGTCATGTCGGGCGCCTTCCACTCCACGGCGGGATCTGCGTTGACGTCGATGTGCAGCGGCTCGAGGCCCGAGTTAGTCTCGATAAGACCGGCTATGATAACTAACAGACCCTGACCGGCGACTGTGGCGACGCGGTAGAATGTAGAGCGGATGCCAACATAGAGCGATTGCTCATGCTCGGTCAGCGCAAGCATATAGAAACCGTCGGCGGCAATGTCGTGGGTGGCTGATGTGAAGCCGACTATCCAGAATATAGCAAGTGTTAGCTGGAAGAAGAATGGCGTCGGTATCGTGAAGGCTATGCCGGCGAGCGCGAAAGCTATAATCCATTGCATGGTGAGCGTCCACCAGCGTTTTGTGCGGATAATGTCTACAAACGGGCTCCAGAAGGGTTTGATGACCCAAGGAAGATAGAGCCAGCCGGTGTAGAGGGCAATGTCGGTGTTGGAGATACCGAGACGTTTATACATAATGACCGAAATGGTCATCACGGCAACGTAGGGGAGACCCTGCGCGAAATATAGCGTCGGAATCCATGCCCACGGGTTGCGTTTGGTTGCTGATTTCATTGGTTTATTATTTGCTTATGTTGTTTCAGGATTGATTTAATATATGGTGTCGAGCTTTGCGCCGGGGAAATAGTGGGCAAGAATGGCGTCGAATGTATAGCCGCGTGCGCCCATTACGGCCGCGCCTATCTGACAGAGTCCGACTCCGTGTCCCCAGCCTGCGCCGTGGAGGGTGATACGAGCGGGAACGCCGTCGGCGCCGATGTCATGACGCTCGACGGTGAATGCCGAACTGTAGAGGTGTGACGGCGAGAGTGTGCGTCGTATCTCCAACTCTTTGCCTATGACCATCGTGCGCTTTGTGCCGACGATGCGCAGACGGACGATGCGGCCCGATGTGCCTCGGCTGAGAGGCTGCAGGTCGACAATCTCACCGAAGTCGATGCCGGAGCGTTCTTTTACCAATGTGGCGAGTTCGTCGCGACCGTAGCTAACCGTCCAGCGGTAGAAGTCGGCGGTCTCCTGATCATAGTTGTTGAGCACCTGTGACAATATCTCGGCGTCTGATGTGTTGCAGAACGCGTCGGGACGTGTCTCTATCCAGCGAGCGGCCTCCGTCTCGATGCGCAGGTCGGGAAAGTCGTGTGCGTCCGGGCTGTCGCGGCGTGCGACGAGGTAGGAGTGGCTTACCGGTTCCCAGCAGTTCTCAAATTCTTCAAAAACGCCTCCGCAGCATTTGGAGAAACGAGCGTCGCAGAGCCGTCCGCCGTCGGTCAGCACCATGCCGCGTGTTGCGGCTACGGCGAATGCGACGCGCGATGTGGTCTGGCGTGTGATGCCCTGATAGCGCTGGCAGTGGTCGTCAGCGCATACGTGGAAAGCTACATGGTCCTCGCGGTCATACCATCTGACAATCTCATCGTCGGTGACAGTCGATGTCTGATAGGTTTCACCGCTGTCGGTCAGAGCCTGCTGTTTGGCAATCTGGGCAAGCAGCCAGCTGCGCGAGATGACGGCATGGGCTTTAAGCAGCTCGACAGATGCCGTTGCACTCATCTCTGACGAAATGACGCTGGCGAGATAATCCTCGACGGGGACAATGTCGATGGCATACATTTTGCCGTGCTCAAAACCGAAGGCGAGATTGCCGCAGAAAGTCTGATTCTCGCGACGCTCCCAGTGGAAGTTGACGCCGATTACAACATCTTTTATTGTAAAAGAGGCTTCGGCCGGATTGACGGCCTCGATGACGTCGCCGGGGGTTAGGATGAGGCCGGTGACACTCATGACAGCCGCATCTCGGTCTGCGGCTCTGTCAAAAGTGTACTCGCCGCTGAGCGTAAGGTCGCCGCAGCGATATTCGCCGTTAAAAACGACGGTTATGCTGTCGGCGGCAAGTATGCCGACACTTACTGTGGGCATAGTCGATCTGTTATTTGACATTAGAGGCAATAGTGTTGATTTCGTCAGCCGAGAGGCATAATTCGTTATAAATACGACGCGCTGTTTCGGCGTCGAATACGTCGAAGTCTTTTTCTAACGGTGTGATGAACACTCCGCCCATGTCGACTGAGGCAGGGCTGATAAGCATCGTGCCGGGGCCTTCGGTGCCGTAGAATGTCGGGCGGTGACGCTTGCGCGGGACGACGACGAGGCGCACTCCGGCAGGGGTCGGGTAGCAGAGTATGTTCATCATCGGCTCTTTTTCGCCCTCGGGTACGGGCATCGCCTCATACAGACGGTCGAAAAGACGTGCGCCGGCCTCAGGGTCGTCACTGTCGATGACAAAGACTTTGAGGGGCAGCGTATCGACCACGGCGAGCACGGCGTTACCGTCTGTGGCGACGGTCTTCAGCTCGCTGTCTTCCAAGGCTTCGGCGAGTGTCAGGAAGTCGGAGTTGCCTGCCTGAAAGTGCATGTGGTCGGGAGCCGATGCGCCGCAACGCGGGCCGTTGTAAAAGACTGTGTAGTCCTCGAGTTCGGCTGCAAGACGCATCATGTCTGCCACGCGGCCGCGGATGAGCTGATCGGTGTGGCTGTTGTCGGGGATGGTCAGGTGGCGCGGAAAAATCGGGAACGGGTTGATGAGCACCGTGTAACGGCCGTCTGCCCACTCGATGCCCTCCTGCACGGCGGGACGGTTTTCGCCGCATAGAAAGCATTTGCGCTCTTTGAGCGATTTGGCGTCAACCTTGGCGGCTGATGAAACGATGCGTGCGGGATTGAACTGCACCTTTATTTTCATGCCGTCGACGTCGATGTCTTTGACCTTGACGCCTTTGAGCGCCTCAAAGTTTGCCGCGGCCTGAGGCCATACGGCAAGCTGTGAGGCTATAAGGCTGTCGACTGTCTGCGATGTGAGTTTGTCTGACATTGGGATTGCTGAGGTCTGTGTTATTTTTTGTTCATGGCACAGCGGGCCTCGAGTTCCCATGTGCGGATACGGTCTTTGTAGAGGTTATTGGCGTTCATCTTGTTGATGTCGAGCGCTGCGTCAGAGTTGTCCTCCCAGCGGCGGCAGTAATAGACGACGTCATATACACGTCCGATCTGATGATGGCGCGAGAAGGCCAGACCGAGGGCATAGTCTTCGCCGTAGCTTGTATTGGGGACATGGATTTCGCGCAGAAGCGGAGTGTAGAACGCACGGGGAGCGCCGAGACCGTTGATGCGCAGGGCGTTGTTGCGGCCGTTGTCGGGAGTCCACTCCTTGTGGTCGATTACGCCCGGCGGAATCATGTTCATGTCGATGTCTGTCAGCATGTATGTGCCGACAACCATGGCACAGTTCTGGTCATAGAAGGCCTTGACCATGGTGGCGAGGGTATTCTCGTCTTTGTAGACGTCGTCAGAGTCTAACTGTACGGCGAATTTGCCGCAGTCGGGATGGTTGACGCCGACATTCCAGCAGCCGCCGATGCCGAGATCGTCGCGCTCGGGGATGATGTGGATGACACGCGGGTCAGAGGTAAACTCCTCGATGGCCTCGCCTGTGCCGTCGGTCGAGTGGTTGTCGATGATGATGAGATTGAAGGGGAAGTCGGTCTTCTGAGAGAGCACGCTGCGGATGGCGTCGCGGATGGTGCGAACGCGGTTGCGCACGGGTATGATGACCGATGCCTCGTTCTTGAAGTCACCTTTGTCAAACTCGATGTGTGTGAACTCGGGCTTGAGGTAACCGCCGATTTCTTTGAGGTGTGCGGTGCAGGCCTGTTCCATCTCGATTTGCACGCCGCGGTTTTTGGGGTCGACGTAGTCAAAGATTTTTTCGCCCGAACGGCGGTTGTCGACCGTCACGTCGCTGTAGAGATACTCGTTGATATGAACAATGGGGGCGATGCGGCTCAGACGCAGACGCAGGTCATAGAGTCCTGCGGCCTTGTAGTCACAATCGATGCCGGCTGCAGCTTTGCAGAAATCGGGGGCGTTGAAGAAGAGCACCGAGCCGAAGTCGAAATCGTCGCGGAGCGAGCCGAACTGATAGTCGATGACCGGTTTGTTGGCTTTCTTGCCTTCGACTACCGTATAGCTGTCGGAGTAGAGCATACCAGCCTTGGAGTCTTGGGCGAGGCGCACGAAACGGTCGAGTGCGAAATAGCCCATGACGAGGCGGTTGTATTTTGTATAGAGCAGCAGATAATCGACGCCTGTGGCGTGAGCTGCTATTTTTTTCATTGTTTCTGACGAGTTGAGGGCGTCGATGGCGATAATCTTGCATCCGTCGACAGCCTTGGCCTGCGGGTCAGTGGCGAGCAGATAGATGTCGGCTACAGCTTCGTTTTGACGGAGGCCGTCTACAGTCGCTTTCATTTCGTTTTCCTCGGCGTAGGGGAGGAAACAGTTAATAGTTGCTTTCATAAATTTGGTATAGGAGTGGGTTTGTTATTGACGTTTGATGTTGTTGCGTGCGGCTTTGCCGTCGAAGAAGTCGAGCACCTGTTTCATCAGCGAGTTGCGTGATTCGGCCGAGTCGATTGTCTCGAAAGGGAAACCGATGACGGCTGTGCGGTATGCGGTGTTGTCAAAGACGGTGCCTGCGATGAGGTTATTCTCGGTGTAGCGCATGAAGGTTGCACCTTTTTTGTCGTCAGACGGATAGAACGAGTCGGGAGACTCGACGGCGTAGCACTCTGAGTTCAGACGGTTGGAGAACTCATAGTCGCCCTTTGTGAAGGCCTTGAAACGTGTCGGCACCTGATATGCCTCGCCGGTGACCGATGCCTGACCGACACGCCAGCAGTAGCCGAGCACTGATTTTGCAAACTCCTGATCGGCGGCTGCGGTCTCGGCGTCTGAATTAGGATTGTCCCATAGGTCTGTGGCGACGTAGGCGCCGCTGATGAAGAAGTCTGTTCCGCCGGCGCTCAAATCGCGGATGCGCTGCTGCAGCGGAGCGGGGAACGTCTTGAAGTATGTGCCGTAAACACCGCGGCCGCGGGCTATCTCCTTCTGTTTGCCGAGGATGAGGTCGACGATTGCCGGACGCTCGTCAGAGGCAATGAAAGCCTCGACGCTCGACGATACAAACGAGTGGCCTGCCGCAGCGATTGAGGCGCCGTGAGTGAGGACGTAGTCAAATGTGTTGCCGGCGATGACCTGCTGCTCGTAATCGGCGCGCGATGCTCCGAATCCGGCTGCGTCGTCGTCCATCCACGGAATGTTGCGGCGGAACTCAAACTGGCTGCCGATAAACGACATGTCCTTGAGATATGGCACACCGTGGTCGCGGATATCATAGAAACCGGCCACTTCGGCGCTGTCGCCGGCCTCAAACCAGTCGGGAGCGCTGACGCGGGTGAAGCCGTTGACGATTGTCACGGGTGCCTTGCCGTTGCCGAGGTCGCAGAGGGCGAGAGCCTCGGAGGGGAAGCTGACGCCGCCTTCGTTGCCGGCGACGATACGGTAAGCGTGTATCTTGTTGTCATTGACCTTGATGGTCATGCGGGGCTCGCTGACACGTGCGATGGGGCTGAAAGCGCCGCGCTCGTTCATAGACTCGACGATGTAGTAGTCGGGGCGTGCTGTTGACTCGAGGCTGTCGACGCGTTCAGCCCATGTTAGGGTGTATGTGCCGTTTGCGCCGTTGATTGCAAATGCTCTTACCGGCAGGGGCTGCACGACATAGCGTCGGCCGTCGCGATGGGCGATGAACTCGAGCATGCCTTTATATATAGCGCGTGAGACTACGAATCTGAACGCCGGGTCCAGACCGTACTTCATGTCGGCGAAGTTCTGATGGCTTAAAAACTCGAGCAACATGGCGGGTACCTCGGGAGAGCGGGCTTCGAAATAGCTTTTGTCCCACATGCCGCGGCGTGTCCAGTTGGGCTCGAACTGACGGCGGACATCATTGACAATGTTTGTCATCACGAGGTCGGTGAAATCGCGCGAGTTAAGGCGTGAGTCGCCGTTGCCGAGTTTGTCGCCGGCTGTCGAGTAAATACCGAGAGTACCGATGATAGAGTCGTTCTTTGTCGTTCCTGCATCGGTGTGGAATGCGAAGCTGAGGTCGATGGGTATGTTGAGGCCCTCGCGGTCGGGCAGCGACTCAGAGCCGCCGGTGAGCCAGTTGACCCACAGGCCGCGGCTGCGATAGTCGTCGCCGTAATCATTGACGTAGTCAGAGGGTGTGAAGACGCTGTCGGGAGCGCCTGCCCACTGCAGGAAGTAGCGTGCGGCCTCGGTGAAACGCGGATAACCGCTCGTCATATACTGATAGTCGATGTCGTCCAACGGCTCTTTGACGATGCGCGCTACATTGCCGTAACCTCCGCCTATTTTGACGGCATCGGCGCTGACGACACTGCCTTCACGGCCTTTGTTGGTCAGAGTGACGATAGTCTCGGGGCTGTCGGAAGCTGTCAGCGGGAAGTGGCCGAGATAGACCCATGTGCGGTCGCCCATACGCTGGTTGACAGTGAACTCATGGTCGCCGTCGGCCGCATGGACAGTGTAGTGTGCGCGGTCTGTGCTCTTGGGGAGGGTAGGATAGCTGACGTAGACGGCGTAAGAATCAGAGGCCGGTATCGTCGCGCTCCATGTGGCGGTGGCGTTTTTTTTGGTTGATGTCTTTGCGACTCGGGCTGTACCTGCGCGGAAAGGATTGTCGCCGTTGTGCAGTTCGGCTTTCTCATAGGCGAAGGCCTCGATGCCGGCATTGTCCCATCGGCCTGTTTCGGCATAGCCGTCGACTGCATATTTTCCGTCATTGTCGACTATGATCTCGATAAGATTGGTGTCACGCTCGCGCGGGCTCATCACGTATGCGCCTGCGTTTTCAAGCATAGGCATCAGGAACGGCATAACGTAGCTCTGGGTGTAAAGGTCTTCGACGGTCTGGAAGATGCGGGCGCGCTGCCACTCCCAGCGGTTGAGCTTTGGCTCGAAGTACCAGCCGTGGCTCTGCCAGATGGCTATGTTGGAGCCGTCCAAGCCGAGCGGAGCGGCGTTGCGGCTGAGCGAGGTCACAAACGGACTGCGTTTTTTAGGAGAGGTGAGTTTCTTGGGGGCAAAGAGCACAAGTTCTTCGAAGTTGCGGTCGCCTGCAATCACTTTGATTTTATATCCCGCATATTTCGAGCCGAAAGCTTTGCGTAAATCTGTTTTAAGTGATTCTAAACTTGCGGCGTCAAAAGGAATGTAGGTCGCATTTTCGTTGCAGCTGACTGTGATGGTTTTTGTCTTTGCATTGACGCTGACTTCTTTGACTTTGACAGGCCCGATACCTGTAACGCCGGGCTTGTATGAGTTGAGTACGCCCAAAGCGCTGTCTTCAAGCACTCCGGCATATGCTCCGGTGGCGATAGCACATGCCGAGATGGCGGCAATTAATTGTTTTAATAAGGATTTCATGTGTATTTGATAGGTTGTCTGTTAGTTTAAAAAGTTGGTTTGCAAGATATTCGGGTCTTGTAGTGATTGAGGCGCATAGTCTTGTATCTTTTAAGACAGGGCTATAGCACAAAATTAATATAAACTTTTAACTGTGCTACATTAAATGCAAAAAACTTTCGTAAAATAAATCTTATTTAAGATTTAAATACAAAAGTTTTATTTTCGGGGCGATATTTATGCTCGCGTATGTCAGAGCTGAGACAGCTATTTTTTTACTATAATAACTACCTTGTTATCAGCTCCTTGGAGCCTTAGTCAAACGCTCCGGAGATGGCTTCTTCAACGCTTTCTTCTTCGACTTCTCCGTAGAATTCACCATCGCATAGATTCATCCCCTCGGGGAATTCGAAGCGGCTGTTCTGATTGTAGTGAAGATTGGGGTCGTTGTAGACGGCGTTCATGTATTTGCCGTAAATAGGCAGTGCCATCGATGCACCCTGACCTTGTGCCATGTTGTTGAAATGAATATAGCGTTCGTCACCGCCAACCCAGACGCCTGAAACCAAGTCGGGCGTAAATCCCATAAACCAGCCGTCGGCGTTGAAGTTGGTTGTGCCGGTCTTGCCGCCCATTTGTGCCGTTATGTTGTATGGTGCGCGACGCAGACGGTTGCCCGTGCCGCCGTCGACGACATTGAGCAGCAGCGACAGTATGCGGTAATAACCTTTCTCGGTGATTACCTCTGTCTGCGTCGGAGTGAAATCGGTGATGACGTTGCCGTTGGCGTCGGCGATTGCCGTGACAAACATCGGGTCGGCTTTCATGCCGCGGTTGGCGAACGCACTGTATGCCGTGACCATTTCCTTGACCGAGACTTCACACGGGCCGAGGCAAAGTGACATCACAGCCGGCAGCTGGTTGGTTATGCCGTAGCTGTGCATACGTTTTACTAATTCCGACGGGCTTAGCTGAGCCATCAGACGGGCTGATATCCAGTTGTTTGAATTGGTGAGCGCCCATCTGAGGTCGACCATCTCGCCCACGCGGGCCGAGCCCGCGTTGCGGGGCGACCACGGGCGGCCGCTCTCGTCGACATAAGTGGGCTGCTCGTTTAGAAATTCGTCGCATGGAGTAAACCCTGACTCCATGGCGTATGTATAAAGGAACGGCTTGATTGTCGAGCCAACCTGACGGCGACCGGTCGACACCATGTCGTACTGGAAGAAGCGGAAGTCAGGACCACCGACATAGGCTTTGACAAATCCCGTGCGCGGGTCCATCGACATAAAGCCTGTGCGCAGATAGTGCTTTGTGTAGAGTATCGAGTCTAACGGAGTCATCACCGTGTCGACAGGGCCGTCGTATGAAAAGACGGTCATCTCGACAGGCACGTTGAACTCTGCGCGTATCTCTGCGTCGCTTTTGCCGGCAATTTTGGCCACACGACGTCGTTCGCTCTGATTTATCGCTATGTCAATCAGTTTTTTACGCGTATCGGCGGTCAACTCGGCCGGATTGGAGCTGTAAGGAGCTGACGACGAGCGTTTCTTTTCGGCAAAGAATTGTTTTTGGAGTGAGCGCATGTGCTCGTTGACGGCTTTCTCGGCATGTGTCTGCATGCGCGAGTCTATTGTTGTGTAAATTTTCAGTCCGTCGTTGTAAATGTCATAATGTGTGCCGTCGGGACGAGGATTTTTCTCGACCCAGCCATAGAGCGGATTTGTCGCCCATGCAATCGAGTCGTCGACAAAACGTTGGCCGTCCCATGAGGGGTAGTTGTCGCGGACAGGCTTTACTGCTGTCAGATAGCGGCGCAGCTCCTCACGGAAATAAGGTGCAAGTCCCTCTTTATGGTCGACCCGGTGGAAGTCGAGCGTCAGGGGCTCTGCCGAGAGCGACTCTAATTCGGCGTCGGTTATCATGTCAGCCTTATTCATCTGCTCGAGCACGACGTTGCGGCGCGCCCGCGTACGTTCCGGGTGACGGACAGGGTTGAAGTATGACGGATTCTTGACCATGCCGACGAGCGTGGCAGCCTCGAGTATGTTGAGGTCTTTGGCTTCTTTGTTGAAATAGACCTTGGCGGCTGATTTTATGCCTACGGCGTTGTATAGGAAGTCAAACTGATTGAGATACATCTTGAGTATCTCTTCTTTTGAGTAGAAGCGCTCGAGCTTGGTGGCTATCATCCATTCGACGGGTTTCTGTAAGGCGCGGGCAAAGATGTTTGAGCTCGGTGGCGTATAAAGCTGCTTGGCAAGTTGTTGCGTGATTGTCGAGCCGCCGCCGGCGTTTTTCTGCTGCATGAGCAGTGTTTTGACTGCCACGCGCGAAAGGGCACGCAGATCGATGCCCGAGTGCTCGTTGAAGCGAGAGTCTTCGGTGGCAATAAGCGCGTCGACGACAGCCGGCGATATCTCATCGAAATCGGCATAGACGCGGTTTCCGGTCGAACGAAAGTAGCGTCCCATCTCGACGCCGTCAGCGGAGTATATGACCGAGGCGAATTTGTCCTGAGGATTTTTGAGTTCCTCGACCGGCGGCATATAACCTACTAATCCGTTGTAGGCGAGGATAAAAAAAAGCAAAATGAGGCCGACAAAGGCGCCGAATATTATCCACATCCACTTTATTATTTTGGCCGTGCGCGGCTTGAGAGAGCTGCTCGTAGGTGGGTTGTTGTCAGACGGAGAGACAGGAGAGTATTTTTGTTGTTGCATATTATGTATCAGATGCTTGTGTGATTGTTAGTGCGCGCCCTGAGGAGTGGAGCGTGGCCTGCAAAGTTACTGTTAATTATCTATATATGCAAGAGCCCTCGGCCGCCTATCTCTTCTGCGGAGAGCTCGCCGTAGCCTCGCTTATTTGCCCTATTCGGCTCATTGGCCTCATCGCGGCTGCTTTTCGCCGCCCCAAAAAAACAAGCGCTCCCGGCAGCTGCATTGTGCTGTCGGGAGTGTTTATCTTGTCTATTATAAGATGTGTGCGACTGTGTGAAACGGCGCGCTATTATTTGAGAGCGTCTTTCACGGCGTCGTTGGGCACCATTTCTTCTTTGAAGACATAAGCGCCGGTCTTGGGCGATTTGACCATTTTGATAACCTTGCTGTAGGTGCGGCCTTCGCCTTTCTGGAGCGATGCGACGGTTTTCTTTGCCATATCTTAGTGTCTTATTTGATTTCTTTGTGAACTGTTACTCGCTTAAGGATGGGGTTGTATTTCTTAAGCTCGAGTCTCTCTGTCGTATTTTTACGGTTTTTGGTAGTGATGTAGCGGGATGTTCCGGGCATGCCGCTTGCTTTGTGTTCGGTGCACTCGAGGATGACCTGCACACGATTACCTTTTGCTTTCTTTGCCATCTTCTTTAGAATCCTATAAATTTAATATCCTTGTCATTTAAATAGCCCTCTTCATAGGCTTTGTTGATTGCTGCGTTGAGGCCGAGCTTGTTGATGGTGCGGAGGCCGGCTGCAGAGATTGTGAGGCTGATCCAGATGCCCTGCTCAACCCAATAGAATTTCTTTGTGAAGAGGTTTACGTTGAATTTACGCTTTGTGCGGCGCTTAGAGTGTGACACATTGTTGCCAACGATCGCTTTCTTGCCGGTAATCTGACAAATCTTTGACATGGCTGTTTGGTGGTTTATCTTTATTCTATAATTATTTATTCTCGGTTTGTTCAGGGGCGCGTCGCAGGTCTCATATCACCGAGGGCTGCATCTTTTCCTCACGGCTTTCAAGGACTGCCCGTAAAACAGAGTGCAAAGTAAATACAATTTTGCCATTCGTGCAAATTTTGTTGTCGTTTTTTTGCTCGCTTCGACAACTTTAATCATTTATAAACGGTTGAAACGTAGCTTGCAAGCCGCATGCAGTCGCCCGCAGTCAACGAAGGCCGCACATATTATATATACTGCACGGTTAATGGGTCGATTTGTATAATACTGAAAATCTGTTAATGATACGTAATTTATATTTAATTATTTTCGCTGCTTTTGTTTTTTGTCTTACTTTGCGGATGTAAAATCATTTACGTCTTTTATTTAACTCTCTACTCAATCTCTTTTGAATATGCTGACACAAATTTATAACGGCAAGATTCTTACTCCTCACGGATGGGTCAACGGCGGCTCTGTCATCATTGACGGTAGCAAAATCATCGACATTGCGGCAGGCTCCGAGCTGCGCACAGACGCAGGCCGTCTCATCGACGCCAAGGGTGCTTATGTGCTTCCCGGCGGTATTGACATACATGTCCACGGAGGCGGAGGACGCGACTTTATGGAGACAACTCCCGACGCCTTCCTTGCGGCTATTGATGCACATCGCCGTCACGGCACGACTGCCATAGCGCCGACTCTCTCATCGTCGACCACACAGATGATTACCGACGCCTGCGAGACATGTCAGGCTCTGATGTCAGACCCCATGAACGGCATTATCGGCCTCCATCTCGAGGGTCCTTATTTTAATATAAAGAAAGCGGGCGGTCAGATGCCCGAAATAATACGCAAACCCAATCCTGACGAATACCGCGGCCTTGTCGAGAAATACAGCTGCATACGCCGCTGGGATGCCGCTCCCGAAATCGAGGGAGCCGACGAGTTTGCGACATATCTGCGCTCAAAGGGCATACTCGCGTCCTTGGGACACACCGCTGCCGGCCCCGTCGAAGTCGAGAAAGGCTACAAGGCCGGTTTCACACACGCTACACACTTCTACAACGCCATGGAAACATACCATAAAGAAGGTATTTTCCGTCAGGCAGGCACTGTAGAAGCCGTATATAACAATGATGGTATAACTGTCGAGATGATTGCTGACGGCAAACATGTGCCACCGGCCATTCTTAAGCTGATTTATCGCTCTAAAGGCGTTGAGTCTACAGCTTTGATTACCGACGCACTCGCCGTTGCGGCATCAGACAGCAAGAAAGCATTTGACCCGCGCGTCATTATTGAGGACGGTGTCTGCAAACTCGCTGACCGTTCGGCCATCGCCGGCTCGATAGCCACGATGGACCGTCTGATTAAAGTCGCCGTGCAGGAAGCCGGTATCCCGCTCGAGGATGTCTCGCGCATGGCCTCCGAGACCCCGGCACGCGTCATGGGCGTATATGACCGCAAAGGCTCTTTGGAGCGCGGCAAGGACGCCGACATCATGATGTTTGACAATGATCTCAACCTCACCGGCGTCGTGCAGATGGGTCGAGAAATTGAAATTGGATAAATTTAGCCACGAAAAACATACACAGTTATCTAAAACCTTGCCGGGAGTCTCATCAAGAGACTCCCGGCTATTTTTTAGGAAGTATAAACAAAATTTGCAATGGACTCCGCCGACATTTGCTGTTAGATAATAGAGTATTAACAGCCGGGCGCAAATTTTACTTATCAGAAGAAATATGACAGTCTGACAGTCCAGTAGCGGTTGCGGGCGCTGAAGTCGTCCAAGAGTTTTGTCTTAAGAGCGTAAGTCATGCCCCATGTGTAAGAGCCTGTAAGTTGCCAGCGGCGCATGATTTCGAGGCCGAAACCGCAGGCGAGGCTCAAATCGCCGGTTGCGTATTTAAACGCGTCGCATTTGCCGTGGGCAAGAAGGAAACCTATTTCCGGGCCGCCGTAGACAAACGGGGCGACATACTCCTCGAGACCCATCATGCGCGTCCATTTAAAGCGGAGGTGCAGCGGGATGCGCAGATAGTGGAGATAGACACGTTCGTTGCCATAGCCTAACGATGACCAGACCTTGCGCTGGCCGAGGTTGACTTTTGCACCCAACTGATTGTAGAATAATCCGAAGTCGACACCGAATCCGAGACCCGGGAACATGACTTCGCCTATGCCTCCGGCCTGATAACCGGCCACGCGGGTCACACCTACAAGACCTTTTTGTTTGAAGACAAGCGACGAGATGTTGGCGCCGGCCGATGCGCCGTAGCGGAATTCAGCTTTGGCAGCCACAGAGGCCAGCAATGATGAGATAATTATGATTGCAGCGATGAATGTACGTTTCATTATAATTAACCGGTTTATTACCCGGCAAAGATAAATCAAAAAACTCAAACAGCCCGTATATTAACGGTTTTTATTACTTTATGAAGCCATGAACGCTTTTTACAATTCGTCGTAGCGTGGTATCGCGCGGACGAAAGTATAGGTCTCGGCTTCGGGGTTAAAGCGGCAGCAGTAGTGACACAGGCCGTTGCTGACAATGAGCCAGCGGGTATCCAAGACCATATTATAGCGTGCTATCTGGTCAAAGACGGCCTGTGTGATTTCAACTGTCGGCGCTTTATATTCGACGATAGCCAAAGGCTCTCCGTGTCGCGAATATATAAGGGTGTCACATCGGCGTGACGTCGAATTGAGTTTCAGACTGACCTCATTTGCCATAAGTCCGGCGGGATATCCGAACGATTCAATCAGATAGTTGACAAAGTGTTGCCTGACCCACTCTTCGGGAGTGAGGGCCACATAGCGTCGGCGCAGACGGTCGTAGATACGCGTCAGCTCTCCGTCACGTGTTATTCGGCAGTCAAAATCCGGCAGATTGAGTTTCATTTCTAAAAAACACCATGTTTTTGGCTGTCATTGGCGACAATCAAAAATTATGTGTAAATTTACGCAAAATTACGATATTTAATCAGACCACGTTGCTGACGTTTTAAAGAAATTATGGCAGGACCAGCCTCATCACTCACATATGACGCGCTTTGTCGTCAGATTGACACGGAGCCGCTCGCTCCGGTCTATCTGCTGCACGGCGAGGAAGGCTATTTTATCGACCGACTGTCGCGGCGTATCGAGGAAAAGATGCCGGAGGATGACCGCGAGTTTAATCTGCATGTGCTTTATGCGCCGCAGGTTGAGCCGGGTTATGTGATGGATCTGTGCTGTCAGTACCCGATGATGGCTGACCGCCAGATTGTAATACTGCGTGAGGCTCAGGCTGTCAATGCCAACACGCTAAACCGTCTCGCACGCTATTGCTCCCAACCATCGCCGACGACAGTCTTGGTCATTTGCTGCCGAGGCGCACAGTTCAAAGGCAAGGAGCTGACAGCCGCCGTCAAGGCCCATGGCGTGATTTTTGAGTCAAAGCGTCTGGCCGATTACAATATAGGACCGATTATTAGCGGATTGATTCGCGACCGTGGACTGACGGCTGATCAGAAATCTATAGAAATGCTGCGTGATTTTGTCGGTACGGATGCGAGTCGTCTTTATAACGAAATCGACAAACTTGCTTCTATTATCGGACGTGGCGGCCGTATCACCCCCGAGCTTATCGAACGTAATATAGGTCTGAGCAAGGATTACAACAATTTCGAACTTGTCGATGCTATCGCGGCCAAAGACGCATTGAAGGTATTTCGTATAGCCGATTATTTCCGTTCAAATCCTAAAAACAATCCGTTGGTCGTGACAACTGCGGCACTCTTTAACTATTTCGCCGACCTTATGACGGTATGGTACACCCCTGACCGTTCTGACCGCGGACTGATGGAGGCGCTCAAAGTCAGATTTGCCGTGCAGCTCGGACGCTATCGCATCGGCATGCGCAATTACAATGCCTTTCAGATTATCGAGATTATCGCTGCCATCAGACGCTATGATGCGATGAGCAAGGGCGTCGGCTCGCGTCAGGGCGACCACCAGCTCTTCCGAGACCTGCTCTTCCACATCCTCACCGCCCCGGGCAATATCAAATTTTAAAGGATCAGCGAATGTGGGGACTGCGTAGGACCCTCAAATTATAGCAAAAAAACATCCGCCTTGTGTGGGCGGATGTGGTGAGAATGATTGGTTTAGGAAGTGGGCGCTGAGGGATTCGAACCCCCGACCCTCTGCTTGTAAGGCAGACGCTCTGAACCAGCTGAGCTAAGCGCCCGTTATCGCCGAAAGCGTTGCAAAGGTACTGCTTTTTTCGAAACCTCCAAAATTTTTGAAGAAAAAATTTGAAAAAATCGTCCATAATCACCCTTTACGACGAAATATTGCCCTAAACGACCTGTAATATCCCTCTTACCTATCCCCCCCTCAACTATAAACTCTCAGCATGGAGAGACACATAAGGTCAAAAGCGACATAAGAATTATTAATATTGATAATCATCAAATAAAAACTTCCGTTCCTTTTGACCTTATGTCCTTGCGTATCTCGTCCTCCGAAGTAATCTCCCCCTCTTACCTATAAACCATCAACTATAAACTTCCTTCAAAAAAAAGTGGAAATGTTTGCATAATAGCGAATTAATTAGTAATTTTGCATCGATTTTGTGGCGTGCTATAGCCTAACGTATCGTTAACTGCGTGACAGTTACTGCGATACGTGGCAAATGGCATGCTTATGGAGTCGACAGAATATTTAAACAAAATAGAAGAAGTAACCCAAAGTTAAACCAAAAAACTAAGATGCCTACTATTCAGCAATTAGTACGTAAGGGTCGCGTGGCGCTCGAAGACAAGAGAAAGAGCCCCGCGCTCGACAGCTGCCCCCAGCGTCGTGGCGTGTGCGTTCGCGTCTACACCACCACTCCCAAAAAGCCTAACTCGGCTATGCGTAAGGTAGCTCGCGTGCGCCTCACCAATGGCAAAGAAGTGAACTCCTACATCCCCGGCGAGGGCCACAATCTTCAGGAGCACAGCATTGTGCTCGTGCGTGGCGGCCGTGTGAAGGACCTTCCCGGCGTTCGCTACCACATCGTGCGCGGCACTCTCGATACCTCCGGTGTCAAGGACCGCACGCAGCGCCGTAGCAAGTATGGTGCCAAGCGTCCCAAGGCAGGTGCAGCCAAGAAGTAATTCGGTTTTCGCAATCGAGTGAAGTAATCTGAACGCACCGCGAGATTTAATCAATTATTTTAAACTCGTTTTTTGATTCTTGAAAAGCTGCCCGGTTGAGTAAGCCGTGCCGGAGGGCACAGCTGAAGCAAAAGAAGCAACAACCAAGCAATCTGAAAACACAACACACTGACTAAAAATGAGAAAGGCAAAGCCTAAGAAGCGCCAAATCCTTCCCGATCCCGTCTTCGGTGACGTGCGTGTGGCAAAATTCGTCAACCACCTCATGTACGACGGCAAGAAGAACACTTCCTATGAGATCTTCTACAAGGCGCTCGACAATGTGAAGAGCAAGCTCCCCAACGAGGAAATGACTGCTCTCGAAATCTGGAAAAAGGCCCTCGAGAATGTAACTCCCCAGGTGGAGGTGAAAAGTCGCCGTGTGGGCGGCGCCACCTTCCAGGTGCCTACCGAAATCCGTCCGGACCGCAAGGAATCTATATCAATGAAAAATCTCATCCTCTATGCACGCAAACGCGGCGGCAAGACAATGGCCGACAAGCTCGCAGCCGAAATCGTTGATGCCTTCAACGAGCAGGGCGGCGCTTTCAAACGCAAGGAGGATATGCACAAAATGGCAGAAGCTAACCGCGCATTCGCACACTTCCGCTTCTAATATACTTTCATTGACTGTAAATCCCACCGCAAAATGGCTAAATCAGACGAACATCTCAAATATACCCGCAACATCGGCATCATGGCTCATATTGATGCCGGCAAGACTACGACGTCGGAGCGTATTCTCTTCTATACCGGTCTGACTCACAAAATCGGCGAGGTGCACGACGGCGCCGCAACCATGGACTGGATGGAACAGGAGCAGGAGCGCGGCATCACAATCACTTCGGCCGCTACCACCGCTTTCTGGAAATACAACGACGAGAAATACAAAATCAACCTGATTGACACTCCGGGACACGTCGACTTCACAGTCGAGGTGGAGCGCTCGCTCCGTGTGCTCGACGGTGCCGTCGCCACTTTCTGCGCAGTCGGCGGTGTTGAGCCTCAGTCTGAGACCGTATGGCGTCAGGCCGACAAATACAACGTGCCCCGTATCGGCTACGTCAACAAGATGG
>ENA-OYXU01000414-OYXU01000414.1-human-gut-metagenome-genome-assembly--contig:-NODE-414-length-17462-cov-5.473258_pt1 | contig 17462 bp, 12 predicted proteins | sample MGYA00243243_ERZ653435 | MGnify/ENA primary metagenome ERZ653435 (study PRJEB26926, sample SAMN06165113) | human gut metagenome | biome: ENVO:00009003; feature: ENVO:2100002; material: ENVO:00002003... | reverse complement strand
TAAGAGACAGGGGTCGATCATGTTTATGTCGTTGAGATCGGCCGTGGCAGCCTCGTAGGCTATGTTGACGGGATGCTTCAGCGAGAGGTTCCAGACCGGGAAGGTCTCGAACTTGGCGTAGCCCGCTTCGATTCCGCGCTTGTGCTCGTTGTAGAGCTGGCTCAGACAGACGGCCATCTTGCCGCTGCCCGGACCCGGAGCCGTCACAATCACCAGCGGACGCGTCGTCTCTATGTAGTCGTTGTGGCCGAAACCTTCGTCGGACGTGATAAGCCCCACGTTGTTGGGATAACCCTCGATGGTGTAGTGGATGTAGCTGCGGATGCCCATGCGCTGGAGACGTTCGCGGTAGGCGTCGGTGCTCCGCTGGCCGTTATAGTGGGTGATGACCACCGAGCTTACCAGGAATCCGCGTTCCATGAAAGCCTCGCGCAGACGGAGGACATCCATGTCGTAGGTGATGCCGAGATCCTGACGCACCTTGTTCTTCTCTATATCGACCGCCGAGATGACTATGACGATTTCGGCATGTTCCTGCAGCTGCCGGAGCATACAGAGCTTGCTGTCGGGTCTGAATCCCGGCAGAACGCGGCTTGCGTGATAATCGTCGAAAAGTTTTCCTCCCAGCTCGAGGTAGAGCTTGTTCCCAAACTGAGCTATGCGCTCTTTAATGTGTTCTGACTGTATTCTCAGATACTTGTCGTTGTCAAATCCGTTCTTCATAACGGACAACAAAGTTACGCCATTTTCTCCGACATTGCAACAATTCCCCTCAAATTTCCTCCGACAAGTCCGACAAGTCCCACTCGTCTGACAATAAAGCAGGCACACAATATTCTTTAATAAAAGAGCCTTATATTTTTGTTCTTTTTATTATATTTGCAAAAAAACATAAAATAATTCTTCTTGGAGACCGGAAGCGATACGGAATTTTGGACGGACCGTGACAGCCGTCGGGCATTCGACGCTATATACAGTGCTTATGCCCGTCAGATGTTATGGTACTGTCTGAAGCATGTGTCCCGGCAGGAAGACGCGGAGGAAATAGTCAACGATTGTTTCGTAAGGCTATGGAAAAACAGACATTCCATCAAGGAATCGGTAAACGTAAAGGCCTATCTTTTCAAATCGGTCAGAAACGCGGTGGTGGATTATTACCGTCATCAGGCTTTTTCAATTGTAACCGACTTACAGTGTGAATTGAACGATCAGATTGAATGTTCTTCCGACCCCACTCCGCCCATAGAACATGACGAATTTGTCAGGATAGTCATGAACGCTATCGCCAGGCTGCCCAAGACTCAGAGCAAGTCGATTGAACTGATACGCATACAGGGGCGTGATATCGACGAAGCCTCGGAGATACTGGGGCTTAACAGGCAGACGGTTAAAAACGCGATGACTACCGGAGTCAAGGCGCTGAGAATATCGCTTAAGCAATATATACGGCTTTTGATAGTACTCTCGGGCTACGGATACGTTAATATATGATAGGAGGTTTTTAAAACAGACAGCAACCGAGCAGACGACCCTAAAAAAATAGCCAAATCAAAGTAGAAAATGGAATCAGGAAATACTCATACATCCAGTGAATTGAAGAACCTGCTGAGACAGCTCAGAGACGGGTCGCTGACGACCGCGCAACTCGAAACTCTCCGCAGGCTGATTGCCGGAGAGACAAATGACACTCTCGCGCGGATAATCGATGAGATTTCCCTTACGGTCGATGAGCCGTCGGATGATATGATGGACAGGCTCAAGTCAAGGATTGACGCTGAGATCGACTCTCTCGGGCAGGAAGAGATGGAGCTGCCGGAGGATTCATTCGTCGATGACGCTGTGGTCGATGAGCAGGAAGCGAAGCCCGATTCGCGGTCAGGCGCATTTCTGAGGATATGGGGCTACGTAGCGGCCGTAGCCGTTCCTTGCCTCCTGGCTTTTGTGGCCTATCTGCTGTTTAATGCAAGGAATGAGAGCCAAAATTTGGTCTGCATGTCAACAAAGCAGTTTGAAAAAGCCGATCTCCTACTTCCCGACGGATCGAATGTCACTCTTCGCGGAAATTCTCAACTGAAATTCTCAACTGACTTCGGGAAATCATCCGGACGCATACTGAGCCTTGACGGACAGGCCTATTTCAAGGTGGCTAAAGATAAAAAGAAGAGTTTCATCGTCGAGACCCCGGGACTGGACATCACTGTCACCGGAACTGAATTTTCAGTGGTTTCAAGAACGAATATGCCTTACTCCGAGGTGATTCTTGACAAAGGCTCGGTTGAGCTTGAATCCAACGGACACCGGATGAAGCTTGCTCCGGGGCAAATTGCGGAGGTCGATCATTCCACCGGACTTATCAGCGTAAAGTCCCGAAATGAGTCGCTTAAAGCTGACTGGGCCGGCGACGAACTGTATTTTTCAAACATATCGCCCGATTCGCTCATAGCTGAAATTGAGAAAGCTTACGACATCAAACTTGATAAATCTCTGACGAGCCACATAAACCAGCGGTTTACCGGCACCCTGCCGTGGAACGATCTGGGTATGACCCTTGACGTGCTGAGATATGTCTATGGCTTCGATCTGCCATACGACACGAAAAAGAAGTAGAGACAATTTCTTAAGGGGGGACCGGTCATAAGAGTGTCAGCTGCCGCGGAATGTCACGGCGGCGACAGCGGTATTTATACACAGACGCGAACCATTCGGATATATATAAAACAGAAAAAAGACGAAAAAATATAGAAAATAATAGTACTGGCGTTAAATGTATCCGTCTATATGGGAAAACAACATTATTTTCTAAATTTTAACCAATCAATCATGAAAAAATTAAAACAAGTGCCAAAATGGGTAACAGTCATGGCGATTACATTGCTGATACCTTTTCTTGCATTTGCAGCCGGTCCGGCCGACGTCGTTACCATCGATGTCAATAATGCCCCGGTAACCAAAGTGCTTCAACAGATCGAGAAACAGACATCCTATCGCTTCTCCTATAAGGAAAAAGATGTCAAGAGCGTCAGAAACGTAACGGCTCGTTTCAGAAAGACACCTGTGACCAAAGTGCTTGACGAAATTTTCAAAGGAACAGGAATGGAATATAAGGTCCTGTCTCCGAAACTTATCGCTATCACTAAGAGATCCGAACCCGCACCGGTGAAAGAGCAGGTGAAAAAGTCAGCCGCTTCCCGGCGGATCACCGGTCGCGTAGAGGATGAGCTGGGCGAACCTCTTCCCGGCGCGCTGGTCAAATGTGTGGGCGCCGAAAATGTATCGGTTGCCGCCGATGCCGAAGGTGACTTCACACTGACCGTGCCTTCCGGCGTGAACAAGCTGCTGGTCAGCTATATCGGCATGCAGCCCCAGACGGTGGCCGCCGGCGATGACGTGACGGTCATAATGAAGGTGGCCAATTCGAGCCTCGATGAGGTGGTTGTCGTGGGCTATGGTGTCCAGAAGAAAGTCAATGTGACCGGCGCGGTATCGATGGTCGATGAAAAGACCTTCACAGCCCGTCCGGTGGGCAACGTATCGCAGGCCCTGCAGGGTGCCATTCCGGGACTTAACCTCAGCACGACAACAGCCGGCGGACAGCTCAACGCCACCATGTCGATGAACGTGCGCGGAACCGGAACGATAGGAAACGGATCCGTAGCCGACCCGCTGATTCTTATCGACGGTATCGAAGGGAATATAAACACATTGAACCCCAATGACATCGAGTCGGTGTCAGTTCTGAAAGACGCCGCAGCATCCTCCATCTACGGCGCACGCGCGGCTTTCGGTGTAGTGCTTGTCACTACTAAAAGCGGCACCAAGGGCAAAATCAACGTAAGCTATTCGGGCGACATGCGCTTTTCTTCGGCGACTTCGCTTCCGAATTACACGAATTCCCTCGAGTGGGCCGCATTTTTCAATGAAGCCCAGTACAATGAAAACGGCGGATATGTTTTCGATGACATAACGCTCGAGCGTATGCGCAAATTCCGTAACGGAGAATACACCGATCCGACACAGAGCGAATATTACGGTGTGGTTGAAGGTGTCAACGGACACTGGTCCCGCTATCAGACAGCATTTGCCGACACCCGCTGGTTCGACGTGTTCTATCGCGACAACGCTCCCCAGACCCAGCATAACATAAGCCTGTCAGGCGGCAATGATAGAGTGACATGGCTCATATCCGGAAGCTACCTCTATCAGGAAGGTCTGATGCGGTATCGTCCCGACACTAACCGCCGCTTTACCACGAACGCCAAAATCGGTGCGAAACTGACTGACTGGGCGCGCGTTGACTACAATGTCAAATGGAACCGCACGGATTATGAACAGCCCGAACAGATGGACGGCCTCTTCTTCCACAACATCGCACGCCGCTGGCCGCAGATGCCGGTCAAAGATCCCAATGGTCACTATACTTTCAATACCGAAATCCAGAACATTGTCGAGGGTGGTCGCTCGAAAAGCAAGGGCGACATGTTTTCCCAGCAGATACGTTTCACGTTTAACCCCGTAAAAGACTGGAACATAGTAGTCGAGGGAGCCAACCGCATAAACCATTCCATGAACCGAAGCTGGCATCTCCCCATCATCTCCTGGTATATGGACAACACGCCGACAGCTCCCACCGAGCGTTCCTCTGCATCCCAGAGCCGGTCACACACCAACTACTGGTCGGTCAACATTTTCTCCGACTACTCGCTTTCGATCGGCAAGCATAACGGCAAGCTGCTCGTCGGTATGAACTATGAGAAATATTCCGTTGACGGTATGTCAGGCTCGGGATATGCTCTAAACTCCAATGACAAACCTTTCATTTCACAGGCTACGGAGGACTTCCGCGCTTCCGACTCGTTCAATCACCGCGCGACAGCCGGTTATTTCGCCCGGTTCAATTATGACTATGAGGGACGTTATCTTTTCGAAGCCAATGTGCGTTATGACGGCTCATCGCGTTTCGTAGGGCCTAAACGCTGGGCATGGTTCCCCTCGTTCTCTCTGGGATGGAATATCGCGAGAGAAAGATTCTTCGAAGAACTGACATCTTACATGAACACGCTGAAGCCCCGTGTGTCTTGGGGTAAACTCGGAAACACGAGCTCGGCCTACAGCTCTTTCTGGGACTGGTATCCGTTTTTCCAGCAGCAGGGCGTCGGTATAGAGAACTCTGCTCTGATTATCGACGGCAAACGTCAGAACACCGCCTCATTGCCGGGAATCATCAACAACGCTCTGACCTGGGAAAAGGTATCGACAATAAACGTAGGTCTTGACTGGGGCATGTTCAACAACCGTCTGACCGGTGAATTCAACTGGTTCTCCCGTGACACCAAGGACATGATAGGCCCGGCTCCGGTTCTCAGTTTCGTCCTCGGAGCCGATGCGCCCCGCGCGAACAACTGTGACCTGCGCACACGCGGATGGGAACTTGAGGTGCGCTGGAACGACCGCATTGGCAATGTCAACTATGGCGCCCGCTTCAACATCTCCGATACCCGCACCAAGATATTGAATTATCCCTACAACGGCAACTTCGGCGAACAAATAATCACTTCATACTACAATGGCAAGAATCTCGGCGAGATCTGGGGCTACACCACCGAAGGGATTGCCAACAGCGACGAACAGATGGAAGCATGGCTCGCAGACAACAAGCCCAACTGGGGGTCGAACTGGCGTGCCGGCGATATAATGTACCGCGACCTCAACGACGACGGCAAAGTAAGCCCCGGGAACTCCACTCTCGATGACCACGGCGACCTGCGCGTCATCGGCAACAGCACACCCCGCTACCGTTTCGGCATCAACCTCAACGCCGAGTGGAAGGGTATTGACTTCTCGGTATTTTTCCAGGGTGTCATGAAACGTGACTACTGGTTCGGAAACGAACCCTATTTCTGGGGTGCAAGCGGAGGAATGTGGCAGAGCTGTGTGTTCGTCGAGCATCTCGACTACTGGAGCCCCGATAACCAGGACGCATATTATCCTCTTCCCTATTTCAGCAACACCAAGAACAAACAGACCCAGACGCGTTATCTGCAGGATGCCTCATATATCCGCTGCAAAAACATGCAGCTGGGCTACTCTCTTCCGCGAAATCTTATCCGAAAGATAGGCATGACCAACTGCCGTATCTATGTCAGCGTCGATAACCTTTTCACATGCTCTAAAATGTCGAGCGTCTTTGATCCCGAAGCTCTCAGCGGAAGCAACGGAGCCGGCAAACTCTATCCTCTCACACGCACCTGGGCAGCAGGTGTCAGCCTGAACTTCTAAATATAAAATCATGAAATCAATCAGAAAACAGTCATTAATAAGTTTATTCATGTCGGCTGCCGTTGCTGCGTCAATGGTTTCCTGCGACGATAAGCTTGATATGGGGCCTATAACCCAGATTACTCCCGGAGATTATTACCAGAGCGACGAACAGCTTGCCAGCTATGTCAATAATTACTTTCTCTCGCATCTGCAGGCCCCTTTCAGCGGCAACATGTATCATACGCGGGGTTCCTATACCCCCGGCCTCGGAGAATCGGATACCAACACTGACATTTATATAATAGGCAGCGGCAGCACGACCTGGTTCGCAAAAGATCACTGGATGACCCCCTCCGACAAGTCGCTTCAAGGCGTCTATGGCAATGTGCGCGTCTGGAACCATTTCATCAATACGGCTGAAGCAAATATCGCCGCGGGAAAAGTGTCCGGAAGCAGCGAGCTTGTCAACCATTATCTCGGCGAGGGCTATTTCTTCAGGGCTCTGACCTATTACAGAATTCTCGCGACTTACGGCGACTGCCCCATAATTGAAAAAGTCCTTGACCCGAATGATGAGGAACTCGTGGCCGCCAGTATCCGTAATCCCCGCAACGAGGTGGCGCGCTACATCCTCGCTCAGCTCGACAAGGCGGCTTCGCTTCTCGCTGACCGCTCAAGGTTCAACGGACAGCGAATCAGCAAGCAGGCGGCATGGCTGCTGAAATCACGCGTGGCCCTTTTCGAGGGTACGTTTGAGAAATATCACCGTGGAACAGGCCGCGTGCCCGGCGACGCGAACTGGCCCGGCGCTTCCATGGCCTACAATCAGGGAAAAACCTTTGACATTGACGCTGATATAACATTCTTCCTTCGCGAGGCCATGGATGCCGGTTCAAAGGCAGCGGGCAATGGCGCCCTGACAACGAACAACAAGGTGCTTGAGCCGGCTTACGGTCAGATAACCGGCTGGAATCCCTATTTCGAGATGTATTCCCAGCAGTCATTGAGAAATGTCGATGAAGTGATTCTCTGGGTTGAAAACAGCAGAACGCTCAACTACCAGTATTCCGCGCCCTACTATCTTACAGTCGGCGGCCATAACGACGGAATGACACGCGCATGGGCCGAAGGGTTCCTGATGACTGACGGGCTCCCGTTCTATGCAAGCCCCCTCTACAAAGGGGACAATACGGTCGATAACCTCAAGACCAACCGTGACTACCGTCTCCAGCTGTTTCTTTGGGGTGAAAGCAACAGAGCATATTCAGATCCTGCAAATCCCAAGAGCGATGATCCGAAAGCATGTCTGTTCGGCGCTCCCCACATTGGGAGCTCGGTGGCAAGCGAACGCAGCCGCACGGGATACTCATGCAGGAAATACGTGACCTATGACTTCAATCAGACCTATCAGGGATGTGTGACTTGGAACGCCTGTCCGGTATTCCGCACCGCAGAAGCGATGCTCAACTACATCGAGGCTTGCGTTGAGCTCAACGGCGATGTCGATGCTACCGCTACCTCTTACTGGCAGGCCCTGCGCACACGTGCGGGCGTCGATACCGACTTCCGCAAGACCGTTGCCGCGACCGATCTGACCAAAGAACTCCAGCTCAGCGTCTATTCCGGAACGACTCCCGTTTCACCGCTCCTCTTCAACGTCAGACGCGAACGCATGACCGAGACTTTCAACGAAGGGCTGCGTTTCGCCGACCTCATCCGCTGGCGCTCTTTCGACCGTCTGATGACCGAACGCTATATTCCCGAAGGCGTGAATTTCTGGGATGAGCTCTATCAGGATCCCATTTACGATAATCCTTCGTTTATCTTCGACGGTTCTTCCAAGTCGCTCGCTTCAGGCCCCGAACAAGGCAAATATCTGCGTCCCTGCTCCGTGAGCCTCCAGAGCACCAATGAAATGCGCGACGGATATACATGGACCGAGGCCTACTATCTATCTCCGATCGGTTACGGCGACATAACCGGAGCATCGCCCACAAGAGAAATCGCCAATTCCAACATGTATCAGAATGTGAACTGGTCACCCAACGGCGGTGAATATGCCTTGAAATAATCCTTATTTAAGTTTATTGCAAGAATCATCCTAATAAGAAAATGAATATCAGAAAATTAATATTTACTCTCTTTTCGTTGGCGGCCCTAAGCGCGACGGGGTCCGAGCCTGTCACTTTTGCAATTGCTTCCGACTTCCATGCACCCGACGTGCCCGGAGGTCTGGAGCGCGTGCAGGCTTTCGTGGATAACGCAAAGTCACGCAAGGTCGATTTCATCATCGAACTCGGAGATTTCGCCCGTCTTGACTCGGCCTCGGCGCCTTATCGCGACGCGTGGAATTCGTTCGGCGGTTACCGCTATCATGTCATAGGCAATCACGACTGTGACCGCTATGACAAGGACAGATATGCCGGAGGAATGGGCATGCCGGCCCCTTATTACTCGTTTGATCACGGCGACTATCACTTCGTGGTGCTCGACAACAACAACTGGGCCGACAAGGAGGGAAACATACATCCTTACAGCCACGGCAACTATTACGGAAAATCGACCGACTGGATGGATGCCGCGCAACTCGAATGGCTCAGACGCGATCTGTCATCCACTGACAAGAAATGCATTCTTTTCTCTCACGAAAGCATTGACTTCCGACTTAAAAACGGAGAAGAGGTCCGCAAAGTCCTCGAGGCCGAGAACGCACGCGCCGGACGCAAGAAGGTGGTCATGGCGTTCAGCGGACACGACCACAGCAATTATTACCGTGAGATCAACGGCATACACTACGGCCAGATAAACAGCGCCTCTTATGTGTGGATCGGCAAGGACACCAAGACCGAGCGCCGTTTCCCCAAGGAAATCAATGACCGATACGGACTTATGAAAAACTCGATGATGTATGACCGTCCGCTGTGGGCTATCGTCACACTCTCTGATGACGGTGTGAAGATTGAAGGAGTCAAAGGCGAATTCATACCGCCTACGCCTGAAGAAATAGGGATAACTTCAAATGTCGATTCTCTTCCTCTGATACCTTCGATCGAAGATTTCGAGGTTAAATATTGATTGGATAAGGAGGCTTGGAACCGTCCGGAATATGACTGACAGCTGTAAGACGTCAGATGGCCTGTCAGAGGCCCCGAGGGGGCGGATGTTTCGGAAAGGCGAGCCGATTCTAATTGGTTAGGTTGTTATAATAGAGAGAAGGCTGCACCGTTTGGCGCAGCCTTCTCTCTGTTATAGGGTAATCGTTTGTCTGTGAATTACATGTTGGGGTTGAGTTTCTTCCAGTCGGCTACGGGAGGCATGATGCCGAGGTCGATGACTTCCTTACGCATGTCACAGAGGTGTTTGTAGCTCTTTTCGAGTTCGGCTTTCTCTTCGGGAGTGCCTGCCACTTCCTTGTAGTGGATGCCGGTCTTGTCGATAGTGGTCTCCATGGCCATCATGATGTTCTGGAACATGTCGTCGTTGACGTAGGTTCCTGCAGGCCAGGTGAAGGGCTTGCCGCCCATTGCAGCAGCGATCATCTCGATGGAGATGTAGGCCGGGCTCTGGAACGAAGAGCGGCCGCGGAGGTCGATGATGTTCTTTCCGCCCTGGATGACGCGAACCTTGAGGGCTTCCCAGTCGGCCTGGGGAAGTTTTTCAGTGCCGATGAGTTCGGTCAGAGGAGTGCCGTCAACCTTTGTGGTCGATGCGAACACTGCCATCTGCTCGCCGTGGCCGCCGAATGTGCGGCAGTTCTCGATCTTCGATGCGGGAACGTGGAAATATTTCGAGAGCTCGCTCTGCAGACGGGTAGAGTCGAGGGCTGCGAGAGTAGCGACCTGCGAAGGTTTCAGACCTGAATAGAGAAGAGTGATCAGACCGGTGATGTCGGCGGGATTGAAGATTACAACCACGAATTTCACGTCGGGGCAGTACTGACGCACGTTCTTGCCGAAATCCTCGGCGATCTGGGCGTTGCCCTTGAGGAGGTCTTCACGGGTCATGCCGGCCTTACGTGCGGCGCCACCGCTTGAAACGATGTATTTCGCACCGGTGAAAGCTTCCTTGATGTCGGAAGTGAAAGTCAGGTTCACGCCTTCAAACGCGCAGTGGTACATCTCTTCGGCAACGCCTTCGAGAGCCGGTGCGTAGGGGTCGTAGAGACAGATGTTGGGGGTGAGGTTCATCATCATGGCGGTCTGGGCCATGTTAGAGCCGATCATGCCGGCTGCACCTACGATGAGAAGTTTTTCGTCTGTTAGAAATTCCATGTTAAATCGGTTTTTATGGTTATTATTGTTATCAATGTTTTTCCTGTTCTGACAGGGAGGTGACAAGTGTGTCGGCCAGAGTCGCCAGCTGTCGGCGCGAGTTTTCGTCAAGACGCGACCGGATGGTGACGGTGGGCGTGAGTTCGGTTATGTCGGGCATCGTGGCCATCAGGGCCGACATCCGTTTCGCCGCCATGGGAGCCCACGAGCCGTTCTCGATGTAGCCCACGATGCGGTTGCGGAAGTTTTTCAGCGAGAGATGGTGGATGAAATCGTGCATGACGGGGAATATGCCCGAATCGTAGGTGGGGGTGGCGAGCACAAGGTGGCTCAGGCGGAAAGCCTGGGCTACGGCTTCGCTCATATCGCACTTCGTCAGGTCCATCACCGCAACCTGGATCCCTGCCCTGCGCAGCATGTCGGCGAGTTCGAGAGCGGCTGCGGCGGTCCCTCCGTAGATCGACGCGTAGGCTATCATGACTCCCGGCGTCTCCGGCTGATATCGGCTCCAGAGGTCATAGAGGCGCAGATAGCGGTCGAGCGGAGCGTTGAGCACGGGGCCGTGAAGCGGCGCAATGCGGTCGATCGTGACGGGGACGAGTTTCTTGAGGAGCGCCTGGACCTGCTGTCCGTAGCGGCCTACGATGTTAAGATAGTAGCGCCGGGCCTCGCCGACCCAGTCGTCGGCATACTGCAAGGCGCCGAATTTGCCGAAAGCGTCGGCCGAGAAGAGGGTGCGCGTGTTGCTTTCGTAGCTGACCATTACTTCGGGCCAATGCACCATAGGGGCCGAATAGAAGTGCAGCTCGTGGGTGCCGAGCGACAGGGTGTCGCCTTCCCTGACGGTGATGACGCGTCCGTCGAAATTTTCATCGGGAAAAAACTGCGGCAGCATTTTTGCGGCCTGGACGCCGGTCACTATCCTCATTTCCGGGAAATGATGCATGGCGCGGGCAATGCATGCCGAATGATCGGGCTCCATGTGATGGACCACGAGATAGTCGGGAGTGCGTCCCCCGGTTGCGGCGAGGATGTCGGTGAGCCACTGGTCGCCTCCGTTCTCCTCCACCGAGTCCATGACGGCAATCTTCTCGTCAACAATCACGTAGGAGTTGTAACTCATGCCCAGGGGAGTAGGATACTGCGCTTCGAAAATCCTGCAGGAGGCATCATCGATGCCAATGAATTTTATATTGTCGGTTACGTATATGCCCATCTTTTTCTGAATTCCGGTTATCACCGCAAATTTAAGAAACTTTCCTCACAATTGCAGAAAAAATTCCCTAATTTTTCGCCATATCCGGATTTGCTTCCGGTGGTATTAACATTGAATGAATTCAGAAGTTCGGTTAGAGCTTGTTTCATAATAAATATTAACGACAGTAGGAAGGTAAGAATCGGTTAATCTATTTACAGCCAACTTGAAATTTTATTGATTACTTAAATATCAGGAAGGAACATGGAGATGGTTCATGCCATCAACAGTTATTATGCCACAAGCTCTTAGCCTCTGAAATTCTCGGCTATGTAGCGCGCCACCGAATCGGTAGCGTTGGGACCTATCGTCTCGTGGGCGGCCGCGCGGACTTCAGGCAATGCGTTGGCCACGGCTATGGCCCGGTCGGCCACTGCCATCATCGGCAGGTCGTTGATGTTGTCGCCGAACACTATCAGCTCGTCGGCGCCGGTCAGTTTTTTCAGTTCGAGAACGGCTTCGGCCTTCGACACCCCCGGGGCGAATATGTCGGTCATGCCGGTCGTGGGGTCGAATATGTCGGGATACGTCGGGATGGAGTAGTCGGTGTCGTTTTTGATTTTTGCGGCTGCCGCTTCCACCTGCGCGATGGGCCCTACGGCGAATATCACTATTGTGTCGGGGTAACATTCCGGAGCCGCTTCTGCGGGGAGAAGATGGAAGCGCTTGAGTTCCAGTCCCGTGCGCTCGTCTATGAATTTCCGTTCTTTCTTCGACAACGTTCCGTGGACATAGACATGAAGCCGGTTGTCACGGCCGATAGTGTAGGTCATCGGGTTGAGGCCGTTTTCGCGGCATGCGGCTGTCGCCTCGGCTGCCATTTCCGGCGTCATGAGCCTCGGACGTATGTAGCTCCGGGCTTTGCGGTCCCAGAGTGCCGCGCCGGTCATGACAATGGCAGGCGGTGTGGTCAGGGTGTTGCGCAGAAGCGGCTCCACCGTAGCCGGGGTGCGGGCAGTCGCCACGGTTATGAGCGCGCCCTGCCGCGTCAGTTCGGAAATTAAGTGGGCCGATTCGGGGCTCACACGGCTGTCGGTCGAAAGGAGGGTTCCGTCAAGGTCTGTTACGAAAAGCTGTTTCATCGGTCGAAGAAATGAGTGGTAAGGTGAAGCGGAAGGTGGTTCCCGCGTCAGGCTCCGAAGAGACTATCTGTATCTTTCCTGAGTGATATTGCTCTATTATGCGCCGGGCCAGCGGCAGTCCGAGACCCCAGCCGCGCTCTTTAGTGGTGAAACCGGGCCTGAACACGTTTTTTCTTGTTTTTCGGCTCATTCCGCGGCCCGTGTCGGTGACATAGACGGCGGCATGTCCGTTTTCCTTCCTGACGCTGACGGCGATCGTGCCGGCTCCCTCCATAGCATCGACAGCGTTTTTTATCAGACATTCCATCACCCATTCTATAAGCGGTTCCGACATCTCGGCGACGAGCGGTTCCGACGTCACTTCGAGCTCAAGAGCTATTCCTCGGGATATGCGCGCCCTCATATATTCGGCCGCGTGTCTGACCGCCGCCCCCGGATCGCCGGGCGTCATTTTCGGTCTCGAGCCTATTTTGGAGAATCGCGAGGCAACCGTGGTCAGCCGGTCGATATCCTTATCCATTTCGCTGACCATATCTTTGTCGGCGCCCTGAGCACGCATGATCTCCACCCATGCCATGAGCGACGAGATAGGAGTACCGAGCTGATGGGCCGTTTCTTTCGACAGTCCGGTCCAGAGCCTGTTCTGCTCGGCGCGGCGCCCGGCCCTGATGGCGAAATAGGCCACTGTGGCGAAAACGAGCATAATGCCTACGGCAACGTAGGGAAACATGCTCAGGTTACGCAACAGACGCGAGTCCTCGTAGTAGATGTGCTGGCTGATTCCCGGAGCGATTTCGATATGGATGACGTTGGGCGTTTTCCTGAGTTGCGACAGCTTCCGCCTGAGAAACTCCTTGTTGGCGTCGGAGATGAAAAGCGGCTGTCGGGAGTCGGTGGCCTCGGGAAGGGCGAAGTTGCGGTGATCGAGGATGTTGCCGCTGTCATCGGTCAGGATCAGCGGTATGGTCCTGTTGCTTTTTATGATTCCCAGCAGGAAGTTGAGACGCGCGGTCTCCGATTCGCCGGAGCCGTCGGGGGCGCTCCGGGCTATTTCACGCGTCGCGTCGGCCCACACCTGCATTCTCTCCCGTTCCTGCGCGCTCACCTCTTTTGCCAGCGAGTTGGAATAGTACAGGAAGAAAACGATGGCCGCCGCGGCGACTGCCATGAAAGCGACAGCGCCGTAGCGCCGCAGATCATAGATATTCATGTTCCCGAACACATTTCCTAAACGGAAACCGACGCCTGTTTATTGCGCCGCTCCTCCGGCAGGCGTTGAACTGATTTAAACTTATTTCAAATTAACATTTCGAGTATGATTCCGAGATGATTTCGACCTTTTTGAAAGAGCAATGGGGTTCCATTGTGATTGAAAAAAGGGAAGAAAGCGGCCGGAATCCTGCCGAAAGGGTAAAGCCGAAGGTTTCCGTCAGTTCTGAATTAACATTTTGAAATAAGTTTAAATCAGTTCTTTCACTGCTGCTGGAGATTGGCCAGAATGGACTGGAGTTCCTTGTCGGTCGTCGTCAGCCGGCGCCGGCATTCGTCAAGCAGTTCGGTGGCACGGCGCGTATAGACCGTCAGTAGGTCTATGTCACATGCGTCGCTCTGCATGGTGCGGAGAATCGAGTCGAGTTCGTTGACGGCCTGATTGTAGGTCATTTCGGCCACAGGCTGGAATTTAGGCTGTTGCATCGTCGGGTTCTGTAATGGTGTTTAGTGTGGATGTGAAGGAGCCCCGGGCCACGCGCGTGGTCAGCCGTGTGCCGGGAGGAAGGGTGGAGGCGTCGGTGACGGCGCGTCCGTCGTGGAGAGTGATCGAATATCCGCGCTGCAGCGTGGCTTCGGGCGAGAGGGCTTTCAGCAGCGATTCCCTCGCGGTCAGGCTGTCGCGTTGGCGTGAAAGGATGTTGGCCGAGGCGGTTGCTATGGCGCGGAGTGTCTGGCTCAGGCGCATGAATTCGGGTGATATGCGCCGCGCGCCTACTCCCGCCAGAGTGCCGGCTGCCCGGTTCAGGCGCGATTTAGCGCGCTCCATGGCGGCTGCCGGCGCTATGCCGAGAGCCGACTGCAGATGCGCCAGCTGAGTGCGGGCGCCGGCAATGCGGTCGGATGCGGCATGGAATATGTCGGTGCCGAGAGTCTGAAGGAGCGAAAGAGCCTCCTCGCCCCTGCCTATCAGCCATTCGGCGGCGGCCGTAGGGGTTTTCACGCGCATGTTGGCCACATAGTCGAGCACGGTCACGTCGCGTTCATGGCCAATCCCGACAATGACCGGCAGCGGAAACTGGGCCACGTTAAGCGCCAGATTGTAGTCGTCGAAAGCCTGCAGGTCGCTTGTGGCGCCTCCTCCTCTTATGATGACCACGCAGTCCCAGTCGTCGCTCTCGGCCGCTATGGCCTCGAGAGCGGCTATGACGGTGGGCGCCGTGCGCTCTCCCTGCATCAGGGCGGGGAAAAGACGTGTCGTGAAGCGCAGACACGGGGTGTTGTGATAGATCTGGTTGATGAAGTCGCCGTAGCCCGCTGCGCCGGGGGCTGAGACGATGGCTATGCGCAGCGCCGTATCGGGCCATTCGAGCGACCGGTTGTCGTTGATCACTCCCTCGCGGGCCAGACGTTCGAGAATCTCCCGCCGCTTGCGCTCGGCTTCGCCCATGGTGTATGACGGATCTATGTCGCTGATGACGAGCGACAGGCCGTAGGCCGGATGATAGTTGACCGTGCCGCATACGAGCACTTTCAGCCCGGTGGCTATCTGCTGGCCGGTGGCCCGGAGGAATTCCGATGAAATCCTCAGATAGTTGCTTGCCCATATCGCTGCGCGCATGCGGGCTTCGATGGAGCCGGTGTCGGGATTTTTCTCAACAAGCTCCATGTAGCAGTGGCCGCGGTTAAGCCTGACGTCCATCAGTTCCGCCACGACCCAGACGTTGGTCAGTTCGGGGCGCGAGAGTATTCCCGCTATGGCGCGGTTGAGGCGGCTGAGCGTTATGCCCTGTCTGCTCATTTGAGGCGGCTGAAGCGTTTTCCGTTGAAACGGTATTCTATCTTCGGCAGGACATAACCGCTGACCGGTTCATAGACGTCGGCCCCCAGGAACTGGGCGGAATTGTTGGTCAGCGTCAGGGTGGATGTGGCCGGGTCGTAGGTGTAGCTGATCAGCAGGAACGGAACCGTCATCTCGACCTCGTCGCTGTGTTTCTTCCCTTCGTCGGTCAGCCAGTCGGCGAGTGTCGGCTTGGTGAAGACCGAGGCGGTCACGTCGCGCGACCAGTCGGAGGTATAGACCGACATCCGGCTGTCGGGCGTAGGGGTGGCCACGGTGGTGATTAGCGCTATCAGCGGCGATCCTGAGGCGGGAAGCACCGAGAGCTGACAGCGCGACGCGTCGGTCAACTGTGCCGTCAGGTCCTGGGGGGTCATCGACAGAATGCGCGATTTGCCGCCGTAGGAGTTGTCCGTCGGGTTGTTCATGTTGCTGTTGAAGTAGTCGATCATGTCGAGACGGGCGTTCTCGTCGAGCAGAGGGATAACCTTGCGCGGGGCTTTCGAGAAGGCCTCGGATGCGGTGAGCCCTCCCTGTGCCGCCGCTGTTAGCGGCAGCAGCAGTAGGGCGCTGAATGCGGTTGCAAGAAGTCGGCTGATTCGGTTCATTGTGTGGCTGGTCTATTTTTTGCGTTTTGTTGATTTGGCGGATTTTTTAGTGCCTCCGCGGCTTTTCTTGAGGAAATAGTCGTAGGTTGTCTCGGGTTCCTCGCCTTCGGCTTCGCCGCGTTTGCGTCGTGACGCCGCGCGGGCATAATCCTTGTCCTTGTCGGCGATCTCGCTATAGACGCGGTCGCCCATCCAGTCGGCTCCGCGCAGTCCTTCGACCACTCGGCGCGCGTCGGCTTTCTTGACGTCGAACAGGGAGTAGTGGGGGAGAAGGTCGATTCGGCCCACATCCACGCGCTTGCCGCCGACGTTGTGGTTGAGCAGCTCTATGAGGTTGCCGGCGAAGAAGCCGTCGCCTTTGCCAAGGTTTACATAGATGCGTTCCATGCCCCGTTCGGCCGTTCGGCGGTCTTTTTCCTTGTCGCTTTTCGGAGCGGATTCTTTCCTCTCTTTTTTATCTTTTGACGGTTTTTCGTCGATGAAGTCGATTTTCGGCGCGTCGCGATAATAGTCAAGCAACCTGTTGAATTCGAGCGAGAGGACGCGCTTGAGAAGATCCTCGCCAGAGAGCCATTCGAGCTTGCGCATGACGCCGGGAAGATATTTCTGAATCTCGTCCTCATCGACTTTGACGCGCTCTATCCTGTCGGCCAGATTGTAGAGCTGTTTCTCGATGATGTGTTCAGGCGTAGGCACTTCCTTGCGCTCGAATTTCTTGCCTATTTTTTTCTCTATCTCGCGCAGTTTCCCTTTCTCGCGCGAATGGATGATGGCGATGCTGACTCCGGTTTTGCCGGCGCGGCCCGTTCGGCCCGAGCGGTGGGTATAGACCGCCGTGTCGTCGGGCAGACCGTAGTTTATGACGTGGGTCAGGTCATCGACGTCGAGTCCGCGGGCCGCCACGTCGGTGGCCACCAGAAGCGTGATGACGCGGTCGCG
>ENA-OYXU01000412-OYXU01000412.1-human-gut-metagenome-genome-assembly--contig:-NODE-412-length-17614-cov-4.931944_pt1 | contig 17614 bp, 12 predicted proteins | sample MGYA00243243_ERZ653435 | MGnify/ENA primary metagenome ERZ653435 (study PRJEB26926, sample SAMN06165113) | human gut metagenome | biome: ENVO:00009003; feature: ENVO:2100002; material: ENVO:00002003... | reverse complement strand
TCGGAGATGTGTATAAGAGACAGGTACAACGTGGTCAACCCCGACATGATTGTCGAGAAATACGGTGCCGACACGTTGCGCCTTTACGAGATGTTCCTCGGTCCGGTGGAGCAGTCGAAGCCGTGGGACACCAACGGCATAGACGGTTGCCACCGCTTCCTGAAGAAGTTCTGGGGACTCTTCTACAAGCGCGGCACCGACGAACTGGCCGTTACCGATGACGCCGCCACGGCAGAACAGCTCAAATCTGTACACAAACTGATAAAGAAGGTGACACAGGACATCGAGAACTTCAGCTACAACACGAGCATATCGGCATTCATGATATGCGTGAACGAGCTGACACAGCTGAAGTGCACCAACCGCGAACTGCTCCGCACGCTCGTCGTGCTCATGGCTCCGTTTGCCCCGCACATAGCCGAAGAATTGTGGGAAACCACAGGCGGGGAGGGCAGTGTGTGCGACGCACAGTGGCCGTCGTACGACGAGAAGTATCTCGTGGAGACGTCGGTGAAGCTCGGTGTGGCCTTCAACGGCAAGTGCCGCTTCGACATGGAGTTTGCCGCCGATGCCGACAACAAGACCGTAGAGGCCGCCGTGATGGCCGACGAACGCTCCCAGAAGTATCTCGAGGGCAAGCAGATAGTCAAGGTAATCATCGTTCCCAAACGCATGGTTAACTTAGTAATCAAATAATTAATGTTGTTTTCATTATGGTTGGTGTGTCGAAATGCAAAAGTATATACGCTGGTATAGAAATTCATTCGGCACACCTTTTTTCATTGAAGCGGCGGCAACAAAACCGTAACTCCGCCGCCGGACAATCAAAAAAACAATAAGAACAATGAAGATAGTATTCGCAACAAACAACAAAAACAAGCTCGCCGAAATACGAAGTATTCTCGGCGACAGGTTTGAGATAGTGTCGCTGCAGGACATCGGCTGCAACACCGACATACCGGAGACGGGCAGCACTCTCGAAGAGAACGCCATGCAGAAGGCGCACTACATATACGACAACTACCACATGAACGTGTTCGCCGACGACACGGGCCTCGAGGTCGACGCCCTCGGGGGCGCACCCGGCATATACAGTGCACGCTATGCCGGCGGCGAAGGGCACGACAGCGAGGCCAACATGACAAAACTTCTCGCCGAATTAGGAGAAAATAACAATCGCAAGGCAAGATTCCGCACCGCAATAGCGTTAATAATGAAGGAAGACGGCAACGGCAGCGTGACGGAAAAACTCTTCGAGGGCATTGTCTGCGGAGAGATAATAAGAGAGAGAAGGGGAGGGGAGGGCTTCGGCTACGACCCCATATTCCAACCCGAAGGCTACGACCGCACCTTCGCCGAGCTCGGACTTGACATCAAGAACAAGATAAGCCACAGGGCACGGGCCGTGGCACGGCTGGCGGAATATCTCAAAACATTGTAGAAACAAACATGAAAATAACCGTAATCAGAATATTGGCGTGCATTGCACTGTACACCGCAGGCATCGCTGTATCAGCGGCCGAAGGCATAGGTTCGTGGAACGTATACATGGCTTATCACGACATAACGGACATACGACCGGCCGGAAATATGGTGTATGTACTCAACTCCGGAAGCGTATTCTCGTATAATGTCAACGACGAAAGCATAGAAGCGTACAACAAAATCAACGGTCTGAACGACTGCAAGGCCGAACACATAGCATGGAACAGCAATGTGAAAAGACTGATAATAGTGTATGACAACTACAACATCGACCTTCTCGGCAGCAACGGCAACGTAACCAATATTCCTGATTACTACAACAAGATAATCAATCAGGACAAAACGGTAAACAACATATATGTCAATGATGTTTACGCATACATGTGCACCAACTTCGGCATACTGAAGATAAACATGCGCGATGCCGAAATAAGCGCCACGTACAACATCAAAATGCGCACGACCGACTGCACCATCTCGGGCGGAAAAATATATGCACTGACCTCAAACGGCATATACAGCGCCGACATGTCGGCAAATCTGATAGACCACAACACCTGGCAGCCGGACAGAAACGCCGACACCGGCATATTCAAGTCGGAAGACGATATGGAGACAACCGGCGAACACGGATATGCCGAGAGACGTGTCTACGACCGCAACAACAAGTGCTGGTGGAGCAATCAGGAAGACGGACGGCTGCAAAGCTACACCGTAAATGACGACGGACAGACGTCGGTGACACGACGTGACATATCCCCCGACGGCCCAAAATACAACAATTTCTATTCGCTTAAATTCGCCGACAACATACTTTACTCGTGCGGCGGAGTGTTCAGCAGTTCCATAGACAGGAATAACCCCGGCACCATACAGACACTGGAAAACGGCAACTGGCACATATATCAAGACGAACTGGACAAGATTACGGGTTACAGCTATGTTGACAACGACTGTATCGACTACGATCCGACCGACCCCAGACGGGTGTTTGCCGGAGGACGTACGGGACTGTATGAGTTTTACGACGGAAAACTGAAGGCGTATTTCAACAAAGACAACAGCCCGCTGAAACCCGCCCTGATAAATACCGGCGAACTCGGCAACGACTATGTGATAGTGAACGGTATCAAGTTCGACTCTGAAGGCAATCTGTGGATAGTGAACAGCGGTTGCCTCGACAGGTCGCTGATGGTGTACAGAAAGGACGGAACATGGGAGACAAGAGACCACAAGGAACTGATGCGGCAACATAATGACCTGAAAGACAAGACGGTAAGTATTACCAATATGACGGGCATGATGTTCGACAGCCGCGGACTGCTGTGGTTCGTGGCCGACAACTGGGATAACCCGACACTGGCATGCTACGACACCGGCAACGACAACCTGAAGGTTTACAAGAGTTTTGTAAACCAAGACAACACCAACATCACCGTCACATCGATAGCGTGCGTGGCCGAAGACAAGGACAACAACATCTGGGTTGGCACCGACAAGGGACCGCTCTATCTCACCGACAACGACATAAGAAGCGGCAACACCACGTTCACACAGTTCAAGGTGCCGAGAAACGACGGCACCAACTATGCCGACTACCTGCTCTCGGGAGTAAGCATAAAGGCCATCTGCATAGACGGCGGCAACCGGAAATGGTTCGGTACGGACAACGACGGCCTGTATCTTATAAGCAGCGACAATATAATACAAGAACAACATTTCACCACTACCAACAGCCATATTTTGTCGAACAACGTACAGGGTCTGGCCATCAACGGAACCACCGGCGAAGTGTTCATCGGCACCGACAAGGGATTGTGCTCGTACATGAGTGACGCCACGACCCCAAACAACGAGATGACGAAGGACAACGTGTACGCATACCCCAATCCGGTAAAGCCCGGATATAACGGATATATCACGATAGTGGGGCTTACATACAACGCCAACGTAAAGATAATGACCTCAAGCGGACACATCGTAGCCGAAGGCACATCTACCGGAGGAACGTTCAAGTGGGACGGTAACGACCTTGACGGCAACCGTGTGGCAAGCGGAGTGTATATGGTGGCCACGGCAACAAGCGACGGCAGCAAGGGAACGGTGTGCAAAATAGCCGTGATAAGATAAATGTAAACGATATTACAGACAAAGAGTACGGCAAGATGGACAAACGAATAGGCTGGATAGACACCGCGAGAGGCATCCTGATGATTCTCATTCTGCTTTTTCATACCGAAGTGTATTATGCGGGAGAGGAAATAATACCCTACGGACTGTATGTGGCCAACGCGCTGATGGCGTTTTTCTTCATATCCGGTTACTTGTTTTACAAGGAAAACGGAGGCACCGCCTTTTCCCTTAAACGCAAACTGCGCTCCATCTTACGCGGCATCGTCATGCCGTATTTCATCTTCACCACGGCGATGGCACTGCCCAAAGCCATGGCTCACGGCAATTTCACGTCGCTGACCGACGTTGCCTGCAATATAGCCACCGGACACGCATCTTGGTTTGTCACGGCACTGGCGGTGGCCGAAACAATATTCGCGGCCGCACTGTATGCCGCCGAAAAACACGGATGGCGGTGGCTGTTGCCGCTGTTGTGCACGGTTGCCGTCATCGCCACATTCACCATAGACAGCGGCATCATGCTTATATGGAACGCCAACATAGCCCTCATGGCCTTGCCTTATCTGTATTGCGGATATGCCTTTCACAAGTACGAAACGCTTACATGCAAATACCTTAACCGCACATGGCTCACCGTAATGGCTGCAGTGATACTCGTACTGAAATGGTACGAGTGGACGGAAGGCATGAGCATGCTGGTGTTTCCGCTCGACATAACGTCGTTTCCTGTATTTTTTACCGACACATTGTTGTCTGCCGTGCTTATCGTACACATGGCCCGAATGTTGCCGCAGCATCCGCTTGTCATGTTCACAGGCCGGAACAGCATAGTCTATTATTTTCTCTGCGGTGGCGTACCGCTGCTTGTATCGGCTGTTATGGGCAGAATGGGATTGGCTTACAGCGGCAACTATATAATGGTGACGGTCGTCTTTATCATTGTCTACGCCGCAGCCACTGTCATGACATGGGCCGTCTGCCGGTATGTCCCGTTCGTAACAGGACGTAAAAGCACCGTCAAACCCCTATCATCCAAGGTGCATGGCGGCGTATGAACACCGCCAGCGGCAGACACATGCAGATTGATGCCGACGCCAACAGAAGATTGGGAAACAGTGTGCCGGCAAAAACGGCCATGTCAATGCCCAGCCCGTAACACGCTATACCTTTCAGCACCGAATATGTCATGAGGTGAAAACCGCATATGGCAAGGGTATTGTCGGATACAGACCTTACCAAAACGTTCTGCCCGAATGTAGAACCAAGCCATCTGCACAAAAGAATTGACGTAATGATTCCGGACAAGGCAAAGACCACAAACCACGGATAACAGCCGTAATAGTTGTGATAAACGGCAACCTTGTCATTAATAAAGACACCGGCCAACGTCAGCGGCACAAACAGCAATGCCCACCAATATGACAAGTGTGCACGCCGGTTGCCGCCAATCGCGCCCGACTCATTGCCGAATTTCTCACGACATATATATCCGAACGAATAGAACGCCGCCATGACAAGCGACTGGCCGACAAGAAACGGCATGTCTGGCGCAAATCTGTACACTGCATATCCCGCCAAAAGGAACACCGGCGGCAACATGCGGCGGCGGGCCGAACGCAGCAACACGTGGCAAACGGCACTGACCATGAACAGCGACGGGAAAAACCAAAGGGGCAGATTGTGCACCATTCCGTCGGTATTGCCGTACAACGAACTTAACAAAGGGTCATACCACGCCACGGCCGACTGTGCGTCACTGCCGTAATGCCGTCCCGCAAACAGCCAAAACACATAGCTTACAATGCCTATACAAATAAAGGGAAGCAGAAGCTGGCGGGCACGCTTCCTTATATAAGCGGCGGTATGAGGATTGCCGCGAAAGGAGAAAAGAAAGCCCGATGCGAAGAAAAACAGCGGAACATGGAACTCGTTTATCCACACCGACAGGCGGAAAGGTACGGACGTATGCGACAGCAAGACGAGAAATATGCTCACCGCCTTGACATAATCCATGCTCACTATACGTTCACTGCCGCTCGTCGCCATCCTTATATTGGTTGCATATAAGTTCATAAATTTGGCGGTGGTGGTTGAGCTGCACCTCGAGTATTATGCCGCACATCCACAGGAGCATGGCCATAAGCATGACAAAACAACACACTATCAGCGTGGGGAAACGCGGCACAAGTCCCGTCAGCATATACTCGCGCACCACAGGCGTAACCGCCGCCGCCGACAGGACAAACAATATAAGCGCAAGTATGGAGAAAAAGAAGAACGGTTTGTAGTCGCGGAACAGGCGGAAGACGGTGGCAATCACCCTGAAACCGTCGGTAAACGTGTTCAGCTTCGACGTGCTGCCCTTCGGACGGTCCTTATAGTCTATCTCCACGCTGCCTATCCTGTAGCCGTTGTCAAGGCAGAAAATGGTCATTTCCGTCTCTATCTCAAAGCCTTTCGACAATACCGGCATACACTTGGCGCAGCGGCGGCCTATGGCCCTGTACCCCGTCATTATGTCTTTTACGTCGCTCCCGAACATCTTGTTTATCATATAGCGCACAAGTACATTGCCCGAATTGTGGAACGGACGCTTGTTTTCCGTGAAATAAGTGGATGACAGGCGGTCGCCTATCACCATGTCGTATTCGCCCGACAGCACCATCGCACACATCTCAGCTGCCCGGGCCGCCGGATAAGTGGCGTCACCGTCGACCATCAGATAGCAGTCGGCGTCAACATCCCTCAGCATCGAACGGACCACATTGCCCTTACCCTGCAGCCGCTCGTGCCTCACTATGGCACCGGCGCGCCGGGCTTCGGCGGCGGTATTGTCCGTAGAGTTGTTGTCATACACATATATGGCGGCACCGGGAAGTGCTCCGGCAAATTCATTCACCACGCTGTATATCGTCTGTCCCTCGTTGAAACAGGGTACAAGCACTGCTATGCGGTCGTTCATAAGTCTCTTGATATTGGTTTCCTATTATAATATACAAACAGCAACAAGCTGAACACGGTAAGCAGCATGGCCCTCCACGTGAAGAAAACGTGCTGGAGAGAATGGTTGCGGAGCATGAGATACCACGCCGGAACCATAGCCGCCACGAGCAGCAGCCAACCGTAACGCCCCATATTGCGGCGGCAGCGGTAAAGGTAAAGTCCGAAGGCACAGAGCGCGGCAACGGCAAAAACGGCAGCGGCCGCAACCATCTTGAAGCCCATCTTCGAGGCAACGATGGCAAACAGGCTGCTTATCGGCATTTCCACGCCGCCGAAATATACCGTGTCAGAGGTGCGCAGTATGAAACTGTCGATTGCGCTCGCGGCCACATCGCCACCGGTTCCGGTGAGCAATCCGGCCACCGCCCACTTCGACGCCCACAGCAGGGCATATCCTGACAGCCATATCACGCCCGAACGTATGATGAACCGGCATTTGCCATCACGCAGACCGCCGGCAAGAAAGACGCATATCAGCGGCAGACCGAGCGTTATCTGCGGTGTGGTGAGGAAGTCCATATAACTGGTCAAGGCTCCCGTAGTAAAGAAAAACACGGGACCCGTTTTGCTGTCGACAGCTGTCTGCGGACGTACGAGAACCACTATCGAGGCGATGAAGGCTATATAGAAACACGTGGAAAACTGCATGGCCAGCGGCACGACGGGAAATCCTACAGCCAAGAGCGAGACAATAAAGAGCAGCGACACACACCGCCCGGCACGACAGGCTATGAGCCATGTCATCAAACCGGCCAGAAAGAACAGCAGCACATAGTTGACAACTCTGATTGCACCGTAGTCCATGAACGTGAGCAACGGTCGCAGCAACACCTGATAACCCTGCCAGTAGCGGCCGTACATTATCTCGCTGTCCGTAGCCCCGCTGCCGCTCAAAGCCACCGCACGGGTGTCGGCGGCCATCTGCGTATATCCCTGCACCCCATGTTCATTATATCCGTACTTGTTGAGCATGGCAGCATCCACCGGACTGCTGCTGTCGGCGTATGCTGCCATGTTGAGCATCATACAGTCGGTCATGTTGTCTATCTGCAGCAGCGGACAACCGAGCACCCTGAAGAATATTCCCTCACGCTCTATCATGTCTGCCGACGCGGCCACATTGCCCCTCACGGCAGCCGTCGGAATGAGGTGTACGGCAATGATGGCAGCCGTGAACAGCGCCAACAGTGCCGCATAAAGAACGGATATTCTGAACACTGTCCCCATCAGCTCAGCTCCAGCATCCTTTCGATGGGCTTCACGGCCTCGCGGGCCACATCTGGGTCGACATCCACAGCGGGCCACTCGTACTTCAGAGTGTTGTAAATCTTCTGCAGGGTGTTCATCTTCATGTAGTCGCACTCGTTGCAGGAGCATCCCACGCCACCCTCGCTTATCTCCGGAGGCACGGGGATGAATGTCTTGTCAGGACACTGGCGTGTCATCTCGTGCAGTATTCCGGCCTCCGTCGCCACGATGAACTCGGTGTCACTGCTTTCCACGGCATACTTCAGCAGCACGGCGGTGGAGCCTACAACATCGGCCACGGCCAGCACCGGACCCTTGCATTCGGGATGTGCCAGCACCTTGGCGCCGGGATGCGCAGCCTTCAGCTTTAATATTTCGGCCACGGAGAAACGCTCGTGAACATGGCATCCGCCGTTCCAAAGAAGCATCTCACGCCCCGTAACATTATTTATATATGACCCGAGATTGTGGTCGGGACCGAAGATTATCTTTTCGTCTTTGGGGAATGTGTCTACTATCTTGCGTGCGTTGCCGCTCGTCACAACCACATCAGTCAGCGCCTTCACCGCCGCCGTGGTGTTGACGTAGCTCACCACTTTATATCCGGGATGTTCCTCCTTATAACGTTTCAGGTCTTCGGCACGGCACGAGTCGGCAAGCGAGCAGCCGGCATTGAGGTCGGGAGCCAGCACGAGTTTCTCGGGACTGAGTATCTTGCACGTCTCGGCCATGAAGTGAACACCGCACATCACGATGATACGTGCGTCGGTTTCGGCGGCCTTGCGGGCAAGGGCGAGCGAGTCGCCGATGAAGTCGGCCACGTCCTGTATCTCACCGTGTGTGTAGTAGTGGGCCAGTATAACGGCTTTCTTCTCCTCACACATACGTCTTATTTCGGCTTTCAAATCAACGTCTTCACCTACTGGTTCGTCGATGTAGCCTTTTTCCGTCCATTCCTTTTTCAACAACGCTTTCATATTTTATATCTTTTCTTTTTTTAAAATTTAAAAATTGAATGTTAAGTATGATATGCCGTTGATACGTTGAAAACTTTCCACCTGTTTTCTTGCATATTCCACTATCAACATCTGCAACGGTGTTGCCAACACATTGTGTTAATTGTTATCTGTTGAGAATGAGCATTATTGCCATCTTATCAACAATTACACATTTCGGTGCAAAATTAATAAGTTTATATCTTTTTCTGCCAAAAAACTGTTGAAAACTTGATTAAAAGCCTGTAATAAACCTGTTGATATCCAATGTGCCCGATGGGGATTGTGGGTTGTGTTGATAACTGTTATATTATTAACACGGTTATTAACATGGTTTTACACATAGTTATCAACAGAAAAGGGAAGCCCCCTCCGGCTCCCCCAAGGGGGAGTGAATGGATGAAGGGTTGTGTGGGTAATGTTGTGGAAGGTGAAGGGAAAGGTTGGAGATGAGGGTGTATAAAATGTAAAGGAGCACATTGTAGGGACATATTCTTGTATTTGTCCGCAAAGTAAACGTTGAATATCAATACGTTATGAACGGACAAATACAAGAATATGTCCCTACAATGTGCTTCCCTTGCATTTTGACACATCCTCTTTTTGGTGTCTTATCCATTCCACGGGATAGTCAGCTTGCGTTTAAAAAAGTTTCAAAAGCGGCCGTTTTACACTCCGAAAGTGCCCCTTTCGGCCTCCAAAAGCGCCGCTTTTGCACCCCGAAACGGCCTTTTTTGCAAACGTTTGCATCAATAAAACGACAATAAAAGTACAATGCAGCGCATAAATTCAGTATCTTTGCAGTGACGGAAACATCCGTAACGGAACAAGCTGAAAGACAAACAACAAACTTAATCATATTTATCTTAAAGAAACGACAATGGAAAGAACATGGAGATGGTTCGGCAAGAACGACAAGATTACACTTGCCATGCTCAGGGAAATAGGTGTGGAGGGCATCGTGACAGCACTTCACGACGTGCCGTTGGGCGAGGTATGGACACGCGAGAAGATACGTGACCTGCGCGAATACATTGAAAGTTACGGCATGCGCTGGAGCGTGGTGGAAAGCCTGCCGGTGGTGGAGAGCATCAAGTATGGCGGTGCCGACCGTGACGAGCAGATAGAGCGCTACAAGGAGAGCCTGCGAAACCTCGCGGCCGAAGGCATACACACCATCTGCTACAACTTCATGCCGGTGCTTGACTGGGCACGCACCGACCTGTCGCACCCCAACCCCAACGGCACGACCAACCTGTACTTCTCGTTTGCAGAGTTTGCCTATTTCGACATACACATCCTGAAACGTGAAGGCGCTGAAGAGGATTGGGCCAACTTCCGCATAGAAGGCGTGGAGCGCGACATAGTGGCTGAGGTGAACGAAATAAAGAAACACATGACTCCCGAAGGCGAACGCAAACTGGTGGAAAACATCGTAATCAAGACACAGGGCTTCGTAAGCGGCAACTTCAAGGAGGGCGACGAGCATCCGGTAGAACTGTTCCGACAGTTGTTGGCACTGTATGACGGCATAGACAAGAACCAGCTGCGCGAAAACATGCGCTACTTCCTGGAGGCCATCATGCCGGTGTGCGAAGAGTGCGACATGTACATGTGCGTGCACCCCGACGACCCGCCATTCCCCATTCTCGGCCTGCCGCGTATAGTAAACTGTGATGAAGACATCAACTGGTTCCTCAACGCCGTGGACAACCCACACAACGGACTGACCTTCTGCGCCGGAAGCCTGTCGGCCGGAGCGCACAACAACGTGGTGGAGTTGGCCCGCAAATACGCTTCGCGCACATGGTTCGTGCATCTGCGCTCATGCCACATCTTCCCCAACGGCGACTTCACCGAAGCAAGCCATCTTGGCGGACGTGCCGACGTGATAGAACTGGCACGCATATTCGAGAAGACCAATCCAAAACTGCCCATGCGCGTTGACCACGGCATGACCATGCTCGGCGACGGAGAACGCGGATACAACGCCGGATACTCGTTCCTCGGCCGCATGTTTGCCATGGGACAGGTGCAGGGCATACTGGCCACTGTCGACCGTGAACTCGGCATTGAGTACAAGCAGCCGGGATTCCACGAATAGAATTTGGAATTAGAGATTAGGAATGTTGAGTTATCTGCCAAAGGCAGATGAAGAATTTCTCAATTACGAATTGCCGCCAGACAGCATAATTGCGTGATGACCCACAATTAAACATTCAATAATTCCAAATCGCAGCGGAGCGAGAACAACTCATAAATCGTAATTCACAATTCAAAATAATACAATGAACGAACTTTTCAATATAAAGGACTACGTGGTAGTAATCACGGGCGGCACGGGAGTGCTGGGCCGTGCCATTGCAAAATATCTGGCACAGAACGGTGCCAAGGTGATAATTCTGGGCCGAAAGGAAGACGTGGGCCGCGCCATTGCCGATGAAATATGCAAGGAAGGCGGCGCATGCGAGTTTATGAAGACCGACGTGATGTGTCAGGAGACAGTGCAGAAGAACTGCGATGACATCATGGCCAAGTACGGCCGCATAGACACTTTGCTCAACGCCGCAGGCGGAAACATGGCCGGAGCCACCATCGGACCAGACCAGAACTTTTTCGATCTCGACCCCGAACAGTTCCAGCGTGTGCTTTCGCTCAATCTCACGGGCACGGTAATACCCACACAGGTGTTCCTCAAACCGATGACAAAGCAGGGTCGCGGCAGCATCATCAACTTCTCGTCGATGGCCGCTTTCCGCCCCATGACGCGCGTATGCGGATATGCCGCAGCCAAAGCCGGCATAAGCAACTTCACCGCCTTCATGGCGACAGAGTGTGCCAAGAAGTTCGGCGAGGGCATACGTGTGAACGCCATCGCACCGGGATTCTTCATCACCGAGCAGAACCGTTCACTGCTGACCAACCCCGACGGCACCTACACACAGCGCGGACAGGACGTGATACGTCAGACTCCGTTCGGCCGCATGGGCGACCCCGAAGAACTGTGCGGCACAATCCACTATCTGATGAGCGACGCCGCCAAGTTCGTGACCGGCACGGTTGCCGTGGTTGACGGCGGCTTCAATGCCTTTGCAATGTAGCCCAAACTACTGACACCAATTCCGGTAACACTCCACACCGACGCATGCAAGTGTGTCATCGTGCCGAGAGTGTTACCGGAACTGCGTAAACCTTTTCGTAAATTATTGATTTTTTATTCACTGCTTTATTTGTTGTTTTATGAAAAAAGCATTATCTTTGCGCTATAATTATGAAGAAACAACAAATCAGAATAATTCTACAAAACAAAGAAATTATAATTTACTATTATGAAACCATTAAACAAAAACTTTGCGCCTAAGAGCGTAATGCCCGAAAAGGTCATTCAGTTCGGAGAGGGTAACTTCCTCCGTGCTTTCGTAGATTGGATTATCTGGAATATGGACCAGAAGACCGACTTCAACGGTTCGGTGGTTGTGGTACAGCCCATCGACCGCGGTATGGCAGAATGGCTCAACGGACAGGACTGCCTGTATCACGTGAACCTGCAGGGACGCGAGAACGGCCAGCCCGTCAACACGCTGCAGCGTATTGACGTTATCAGCCGTGCCCTGAACCCCTATACACAGAATCAGGCCTTCATGGCTCTGGCAGACCAGCCCGAAATACGTTTTGTCATCTCCAACACTACAGAGGCAGGTATCGCCTTCGACCCGAGTTGCAAACTTGACGACGCTCCCGCATCGTCTTATCCCGGCAAACTGGTACAGCTGCTCTACCGCCGTTGGCAGACATTCAACGGCGACCCGTCGAAAGGTCTCATCATCTTCCCCTGCGAGCTCATCTTCCTCAACGGCCACGTTCTGAAGGACTGCATCAACAAGTATATAGAACTTTGGAATCTGCCGAAGGAGTTCAAGGAGTGGTTCGACAACAGCTGCGGCGTTTACGCAACACTCGTCGACCGCATCGTACCGGGATTCCCCCGCAAGGAAATAGCTGAGATTCAGGAGAAGATAAGCTATCGCGACAACCTCGTGGTACAGGCCGAGAACTTCCACCTTTGGGTTATCGAAGCACCGAAAGAAGTTGCCAAGGAGTTCCCTGCAGACAAGGCCGGACTCAACGTTCTGTTCGTTCCGTCAGAAGAACCTTACCACAAGCGCAAGGTGACACTGCTCAACGGCCCGCATACAGTGCTCTCACCGGTTGCCTTCCTCAGCGGCGTGAACATCGTGCGCGACGCATGCAACCATGAAGTAATAGGCAAATACATCCACAAGGTTCAGTTCGAGGAACTCATGCAAACACTTGACCTGCCGATGGACGAACTGGAGAAGTTCGCAACCGATGTGCTCGAGCGCTTCGACAACCCGTTCGTTGACCATCAGGTGACGAGCATCATGCTCAACTCTTTCCCGAAGTTCTGCGCACGCGACCTGCCCGGAGTGAAGACATACCTGGAGCGCAAGGGCGAGCTGCCTAAGGGACTGGTGTTCGGTCTGGCCGCCATCATCACCTACTACAAGGGTGGCAAGCGCGAAGACGGAACGGAGATTGTTCCGAACGACGCACAGGACATAATGGATCTGCTAAAGAACCTTTGGGCTACGGGCGACACCCAGAAGGTGGCCGACGGCGTTCTCGGCGCAACATCCATCTGGAACGAGAACCTCAACGCCATCGAAGGCCTCAACGCTCTCGTCAAGACATACCTCGACCTTATTCAGGAAAAGGGCATGCTTGAGGCTGTGAAGACGATTCTCTAAAGACTTGATGCACACAGGCATTACCGAAGAGGGTATATAAAAGAAGTGCAAACTTCATATTGAAAAGTTTCCACACCCTGCCGATACAGGCAACATCAATGTATCGGCAGGTGTGGAAATTTGTCGTTAGATATTGACAATACATTTATTTTCATGGACAAAACCGACTCATTACTCATAGAATATGCAGCGAGATACGAAACTCCCGAGTTTCTTCCGGCAGACCCAAGCTGCTTCATGCACAAGGTATCAGGGCAGAACAACAGGGAAACAACGGCTTTCATAGCTTCATGCCTCAGTTACGGAAACCGCCGGCAGTTCTTCCCGAAAATACAATATATACTCGACTGTGCAGAAGGTGACGTATATGAATGGGTGCGCAGCGGCATGTTTGACAATGACATTCCGGCCGATGACCGATGCTATTACCGACTGTATACCCGCCGCACGATGAACACTTTTCTGCATGCCCTGCAAGAAATGATATGCAAATACGGTTCGATAAAAGATTATGTGAGCGACAATGCGTCCGACGGTTACTCGGCCGTGGCCGCCATATGCGGCTTCTTTGCGGCACGCGGCATCGAAGTAATCATCCCCAAAGACACACGGTCGGCGTGCAAACGGGTGTGTATGTTTCTGCGATGGATGGTGCGGGACAATTCACCTGTCGACCTCGGACTGTGGAGTGACATAATAGACAAACGCACATTGATAATGCCGATGGACACGCATGTAGTGCAGCAGGCCTGCCGTCTCGGACTTCTTTCCGGCAGACAAGCTACCATGACTGCGGCCCGCAGGCTCACCGCACGCATGGCGGAGGTTTTCCCCGACGACCCGCTCAAAGGTGATTTCGCCCTGTTCGGATATGGCGTGAACAACAAATGAAAGATTTATTCGGCACCTCATTTTTTTGATATTCACATGTTTTACTGTAACTTTGCAGCCGCATAACAGGAATACATTTCAAATGAACGACTACATAGAGATAAAGGGAGCAAGGGTAAACAACCTGAAGAACATCAGCATAAGGATTCCGCGTGACAAGTTCATCACGATAACGGGAGTAAGCGGTTCGGGCAAGTCATCATTGGCTTTCGACACACTGTATGCCGAAGGACAACGGCGCTACGTGGAAAGCCTGTCGGCGTATGCCCGCCAGTTTCTCGGAAGGAAGAACAAACCCGAGTGTGACTTCATAAAGGGTATACCGCCGGCAATAGCTATAGAACAGAAAGTGATAAGCCGCAACCCGCGTTCCACGGTGGGAACGACAACCGAGATTTACGAATATCTCAGGTTGCTGTTCGCACGTATCGGGCGCACCTACTCGCCGGTCAGCGGGGAGGAGGTGAAGAAGCATAGCACGGAAGACATAGTGGCATGCACACACAACTACTCGGAAGGCACCAAGTTTGTGGTCATGACACCGTTGAGAATCGTTGAAGGCCGCACTGTAGAGCAGCAACTGAAAATGTATATCCTGCAAGGTTATGCAAGATTGTTCTGCCGTGGAGTGTTCGCACGGATTGAAGATTTTCTGAACGATGAAGAGAACAAAAAGGCAAAACCCGAAGAAATATATCTGGTGATAGACCGCATGGCGGTGGATAGGTCGAAAGATGCCATATCACGTCTGGTGGATTCGACCGAAACCGCTTTCTATGAAGGCAACGGCACATGCAGACTGATGTTTCTTCCATCGATGATCTGCTATGACTTCTCCACCCGTTTCGAGGCCGACGGAATGACATTTGAAGAGCCAAGTGACAATATGTTCTCGTTCAATTCCCCATCCGGAGCATGTCCTGAATGTCAGGGATTCGGCAGGATAATAGGCATTGACGAGAAACTTGTCATCCCAAACACCACACTGAGTGTGTACGACGGATGCGTGGTATGCTGGCACGGCGAAAAGATGGGACAGTGGAAAGACGAATTCTGCAGACGTGCGGCCAAGGACAGTTTTCCGATATTTGAACCTTACTATAACCTCACACAAAAGCAAAAGGACTGGTTGTGGCACGGACTGCCTTGCGACAAGCACAAGAACGCGGAAGACAAGGTGTGTATAGACTCCTTCTTCCAGATGGTGAAGGAGAACCAGTACAAAATTCAATACCGTGTGATGATGGCCCGTTATCGCGGAAAGACAGTTTGTCCCGTGTGTCACGGTACACGACTGAAGAAAGAAGCCGACTATGTGAAAATAGACGGTCGGAGCATCTCAAATCTTGTGGAGATGCCGGTAACGGAGCTGAAAGAATGGTTCGACAACCTGCAACTCACCGAACACGAAACCTCCATCGGCCGGCGTCTGCTGACGGAAATAAACAACAGGCTCCAGTTTCTGCTTGATGTGGGATTGGGGTATCTCACCCTTAACCGCATGTCGAACACATTAAGTGGCGGAGAGAGCCAACGCATAAATCTTACGACATCACTCGGAAGCAGTCTGGTGGGGTCACTATACATACTTGACGAGCCGAGCATCGGCATGCACAGTCGTGACACCGACCGGTTGATAAAGGTTCTGAAAGAGTTGCAATCGCTCGGCAACACAGTGGTGACTGTAGAGCACGACGAGGAGATTATACGTGCGGCCGACTATATAATAGATGTCGGTCCGGACGCAGGACGGCATGGCGGAGAAATTGTGTTTGAAGGAAATGCGGCGGAAATAAACGATGAGACCGTTAAAAGATTCCCCGACAGCCACACACTGAAATATCTCACAGGAAAGGAAACCATAGACATTCCTCACGGACGACGCCCGTGGAACATGAGCATCACAGTGAAAGGGGCACGCATGAACAACCTGAAAGGCATAAACGTAACCATCCCGCTCAATGTATTTACAGTGGTGACAGGCGTGAGCGGCTCGGGAAAGTCGAGTCTGATAAAGGGCATACTCTACCCTGCCATAAAACGCTTGCTCGGCGACGTGTGTGACGCACCGGGAGAACATACAGGCATAGATGGTGACCTGAAGGCAATAAAGCACATAGAATTTGTCGATCAGAACCCAATAGGCAAGAGCACACGCTCCAATCCGGCCACTTATGTGAAGGCTTATGATGCCATACGCGACCTCTTCGCCCAACAGCCTCTCGCACGCCAGATGGGATTCACGTCGCAATACTTCTCGTTCAATGCCGACGGAGGCAGGTGTGAGGAATGTAAGGGTGCGGGAGTGATAACCGTGGAAATGCAATTTATGGCAGACCTCGTAATGGAATGTGAGTCATGTCACGGCAGACGATTCAAAAAAGACATACTTGACGTGAGATTTGCAGGAAAGAATATCGACGATGTTCTCAACATGACTATCAGTGAGGCGGTACTGTTTTTCTCGGAAAACAATCAGAGTACGATTGTAAAAAGGCTTAAAACGCTTGAAGATGTCGGTTTGGGTTACATCAAACTCGGCCAAAACTCATCGTCGTTGTCAGGCGGAGAAAACCAGCGCGTCAAACTTGCCTACTTCATGGGACTGGAAAAACATGAGCCGACCCTCTTCATCTTTGATGAACCGACAACAGGTCTGCACTTCCACGACATAAAGCGACTGCTCGCCACTTTCGATGCCCTGATAGACCGCGGGCATACAATAATAGTGATAGAGCACAATCTTGATGTGATAAAGTGTGCCGACCATGTCATTGATATAGGACCGGACGGTGGAGACAAAGGCGGCAATGTGGTTGCCACTGGCACTCCCGAAGAGATATGCAAATGTGAAGAAAGTTGCACGGGTAAGTATTTAAAATCGAAACTTTATTGAAAAAAGTTTGGCCGATTCAAATATTTGTATTACCTTTGCACTCGCAAAAGAAAAAGAGATCATTGAAAAGCCGACATGGCTCAGTTGGTAGAGCAATTCATTCGTAATGAATAGGTCCCCGGTTCGAGTCCGGGTGTCGGCTCTCTTTTTTACAAATTCCACATTCATATTTTATATTCAAGCGGTAATAGCTC
>ENA-OYXU01000411-OYXU01000411.1-human-gut-metagenome-genome-assembly--contig:-NODE-411-length-17669-cov-6.066879_pt1 | contig 17669 bp, 19 predicted proteins | sample MGYA00243243_ERZ653435 | MGnify/ENA primary metagenome ERZ653435 (study PRJEB26926, sample SAMN06165113) | human gut metagenome | biome: ENVO:00009003; feature: ENVO:2100002; material: ENVO:00002003... | reverse complement strand
GAGCCTTATCGTCGGCAGCGTCAGATGTGTATAAGAGACAGACTATATACAGGGTCTTAAAAACATGGAGGAGGCTATCGTGCCCGACATCTACCATCCCGAAATCATTGACTCTCAGGTAATGGTGTCGAGCGAGGAAGCCATTGAGACCGCACGTCAGCTGATACTTCGCGAGGGACTGTTTGTCGGCATGAGTTCGGGCGCGGCGATGCTTGCCGCGCTGACCACGGCACTCGAGGCCGCGGCCGGGAGTAACATTGTGGTGATACTCCCTGACCGCGCCGAGAAATATCTCTCGACCGTCATGTTTGACAAATATCGCTGAGCGAGTCGTCGCAGATAAAACTTTGACGCAATAAAACCTTTGTAGACTGTGATTGTTAGTTTTGTATAAACCGAACTAATAATTATAGATATGAATAAATCTGAGAAATGTGGGTGTGGCTGTCGTAAAGACGCCGAAAAAGTATATCCCGGAGCAGCCGTCGACAAATCTGATGATGATAAAGTCAACGTTAAAATGGTTGAGAGCGAGGTGAGAGAACTGAATAATAATCCCCGTAACAACGACATCGACAACACGCCCGTCGAACAGCCTGACAAAAAATAACACTCTTTGACCGAGTTTTTCGGACAACACTTTCCGTAAGAAACCGGCCGTATGATTCGGATGCTATATCGGCAACCTGATCATACGGCTTGATATTTATATACTTTCGTTTTTGTTATTCGGCAAATATCATTAAATTTGCCTCAGTCGAATCGATTTCGTTATTTTTATGCTTACGCAAGGTATGGAGGAGAAATTTTTTACGCCCGAGGAGACGCAGATTTTGAAACCGCTTCTGCGCTCACTCCTGCGTCAGACAGCTGTTGTAGCGTCTAAAGATGATTTCCGTCGTCTTAAGACTGTTATTTCATCCGGAGCATTGGCCGGACGCTGTCATCGCGACCGTTTCGGCATCAATCAGGTTATACGCAACATGACAACGGCCGAGACCTTATGCGAGCGTCTCGGGCCTGACCGCAGCATGATTGTTGCGATGTTGCTCTATAATCTTTGCCGTGCGGGGCATATCAGCCGTCAGGAGCTTGTCGATGCGTGGGGCGATGATGTCGCACGCCTTGTCGACGGACTTCTGAAAGTCTCGACGCTTTACAGCCATGAGGCCGCTACGGTCCGCACCGACAATTTCCGCAAGTTGCTGCTGACGTTTGCCGAGGACATCCGTGTCATCATCCTGATGATTGTCGACCGCCTGACGCTCATGCGTGCCATCAACCATCATCCCAATCAGAAATATGTCACCGATGTGGCCTGTGAGGTCAGCTATCTCTATGCGCCGCTCGCTCATCGTCTCGGCCTCTACACCATCAAGTCTGAGCTTGAGGATATGTCTCTTAAATACACCAACAGAGATATTTACACTCAGATAGCCCACAAACTTAACGACACAAAGGCGCGCCGTGACAAATATATCGAAGATTTCATCCGCCCTGTCAAGGAAAAGCTTGAGAAAGAGGGTATAAAGTTTGAGATCAAAGGTCGCACTAAGTCTATTTCTTCGATCTGGAACAAGATGAAGAAACAGAAAAACGACCTCGACCATATCTATGACCTTTTTGCAATCCGCATCATACTCGACGTCGAGCCTGAGCGCGAGAAAAGTGAGTGCTGGCTTGTCTACTCGCTGATAACCGACATGTACCGCCCCAATCCGTCGCGACTCAAAGACTGGCTCAGTATACCCAAGAGCAACGGCTACGAGTCGCTTCACATCACTGTCTACGGTCCCGAGCAACGTTGGGTGGAGGTGCAGATACGCTCTAAGCGCATGGACGTCATTGCCGAGAAAGGTCTCGCCGCTCACTGGAAGTACAAGGGCATCAAGAGCGAGGACAATCTCGACACGTGGATGGCCAATGTACGCGACATCCTCGAGACCGCCGACAGCGGTCCCATGGAGCTGATGAAAAACATGCGCATGGATGTCTACGACAAAGAGGTTTTTGCGTTCACACCCAAGGGCGACCTGTATAAACTGCCGCTCGGCGCCACGCTTCTCGACTTCGCCTTCAATATCCACACCAACGTCGGCGCTCAGTGCACCGGTGGCCGAGTCAATGGCAAGAATCAGAAAATCAACTATAAACTGCAGAGCGGCGACACGGTCGAGGTGTTCACTTCGGCCCAGCAGGTACCCAAGCAGGACTGGCTCAATTTTGTCGTCACCTCCAAGGCCCGCAACAAGATACGCGTTGCCCTCAAGGAGCAGGACAGCCATTCGGCCGACTTGGGCAAGGAGATGCTGCAGCGCCGCTTTAAAAACCGCAAGATTGATCTTGACGAGGCCACGCTCTCCAAGGTCATCAAAAAGACCGGCTACAAGACCATCACTGATTTCTACAAGGCCATTGCCGACGAGCGTCAGGACATTAATGAGGTCGCCGATGCTTATCAGGCCATGTCCCACGCCGCCGAGTCGGAGGGCACCAAGGTGTCGGCGAGCGAGTTTGTCATGCAGCCGACCGTCGACGAGCGTGACGGTGCCTCTGACGATATCCTCATCATCGGTGACAACATCAAGGGCATCAACTTCCGTCTCGCCAAGTGCTGTAACCCGATTTACGGCGACGATGTTTTCGGCTTTATATCCTCAGAGGGCGTCATCAAGGTCCATCGCACCGATTGTCCAAACGCCGCCAACATCCGTCAGAAATATCCCAACCGTCTGATACGCTCGCAGTGGAGCGGCAAGCTCGGCGAACAGTTTGGCGCCACGCTGCGCATCGTCGGCAACGACGACATCGGCATCGTGACCAATATAACATCGATTATCAATAAGGAGAAGAACGTCAGTCTGCGCAACATCACCATCGACAGCAACGACGGTCTATTCCAAGGCTATATCATCGTCGGCGTCAACGACATGGCGTCGCTCAACCAGTTAATAAAGAAAATTAAAACAGTCAAAGGAGTAAAAGATGTGCAACGCAGCAAGTAATAAGTTCATCACGCTCGCGGCAGCCGGTCTGCTGACACTCGGCGCGGCCGTGAGTTCATGCGGAGGCGGCGAACGCAGTGCCGCCGAGGAGTTATGTCAGAAAGCCGAGAGCGAGGTAAGTTCGGGCGATTTCACTTCGGCTGTCGCGACGCTTGATACATTAGACGCACGCTATCCCTCGCAGGTTGAGGTGCGCCGCAGCGCAATGAAGTTCCGCGCCATGGCCGTCGAGGGTCTGACACTTAAGCGCATACAAGTTGTCGATGATTCACTTGCACTGCTCAAAAGCGAGCTCGACGGCTATCAGAACAGTTTCGCCTACGTCGAGAATCCCGGTAAGAATCTCGGCGGCAACTATATAGCCAAGGACCTCAAACAGTCCAAGACTACGGGTGCGACGAGCGTCACACCGCGCATTAATGATGACGGCTATATGACCGTCTCTGTGCGTGTCGACGGCCGCAAGACAGGCATCCGCTCGATAGCTTTCGGCGGCAAGAGCGAACGTGCAGAGTCACAGTCCATCGGCGCAGACCGTTCGGTCACGGTCGAGGGTAGCGAAATGGCCGTCATGCAGCAGGAGGAAGTCGCCGCACTTTTTGACGCCCTTGCCTCGATGACTGACGCTGACCGCTTTTATATCATCGGTGACTCAAAGACCGTCGATGGGCGCCTGTCCGCCAAAGAGCGTGAGGCTATGGTGATGACATGGGACTATGCCCGCACCATGCAGGCCTACCGTCAGGCCCTCATCGAGCGTGAGAAATTAGAGCGCCGCCTCAAAGTCGCCCGCGATCAGATTGCCAACCTCGCCGCCGCCCCCGCCGAGGAATAATTCCATAAAGCGTTGTTATCCAATGTCGGCACATTAAAATGTAGGAACATGCCAAAGTGAACGGTAGTGAGCGTCGGCATGTATAATTCGTGAATTATAGCAGCCAAATTATACGCGCCAAAGACTTTTCCCTACATTGTTGGCGCCAACCGGAGGAATATGCGTCACTCCTGCAAAGTGAGTTTCCCTTGAGATTTATTACCTATGACAAGCAGACTGTAGGTCAGCTTGTCACGGGTAAACCGATCTGGCCTATAATTCCATTTTCAGAAACTTGCGGAGGTGGACATGGTGTATGCCGGGATATTTGTCAAGGTCACCGCTTACTGGGTCCATTGACACGACATATTTGGGGAAATTGTCTTTTATAGCGGCAAGATTGCCGAACTCTCGTCCTATTGTTTCGTCTGATGCAAGCAGATATGTCACTTGCACATATATCGTTTTGCCGCTTTTAGTGGCAACGAAATCGACTTCACCCGCTCGCAGAATACCCACCTTGACACTATAGCCTTGCGTAAGAAGATGTAGATATATGACATTCTCCATTATCTTCTCTATGCTGCTGCGGATATTGAATCCGCACAGGTAGTTGCGCAGCCCGTGGTCGGCAAAATAGTATTTGAAAATCATTTCAAATAGCTTCTTGCCGTGTATGTCATAACGCGCAACGGGATTGATGATTAGGGCCTTGCATAGATGTGTGATATAAGTTGACGTCATGGAGTCGGAGACCTTTTCTCCCTGTGATTTCATGAACTTGACAATGCTGTTGGTCGAAATTAGTTTGCCGTCATTGTCGGCGATGAATTTTGAAAGATTCTCGATGAACGGAACGTTTCGGATTTGTTCTCGTGCGACTACATCACGCATCATGATGGTGTTGTAAACGCCTTGCAAATAGTCGTGTACGTGGATTTCATCATTGATGTCATAAAGTCTGAGACCCGGGAGTCCGCCGACTCTCAGATAATCGTTTAGAGATTCATCGTTATCATCTAATCCGTGAAACTCAAGGAACTCACTGTAGCTGAGTCCGTAAATCGGTATCTCGACATATCGTCCGCCTAAACGTGTGCTCAACTCCGAAGAAAAAATATAGGCATTACTTCCCGTAGCGATAATCTGGCAGCGGTCTTCAGCATGAAGACTGCGCAGGGCGTCCTCATATCCCTCGATATCCTGAACTTCGTCAATCAATAGATAATTCTTGCCGTCAGGTTTGAATTTCGACGATACATAATCGTTCAGTTCTATGGCATTAGTGATATTGCTGAAGTCGAGCAGCTCTTTGTTGATATATACTACAGTTGAATCGGATTCATTTTCTTCAAGCCAACGCTTAAGCTGTCGTAACATATAACTTTTGCCGACCCTTCGTTGTCCTACAAGTATTATCATCATTCCGCGGTTGAGGTGCGAGATGATGTGCGAGAGATACGATTTGCGAACTATGATATCCATATGATTTTGTCTTTTTTGCAAATATACCAAAGTATATCACGAAAAACAAACAATCTTGTCAATTTTTCGTGTTATACTTGGACAACTCTGCAAATTTTGCAATTTTTCGTGTTATACATGGGTAAAATTGCAAGATGTGATGTTTTTTTAGGTGGTTGCAAAATTTGGTTGCAATTTAAAATCAATACGTTGTCCGCGTAGCGGTCGGAGCTGCAGAGCAGCGTCGGCATGTGAGCCTATGGTGAGCAGGCCGTAGGTCTGCGAAACCATAGGTATGAAATCACATACATCGTAATGCGTGCCTATGGGTACGCCGCTCTTGTCTATTTCCCCTCAAATATTTCTCTGTCTCTTAGCCAATTGAAGATGGTTTGGTAGGCTTTTTCTCTGACGGCCGGCAGGGAGAGGATGAGGTCGTGCATGCCGCTGTCGATAGTGACTTCGGTCACGTCGGGGCCGAGAAGTCGTCCGCGCTTGGCGATAAGGTCTACGTTCAAGACCACGTCGTGTGTCAAGCAGCCCGGTGTCCATCGTTTGGCGTCGAGCGTGGAGTCAGAGTGCATCAGCAGCACGGGCACACGGATGTCGCCGTGTTTGTCCAAATCTTTCTGTGCGCGGCTGATGGCGCGTATCCATGATGCCTCGACTTTGTCGGGCAGTATGGTTTTCCAGTCGGTATTGTAAGTCCATTCGCCGTGAAATTCTTTAAGCAGCGACTCGGCGTAGGCGCTCGTGTCGTTGCCCTGCGAAATTTCCACGCCCTTGAAAACACCGCCCAACGCAGAGACGGACGGGATGGCAACCTTGCGCATGAACGGGCTGAAGTTCCAGTCTAAGAACGGACTGTTGAGCACGAGGCCGCGGATATCGCTCTGCGGGTGCTGATTGAGATAGAACGAGGTGATGAGACCACCCGTCGAGTGCCCCATAAGCACGATGTCTTTGACGGAGTCGGCGCGCATGATGGCGAGCGCAGAGTCTATGTCGGCGAAATATTCGTCAAGGTTGCGGGCCTGAAATTTCTTCTGCCCCGGCAGTATCGAGCGGCCGTATTTGCGTAGGTCTACGGCATAGAAACTGATGCACGAGTCGGCAAAACGGTCGCCCATCTCGCGCTGAAAGAAGTAATCGTTGTAGCCGTGGACATAGAGCACGCCTTTATGCGTGTCGCAGTCGGCGCGACGGCGTATGACGGTCGACACTACTCGGCCCGCGTAGTCGTCAGGCTGGTCAATGCGGCGGCTCTCGTAGGGCGCGCCGAGTATATCGGTCTGCCAGTCTGAGGCTGCTATCGAGACGGCTGCGACAAGGAGTATGACTAATGACAGAAGTTTGCGCATAAGTGTTGAGGAGTTAGTCAAACGCCTCTGCATCAGCCGAGCCAAAAGGTCGGGCCAAAATGCAGAGGCGTGATAGATGATGGTCTGTCAGCCGGGGAGCGCCGGCGATGACAGGTTTATTATTTATTCTCTTCGTCGGCCTTCTCGGCTGCTTCGGCTGCTTTATCTTCGGCGATTTCGTCGTCTTTGAACTTGGTGACGCCGGCAGCTATGAGCTGATTGTACCACGAGAAGAGTTTCTTGATGTCGGTCGTGTAGACACGCTCCTTGTCAAACTCGGGGAGCACCTCGCCGAAATATGCACGCACGGCTTTGTCGTCGGCAAACTGTTTCATATCGACAGGTTGAGCGCCGGTTTTGTCGGCGATAAGCTGCAGCACGTCGGCCAGCGGAATATCCTCGTCGTTAGTATAAATGGCTACGTCGGCAAGCGAGATTACCTTGTCATGTGCATAGGCCGGTGTGCGTTTGCCGGTCGACAGAGACTCGACGATTAACATGTTTTTACCCTGACTTACAAGTCTATAGAGGCCGGGCTTGCCGGCTATCGAAACAATACGTTTGATCATGATAGTCTTATGTTATGTTTTTAAATTTATAGCTGGCCGAATGTCTTGGACAAATCGGTCTACAAAAATAACAATTCGGATTGAAAAAATGATGATATTTGTTAACTTTGTAGTCTGATTTTTGAAACAGCGATGCTCAGATACCTAAAAAATATTTTTCAGCTCATATTGTCGCCCGCAAAAGGATGGGAGGACATCTCGGCCGATATGACCGATGTCGACGAACTTTTACGGCGCGGATATTATGTATTGCTTGCTGTTGCGTCGCTCTCAGAGTTTGTGCGTCCGTTATATGAGCGCAATCTTTCGTGGGTTGTGGCTGTAGAGTCTGCTCTGGCGATGGCCGGATCATATTTCGTCGCTCTTTTTATCGGTCGCCAGATTCTCGAGACCTATCTCAAACCGCTTGTCGACGGTGATATAAGCACTACCCGTATCAATATTTTTGCCATTTATACACTCGGTATGCTGCTTTTAATCGAGATTATCGACAATGTGCTGCCTACCGACCTGACATTGGTCAAGTTCCTCCCCTTATTTGTCGCATTAATCATCTATAAGGCCACGCTTTACATGGCTGTCAAGCCCGACCACGAGTTGCGTTTCCTTTGTATATCGGTTGCGGCGCTGATTGTTGTGCCTATCGGCCTTTTTGCGATTTTACAGATGATAATCGGCTGAGAATGTTGTTATATATATGTTATGAAACCTAAGGATATCAATATAAAGAATCGTCGCGCGACCTTCGACTACGAAATCGGCGAGACTTTTACGGCAGGTATCGTGCTGACAGGCACCGAAATCAAATCGCTGCGCGAGGGCAAAGCCGGTCTGACCGATACATTCTGCTTTGTCAACAACGGCGAGGTATGGGTCAAGAACATGTATATAGCCGAGTATTTTTACGGCACATACAATAATCACGCTACGCGTCGTGACCGCAAACTGTTGCTTAACCGCAAAGAAATCAACCGTATAGAGAAAGCGGCTCAGGCTACGGGCTTCACCATCGTGCCGTTGCGGCTGTTTATCAACGACCGCGGACTTGCCAAATTGGTCATCGGCATTGGTCGCGGCAAAAAGGCCTTTGACAAGCGCCAGTCCATCAAGGAGCGCGAAGACAAGCGCCAGATGGCCCGCATGTTCCAGCACAAATAATTATTTTTTTATTACTGTCCGCTAAACTTTAGGGTATAATAAAAAACTTAGGGCTGATTTCATTTGCAGGAATCAGCCCTAAATGGTTATTTTGGTGTCGCCAAACTATCCAAGAATAACCATGAGTAAAAGTACAAATTTCTTCGGACAGCCGATATATGGTCAGTTGATAAAATCGCTTGACCGCGTAAAAATAGTTGAAATGAGCCGTAAACACGGCGGAGAGAAGTATGTCAAGAGCTTCGACGGCTATACACATCTGCTGACAATGCTGTATGCGGTGATTCAGCGTTTCGACTCGTTACGTGAGATAGAGACATCTATGACAGCCGAAGTGCGCAAGCTACATCATGTCGGCATTGACACTGTGCCCAAACGCAGCACATTGTCGGATGCGAATGCCAGACGGTCAGAGACGTTCTTCGAGGAGGTATACCGCGAGCTGTATGCTGCGAATCGAGACATCCTTTCATCGGACAGCCGACGGGGTGGCACGGAAGAATGGATAAAACGGTTGCGCATAATCGATTCAACAACTGTGACCTTGTTTTCCAATGCCATTTTCAAGGGAGTGGGACGTCATCCGAAATCCGGAAAGAAGAAAGGAGGCTTAAAAGTCCATGCGGTGATATATGCCAACGAGGGTGTTCCATGCGACGTGCAGTTCACATCGGCGGCGACCAACGACTCGTTCATGCTCGCGCCAAGCCATTACAAACGCGATGAGATAACGGCGATGGACCGCGCCTACATCAGCTACACCAAGTTCGAGGAGCTGACTGACCGCGGAGTAGTCTATGTCACCAAGATGAAGAAAAACCTCAATTATGAGATGCTTGTGGACTTTATGCATCAGAATCCGCAGGGACTTATGGAATACCGGGAGCAGGTTGTGGTGTTCCGCAAGGAAGATATCAATCATATTACCCGTATAATCACATATGTTGATATCAGGAAAGGCAAGCATCCTAAACTCATCTCGTTGCTTACCAATGATTTTGATATGCCGCCGGAGACAATAGTGTCAATCTACCGCCGCCGATGGCAGATTGAGTCTCTTTTCAAGCAGATAAAACAGAACTTCCCTCTCAGATACTTCTACGGCGAAAGCGCAAACGCCATCAAGATACAAATATGGGTGACGCTTATTGCAAATCTGCTGCTTTCCGTGCTGCAAAGCACTCTGAAAAGGCGATGGAGCTTCTCGGGACTCGCAACGATAGTGCGAATCGTGCTGATGTATTACCTGAATCTCGAAAAGTTCTTCAATAAGCCCGATGCAGACCTGAATATCATGCTTGCCGAAGCATCAGAATCTCCTCCGCAAAGCACCCGAATACAGGACAGGGGCTTGTCAAATACAATATATTAGCCCAACTCCTGATTTTCACGAAGTTGGACTAACATATTTATGGTTTAGCGGACAGTAATATTATTTTTTCATCGGCTTTGCCACTATGAGCAGGCGTCGGTCACCTGTAGCGGTTAGAGCGAAGAGACGCAGGGCGCTGTTCTCCTTTACGCCGAGACGGCTGCGCAGTGACTCGGCGGATTGACCGAAATTACGGGCGGTCACGCTTATCGCCGACCAACGGCGCGCAAAGCGTTTGATGACTGCCGAGGAGTAGGGCAGCACTTCCTCGATTGTGAACACATCGCCCGGAAATTCACTGACGTTCTTAGCTTCTGCAGCCGACGCGTGGAAGAGCTGCGTGTTGGGATGAAAGCGTTTCAGCCCGAAGTCGCGGGCGAGCAGTCGGAATGCTCCGGCCTTCATCATCGACGGCCACGGCTCAAAAAGCAAGTCGCCGGCGCGTGGGTCGGCGCAAGCCGTTGACTCGCAGTCGCGCTCGGCCTCGGCCGTGAATGTGAAGCTGACCTCGCGTCCGTCAGGCGTGAGCGTTACGCTCGACACCTCGGGCGTAATGTCTTGGGCGCTGTCGCTGTCAATGACGGCTATGAGTTCCTTGCACTCTTTGGTGTTGCCGAGTGCAATCAGCCGTGAGCAGCCGGGCAGCATGGCGAGTGTGCGCGTAATGTCGAGCATCGGAGAGAGTTTGACGATAAGTCTTCGGCAGATACGTTTCAATTCGGGCAGCATGGCGGTGACGTCGGGGCTACAGTCTGTCGGGTCGAAGATGCGGCCGCCGTCAGCCGCGCGGCGCGCAGGGTCGATAAAGGCGTTGTCAAACGGCTCGCCGATGTAGCCGGCGACGAAGTCACGGCAATCGCCGCATACGAGTTCAAAAGCAGTGTCTGCACCAAGCAGATGAGCGGCGTTATATTGCAGCGCCTCGGTCACGACCTTGTCACGCTCCACGGCGACAGCGCGGTTGCACCCTGTGGCGCAATGAAAGAAGTCTATGCCCAATCCTGAGGTCAGGTCGATGATTGAGTCACCCTCCCGCAGCAGCGTTTTATGGTAGGCGGCGAGGCGGTCTGACGTCGACTGCTCGCCCGACAGCAGAGTGGGGAACAGGAACTCCGGGTCGACCGCGAGTGTTTCGGCGAGTTTTTTGCCGAAGCGGCGACGGCACTCGATTTGCAGTATGGCGAGCGAAGTGTCGACCGGCTCGCTCTTTGAGCCGTATTTGAGGCGGAGTCGTGACGGGTCGATGTTTTTATTCTGCTCGACCCATTGCCAGAATATGCTGTCAGGTGTCATTATGAATTGAATTTTAGCCTATTATACGTTTCCCAATAAAAAGAGAGGGCGCTATCCGACGTTAAGCGGCAGCATCCTCTCTCTTGATGGGATTATATCAGGCGATTAGCCTTTGATAGCGGCGATGCCGGGGAGCACTTTGCCCTCGATGGCCTCGAGAAGTGCGCCACCGCCTGTAGATACATACGAAACTTCGTCGGCGAGACCGAACTTGTTGATGCAGGCGACAGAGTCACCGCCACCGACGAGCGAGAATGCGCCGTTCTTGGTGGCCTCGACGATAGCGTCGGCAATCGCGCGGCTGCCGGCTGTGAAGTTGTCAAACTCAAATACACCGGCGGGACCGTTCCAGAGGATGGTCTTCGAGCCCTTGATGGCCTCGGCGAAAGCTTTGCGTGTCTCGGGACCTGCATCAAGGCCTTCCCAGCCTTCGGGGATGTCCATTACCGAGCAAACCATGGTGTTGGCGTCGTTGCTGAAAGCGTCGGCTGCGACACAGTCTGTGCCGAGCACGAGGTTTACGCCTTTCTCTTTGGCTTTGCGCATGATGTCGAGAGCGAGGTCGAGTTTGTCGTTCTCACAGATAGAGTCACCGACCTTGCCGCCCTGAGCTTTGGCGAATGTGTATGTCATGCCGCCGCAGAGGATGAGATTGTCAACCTTGTCCATAAGGTTTTCGATAATGCCGATTTTGGTCGACACTTTAGAGCCGCCCATGATGGCAGTGAACGGACGACGGATGTCGCTGAGGATGTTGTCGACAGCCTTGACTTCTTTTTCCATGAGGTAACCGAGCATTTTGTGGTCGGCGTCAAAGTAGTCGGCTACGACTGCTGTCGAGGCGTGACGGCGGTGAGCCGTGCCGAAAGCGTCGTTTACATATACGTCGGCATAGCTTGCGAGTTTCTTGGCGAACTCTTTCTGACGCTCTTTCATTTCTTTTTTGGCTGCGTCGTAAGCGGGGTCTTCTTTGTCGATGCCTACGGGTTTACCCTCTTCCTCGGGATGGAAACGCAGGTTTTCTAAAAGGAGCACCTCGCCGGGCTTGAGAGCTTTGGCTGCAGCCTCTGCGTCAGCTGCGTCTGCAGCAAATTCAACGGGTGTGCCGAGTGCTTTGGCGACAGCGTCTTTAATCTGGGCAAGTGACATTTTGGGGTTGACTTTGCCTTTGGGTTTGCCCATGTGTGACATGATGATGAGCGAGCCGCCGTCGTTAAGGATTTTCTTAAGGGTGGGGAGAGCACCGCGGATGCGGGTGTCGTCGGTGATGTTGCCGTTCTCGTCAAGGGGCACGTTGAAGTCAACGCGTACGATGGCTTTTTTGCCGCCGAAATTGAAGTTGTCGATAGTCATTGGTGTTGAAAATTATGTGTTATTTATGTGAGTCAGTCTAATGTAGCTTAATCTGTCTGCAAATTTAATTGTTTTCGGTTTAAGCGTCAAGTGTCTGAGGGCTAAATGATGTTAGCCGAGATTAACAATTCTTTCATTTGGGCTGCGACCTTGGCGGCCTCGGCTCCGGCGGCCTCAGCGAAGTCGTCGCCCTGTGAGGCGTAGATGATAGCGCGCGAGCTGTTGACAATCAGGCCGCACTCGTCAATCATGGCGTAGCGGCATACTTCCTCCAAGCTGCCTCCCTGTGCGCCGATACCGGGCACGAGCAGGAAATGGCGCGGAGCGACGCGGCGGATGTCTTTGAACAGTTCGCCGCGTGTGGCGCCTACGACATACATCATGTCGACGGGCGAGCCCCAGTGCTTTGACTTGTTGATGACTGTCTCGAAGAGACGGTGGCCGTTGCAGTCCTCGATCATCTGGAAGTCTTTGCTGCCGGGATTTGAGGTCAGCGCGAGCAGTATCACCCACTTGCCGTCATAGCCCATGAAGGGTTTGACGCTGTCCTCGCCCATGTAGGGAGCGACGGTGATGGCGTCGACATCGAGATGCTCGAAGAAGCTGCGGGCGTAAAGCGACGCCGTGTTGCCGATGTCGCCGCGCTTGGCGTCGGCTATGATGAACTGGTCGGGATAATTTTCGCGGATATATTTCACGGTCATCTCCAACTGGCGCCAGCCCTCTACTCCGAGGCTCTCGTAGAATGCGAGATTAGGCTTGTAGGCGATGCAGTGCTCGGCCGTGGCGTCGATGATGGCCTTGTTGAATGTGAAAATAGGGTCGGGTCCCTCGGCGATTTTTGCCGGAATCTTCTTGATATCAGTGTCCAAACCCACGCAGAGGAATGACCCTTTGCGTCGGATGTTCTCGACTAAATCTGTACGTTTCATTGTTGTGTTTATGCTGCTTTAGAGTTCTGATGCTTTGAGTTTCTCGGCGTTTTCGGCCACGATAAGGTGATCTATGACGTCCTGTATGTCGCCGTTGACAAACGACTGCAGGTTGTAGATCGTGTAGTTGATGCGATGGTCGGTGATACGTCCCTGCGGATAATTGTAGGTGCGAATCTTGGCCGAGCGGTCGCCGGTCGACACCATTGTCTTGCGGCGCGAGGCTATGTCGTCGATATATTTGCGGTGCTCCTTATCATAGATGAATGTGCGCAGACGGCTCAGAGCTCGCTCCTTGTTCTTGGGCTGGTCGCGAGTCTCGGTACATTCGATAAGAATTTCCTCGGTCTCGCCGGTGTTGGGGTTGCGCCACATGTAGCGGAGTCTGACACCCGACTCGACCTTGTTGACATTCTGGCCGCCGGCGCCGCCGCTGCGGAACGTGTCCCATTTGATTTCACCTTCGTTGATTTCTACGTCGAAAGGCTCAGCCTCCGGTAGCACGGCGACTGTGGCCGCCGAGGTGTGCACACGGCCCTGAGTCTCCGTGGCGGGCACACGCTGCACACGGTGCACGCCGCTCTCATATTTGAGCGTGCCGTAGACGCTGTCGCCCGTGACAGATATTATGACTTCTTTGTAGCCGCCGGCGGCTCCCTCGCTGGCCGAGGTGATGGCGGCCGACCATCCGCGGCTCTCGCAGTAGCGCAGATACATCTTGCACAGGTCGCCGGCGAATATGGCTGCCTCGTCGCCACCCGTGCCGCCGCGTATCTCGATAATGGCGTTTTTGCTGTCTTCGGGGTCTTCGGGGATAAGCAGGAGCTTGATTTCCTGCTCAAGTTCGGGCAGACGCGTTGTGGCCATGTCTAACTGCTCGCGAGCCATCTCGCGCATCTCGGGGTCTGAGTCGGAGGCTAATATCTCGCGGGCCTCGTCGGCCGACGATAGCGTCAGACGATAGTCGCGTGTGGCTTTGGTTAATTTTTCGAACTCTTTATACTCTTTGGTTAGGCGTACATAGCGTTTCATATCGCCGATGACGGCGGGGTCGGTGATGAGTGTGCTGAGTTCTTCAAACCGGGCGTCAATGCCGTCTAAGCGTGTCAACAGTGAGTTATCGGCCATTTGCTGTCAATTTTGATGCAAATTTACACATAAAATCAATCGCACGCAAAAGTAAATAGCTAATGTAGCTATAATAGCTAAATAAGCTATACACTATTTTTTATACAGGCTCTCCAATGGCACGATATAGAGCTCGACGCGGCGGTTGGCCGCGCGGGCTTTCATGGTCTCGTTTTTGGTGAGTGGCTCATCATGTCCGATGCCGTAGGGTATGACGACCATCTGTGACAGACCCGGTTGGGCGGCAATGAAATCGTCGATGGCATTTGCACGGTCAGCTGTGATCTGGTCGGCATAGATGTCATCGCCGGTGTCGTCGGTGTGCACGGCTATGATGAGTTTGAAGCGTCCGGCATGGCTTGACAGCGAGCGTAGCGCGCCGAGTGTTTCACCGGCTTTTGCTGACAGCTCGGTTGAGTTTGGCGCGAATAGTGTCGAGCAGGGTATGGTGACCGTCAGCACCTCTCCCTGACGTTGCTCGGCGCATTTGAGACCGGCACGTTCAAGGTTGCGGCGTATCTGGTCGATTTTAGAGCGGACGTCTTCTTTTTTGCGTGAGGGTATCGACGGACTGTTGATATTTTCCTCAAAACTCAGTTCGGTTGGATCCGTATCGTTGTCTGCCGCAATGACAGACTGACCGGATATAAGGACAGTGCAGATGGCAAATGCAATGGTAAACAGGCGTCTGTAGCGCATGGACTTATCAGTGGTTTTAAAATTCGTCATCGAGCCCGGCTTCGTATGCCTGTTCTAAAGCGACGATTTCGGCAATCGTGTCGGGCGAATTTTTCAGCGGATGGCGGCGCTGCATGCGTTTGACAATAAAAGCGGCTATGACCTCGGGGTCGTCCTCATCGGCAACATCCTCGTCGTCTGTTTCGGCGACAGTTTCGTCGTCTAATTGGTCATAATAGTCAAAAAACAGCTCTATGACATCGAGTATTTCGGAGTTGGACAGGTTTTCGGCGATATCGCCGTCAAGACGCGTGCGGATATATTTGGCCGCATCGGCTTCGTTGAATGTAGGCATTAAAAGGTTGGTGTAAGAGTATTGTGTAAATAAGTAAGGTCAGAGGTCGAGCAGCCCCTCGGGCAAATTTATGGAAATAACTTGTCTGTCAGGGTCGATGTCGTTGATTAGTTCGGCGGCTATGGGTGCATATATTTCTCGACCGTCAGCGGTGGTGACTTTCAGCAGTACATTGGCTGTCGAGTCGTCATATCCAGTGACAGTTCCGACGGTCGCGGCATTGCCGTCCAAAAGGGTATATCCGATTAGATCCGATACATAAAAGCCGTCGTCGCCGGTCTCCGCATCATCGTCTAAATCAGAGCGCAGCGCGTATATGACGTGTCCGCACAATTCGGCGGCATGGTCTGTGTCTTTGATTCGGTCAATGGTCAAGAGGACGCTTTCAGACCCTTTGGCGCGCGAAGATGCAATGAAGAACGGCACATTTATGCCGTCGATTTTGACCACGACACATCTGAGCGAGTCTATGTCTATGTCAGGGTCGACAAGGGCATTTATCTCGCCGTTGACTCCGTGGGTCTTGACGAAACGGCCTATGGGCGTTATTTCGTTGTCGCTGATCATTTCTTCTTTTTCTTCTTGCCTGTCACCGGAGCTATCACCTTGAATTCATGGAGTCTGACAGCCGCAGGGTCGAGCACGATGGCGCCGCGCGAAATTTCGCGCAGGTCCTTGAAAATTTTTGCGTCGTCGACACCGTCGCGGTTGACGGCATACATGAGTTTCTTCATGTGATTGGCAAGCAGCAGCACGAGAGCGTCGCGTTCCTCGCCGGGTTCCATCTCGGCGGCGCGTGCAATCATCTGTTCGAGATAATAGCCGTAATGACGGTGCGTGGCCGACGGTGTGCCGTAGGGCACAGGCTCGGGGACCTCGTCGAGAGAGTCTTGCCGTATCAGCTCGAACGGCACGTCGACGTCCAAGGCGAAGTCGCTCATGATGGCAATGTGGTCCCAGAGCTTGCGGCGATAGTCTTCTACATTGCCGTTCGCCGGGAAGAGGGTCTCCATGGTCTTGACAATGGTGCGCGCGCAGCGTGTCCGCTCTCCGCGGTCTTCGATTGTCAGGCAGTGGTCGACCATGCTCTGTATGTTGCGCCCGTATTCGGGCAGTATCAGTTTCTTAAGATGTGAGTTGTATGTCAACATTCAGGTGACTGTCGTTTATTTAAAAATATGACTCAAAGTTATTGAAAATATCCGAACAACACGTACGAAATTACCGAAAAAAATTGTTGATTTCGCATAAATGCCTTTCGTTTAAAGCAAGAGGCACAGTCGCGGCGGAAATCATACGATTGTTCCGCGCCGGCTGTGCCCCGTTTTATTTACTGTAGTATGCTTTTACATGTTCATGCCGCCGTCGACCTGTATGACCTGACCGGTGACATAGCTCGAAAGGTCCGATGCAAGGAAAGTGGCCACATTGGCGATGTCCTCGACCTGACCGCCGCGGCGCAGGGGAATTTTCTTAGTCCACTCGGCGCGGATGTCTTCGGGCAGGGCGGCTGTCATGGCTGTCTCGATGAAGCCCGGAGCAATAGCGTTAGCGCGGATGCCGCGTGAGCCGACTTCCTGTGCGATTGATTTGGCGAGGGCGATAAGGCCGGCCTTTGAGGCGGCGTAGTTAGACTGACCTGCGTTGCCGTGGACACCGACTACAGATGCCATGTTGATGATAGAGCCTGAGCGCTGGCGCAGCATGATGGGCAGCACGGCGTTGATAAAGTTGAATGCGCTCTTGAGGTTTACGGCGATGACGGCGTCCCACTGCTGCTCGGTCATGCGCATCATCAGACCGTCTTTGGTGATGCCGGCGTTGTTGACGAGGATGTCGATGCGGCCGAAGTCCTTCTGTATTTCAGCAACGACTTCTTTCGTCTGATTGAAGTCGGCGGCGTTTGAGGCATAACCTTTGGCTTTTACGCCGAGAGCGGCGATTTCAGCTTCGGTGGCTTTGCCGTTTTCGTCGATTACGAGGTCGGTGAAAGCGATGTTGGCACCTTCCTGAGCGAATTTGATGGCGAGGGCTTTGCCGATGCCACGAGCGGCGCCCGTGATAAGGGCGGTTTTTCCTTCGAGTAATTTCATTTTGATGTAATTATTGAAATGTTTTCAGTTAACTTAATTCTATTGTTGTTCGGCCTTGCGATGCTGTCTCTTATACACATCTGACGCTGCCGAC
>ENA-OYXU01000408-OYXU01000408.1-human-gut-metagenome-genome-assembly--contig:-NODE-408-length-17793-cov-3.915041_pt1 | contig 17793 bp, 18 predicted proteins | sample MGYA00243243_ERZ653435 | MGnify/ENA primary metagenome ERZ653435 (study PRJEB26926, sample SAMN06165113) | human gut metagenome | biome: ENVO:00009003; feature: ENVO:2100002; material: ENVO:00002003... | reverse complement strand
CTCATGTCCGGCGCATCAAGAAGCATCTGGGCTAACTGTCGCTGCATGGGAGTAAGCTTGATGCCATCGAGCGACGGAGACGCAGGAAGGGCAACAAGCTCCGGACCCGACATTCCCGGCGTTCTTCTTTTCCAAATACACATGCCCATCAAAGAGAACATTGAAAGCGAGAACAAGATTCCCGGCAATGTCTGGTCTGAGGCAATGAATATGGATGCCATTGAACAGTCGGCGTATCCCTGAACCTGTATTGCAAGCCCGTCGGCAGCCCGCTCCGGAACAAGCATAATTGAATCCGATGCTATTTTGTTTCCTTGGATTTTGGGCACAATATTCTTTCTGTCAACCAGAGCAAGGGTATAATAAGGCTCGGAGATGTGTATAAGAGACAGAATAAGCCTCATCTTTCAGAGATGTGTTCCTGAAATTGACATCGCATGCCTGATATATCAACGGCTTATGAGTAGTCTTGTACATCTGGCGTATGGCCGCAATAGTATCAGGACAAGTCCACAGTTCACTATTCTCATTGGCTAATGCAAACATCGCATCGTTAAGATCATTAGCGATGTTTTGTTTGGCGTCTGAATATGAGAAGCAGCATGTGATTACCGACGCTATCATTAAAGCCAACGGAATGAGCATCCCGTATCGAAGTACCACAGTTCTATGGGCTGATGAATTATCACACATAACAAAATGCAGGGGATATAATGATTAGTTTTGGTTGTAATAGTCTTCAACGGCTTCGAGAATGAACGAGTAGTTTTTCTCTAATTCCTTTTTACGTTTCTTGTCGGCCTTGAACCATTGCTCTATATGATCCACCAATTCAAGACGTTTCTTACCAAGCGTTTTCTTGAGATACTTTAGATTCAGGCCACCTTCGCAGTCAAAGAAAAAAGGATAACATATTGAATCATTCTCGACCCGCAGACAACCCCATGTAGTCGTGATCCACTGAGATCGTGTTCCGACGGGAACGTTTACCCTCACATTCGGCACCACCACCTGCGCGTGTTCGGAATGTTTCAGATCCGCCGCGATCCATCTCTCTACGTCGCCTTTCTTGCCGAATAATTTGATGGAGGGAAATTCATATACACGCCACACCTTCAGGGTGCTGTCCGGACGCAACGGAAACACGATGGAATCCAGGTCTTCCGTTGTGACCTTTACCTCCTTGCCATTGTCATCAGTCATGGTAAACTCGGTGTTGTAACGAGACGCATGGTTGGCTGTCCAATACTTTTTTACCACACCGTTCACAACTGTCCCGTCTTTCAGAGTGACTATTACGGTATCTAATGCTTTTTGTTCTTCTTCCGACATCTTCTTTGCCGCGCACTGAAACGATACCAATCCCAGCGCCAGTACAATAATGATTGATAAAACCTTTCTCATGATATTAATATTTGAATATGATTATTAGTAGTGTTGCAGGATCATCGGCTGTAGGGACATCCCAACAATTCGTACGGTTCTGCCTCCCTCATCGGCAAAGTTAACAAAACTTATCAACATCAGGTGTGACAAATGTCCCAAACCGACATGGGAATCAGTCCCAAACGATGTTTTTTATTAGATTTTTCCATTTTCGGGCGGTTCCGGCCCACGATTACGCACCTTCTTATAGATACAGGCAGACAATCATCAAAATCGCCTGCCTGACCTCCATTTGTATGATTAGATGTTCTTATCCTATTTCAGAGTATTGTAGATTTTTATCATCAGAGTTTTGTCCGGGCTGTTGACAGTGAAACTTCCGCTCTCGATACGACAGTTGACAGTCGGTGCCATGATTACCGAATCATTGAACACAAAACCTATGCGTTTGCCGATTCTGTTTTCCGTGGCGTCGGCCCACTTCCGCACCTTGTCTGCTTTCAGCATCCCCTCAATTATTGCCATATCAGGAAATGAAAGACTCTTTATTTTAGTGTAAGTTGGGCATTACAATTCAATCTGTCTCGTGATATATCACCGTTTTGTTCGGGTCTGCAATTCGTAGATGACCGGGTACAGTGTATTTAGGGAACGGCTGTTGCTCCCATGTGCCTTGCGTAAATTTATATTCAGCGGGCAGTCTAAGATTAAGGTCAATCGTGTAGATGGAATCATTAATCTGATTCATCTTTACACCCATCGGATTCCAGTTTGCAAGCGCATCCTGATTTCCTGTTATATATACATCACCGCTTAATGATTTACCTTTGAGTTCGATATGAACGGGATAAGCCTGTTTGCTTACAGGCTCGTGACCATGTGTAAGCCGATAGATGCAATAGTCTTTGAGGGCATCAATAATCACAGGCTGATAACTTTGAATATGGTCGTATTGTGGCGATTCGTTGAATTTCATCACAATATTGTCAGGTAAAGCAGTTGATTCAAAATGATTCTTCACCTTGTCGTAAGCCGGACGCCAATCAGGCTCCCATCCCGTGTCCTCACATTCGTTAGCCATATTAAAGAAGAAGTAACGTGGCTTGCCGTCATTGAAATTGAAGTTTATAAGACGGTCGGCCCAAAGATTATTGTCCCAACAAAGATTTGGCGACAAGGCGATGTAATCATCAAACATGTCCTCTGTTTCCAGAGCGTCAAGAATGAAAGAGGCACTCAAAGAATGACCCACTGCGAGAGTATGACCCGTTGTCCGGTAGTTTGCATCAATGTAAGGCATCAGTTCCTCTTTAAGGAATTTCTTGAATTGAGGGGCGCATCCATATCCCTCAGGCATACCTTCAGGCAGAGGGATGTTTATAGGCGTGGAATAGAAATCACGGTTTCTATCATAGTCATGCTCCGGAACATACGGTGATGGAACGCCTACCACAATGTATTGGTGTGCATCTTCATTTGGGGTTGCCTCCAACTGACAACCATAATGCATCAGATTGTGTACAAGTCCGAATCTTGAACGCCATTGCGAGTCAAACACATAGATGACATCATAATCGGAATTGACGTTAGTGTCATAATCCTCCGGGGTAACGATAAGATATGGACGCTTGAAAGGGAAATTCTTTGAATCGAACTCCTTGTATTCGACTCTTGCATCCTGTGCAGATACTCCTGATATGGAGATCAGTACCATTAAAAAGATCGTTATTATTCGTATCATATTATTGATGTTTTGATTTCTGATGCAAAATTACAGCCGTTGAAAATTATATGCCATACCCAAATGGGTACAAATGCAGTTCTGAATAAAAACGTACCCATTTGGGTATGGCGCAACAATCAGGACACTCCTAATTTTGCAGAGTAAAATTATCGAATATGACAAGCGAGGAAAAACGCCTGATTGCAGACTGCCGGATTATGGTTATCGGAGTATCTGGTTTTATAAATTGCGTAAAAGCAGAACTTGATAAGTCCGGCTTCAAGTCTATAAATATTGTGTCAGGGAACGATGTCCACACGGAAATTGGGCCCGTCGATATGTTAGCCGAGTATACGGGCGAAGCTTGTACCCATATCAAGGGTAATGCCGCCATACCTATAATATATCCTTTTGATTTTGTGGAGGGTGCTGGAGCGATTGTAATAATGCCGGGCGACGACAACGAATTACAACATAAGGACAATCTGCGCCTATGGGCTGCCGAGTATATGGCCGGGTATTGTGCCTTTTGGAATATGGAGGGTTGTGACTGGTTACACTCAGCTTTACCAAAGATAAGAGAAGGCAAGACGAGCGAAGCAGCACAGCGGACAGCAGCGCACATATGTGCAAGGATAGCGGCCAATATCGCCGTCGGGCGCAATGTCAAGCACTTTCCGAGATTCTATCTCTGCAATAACTTAGAGTAGCTTGTTGTTGGTCGCTGCCACTATCGCCTCCGAAATGTTACGGACTTCCAATTTCTCGAATATACGTTTACGGTATTTCTTGATTGTGTCGGGAGAGAGACAGATTTTATCGGCAATCTCAGACATCGTATAGCCTTGAATCGAGAGCGTCAGCACCGATTTCTCCCCGTCAGTGAGTGTGGGCATCTGCTTTTTATTCCAGTGACGGGAGTTAATATTGTATTCAAAAAATTCAGATGTGCCAACACGGTGCATCTCGATATGGCCGGCATCGGTATGTGTAGCCGCCGACACGACACAAAGCGCAAGCCATATTCTGCCGTCTGAGGTGAGGGCGAGCGGTGTCAGTTTGTGATTGATAAGGATTTTCTTTCCCTCATTGAGAATATGGAAATCGTAGGAGATATACCAATCCTTGCGCTCAGTAACAGGTATGTCGTTGTAAAAAGCGAATCCGGCTTTATTGAGAGTAAGCAGCAACGGCTGTTCATCCTTCGGGACAAAGTCAAGATAGAATCGGTATCCTAATTCCTTCACCCGATCTGGCGACAACCCACACAGGAACATAGGATTTGGCGACACATAAAGGAAGTTTTGCCCGAAATAGTCGATTATATAGACGCTCTGATATGATGAGCGAGAAAACGCCTCCGCCGAGCGGATATATTCCTCCACACGACTGTAATCAAGCTCCTCCGGAAGCCTGACTTCGTTGTCGGGTATGAAAAATTCGTTGATACAATTATCCATGACATTTCAGCCGTTTTATCTTGCATAGTTACTAAGCATAAATGACAAAAACTGTGACAAATGTCACATTTTGCCTTGAAAATCAACTAATTTATTGCTTCAATCATGTAAGTTGTCAGCATGCGCTCGGAACCTGATTCTGTTTTTACGCTCAGTATACCGTGATTCATAATTCCACCTCCGTATAGAAGCAGGCCCTCAATCTCAGTTGTACCTTCCTTTCCCATGATGCTTATCGAATACATTCCGTCATCCGCGTTTATGCTTGATTCAATATCGCTGTCTAACGTGGTTATCTCCATATTCAGTTCGTTCACACCGTGACACATCTTCAGAAGGTCGCCGGTAAGAATCATCGATGTCGGTATTTTACCCGATTCCAGAGGCACGCCAGTGAAATTGAAATATGGCAAGTTCCCAAATTGCTGATCTATAAGATGATCAGGAGTACAGATCATATCCACCGCACCTACGAGAAGCGGTCTTGTTTCCTTTTCCCATTCTTCTCTATTATTCTCACCAATTCCTTGATTCTTTGCGAACATATTGATGTAGGCTTCCGTTATACGCTCTTTAACTGCGTACATATTCAATATCGAATCGGGGCGGCAGTCTGCTCCCAACTGGATTCTCAATACAATGGCTGCAACAAAATCATTAAGTATGTCAGACTTGTCGAACGACCTCAACGTCTCTCCGGCTTCCGGATCTGAACATTCTACGCTGAAATCCTCCAGGCTGTTAGTGGTTCTGATTACAAATCCACGGTTGTTCTTTTCTTCTACTATAAGTGTGGGCAGCAACTTAGTGGTAGAGACCAACGAATCTTTGTCATGATGCATCACAATGTTTGTAGTGGCTCTGTATCTTATTGTATCGCCCACTACAAACTGAGGGATAATTGTTATTTCCTTTGCTCCGCAGATGAAGCAAGTCATCAACACACAGATAAATAATGCTGCTTTTCTCATAATACTGGCGCGTTGCTTTTTCATGCGTTGTGATTTCTCTAATTCAGATCAATTATTTCTATTGCATCAACCGGTTCTTGACTAACCGTCTTTTCAGCATTACTGAACAGACTGTTGATTTCTTCCGGAGTCAGATTTGAAACAGCACATCGACCACCGATTATCCGCTGGTTGACCCTCGGTGCAAAGATGAATTTGCCATTTATTTCCACATACACATGTTTGCCGATATTCGCTTGGGTGAACTCCGCCCATTTCAGAGCATCCGGCTCATCAAAGGTCCACTGTACATTCAACATCGAGGATCGAGCCTCAAGTTCAACCGATGCCTTGTGCACTTCGGCAACAAACTCCGGTTCGACACGCATTATCCCAATAGTGGTTTGTAAGCCGTCCAAGTGACCGCAAAACCATTTATAACCATTCGGCGACGGGTATCTGTCAATAGCTGTTAATGCCTCCGTATAAAGATGTGCGTCTTCGTCTCCCGACACAGCCATAAGTATTCCATCCAGCACATCTCCGGCAATATCAAGCACCGACGTGACTTTGCAAAAAATGTCCGTTGGTACTGACCCAAGTTCCGCCACTGTCCCTGCGGTCACTTTCCAATCGACACGATATGGACATAATGGTTCTATCTCAAGCCGGTTGATGTAATCTTCAAGTTTGCCATCATAAACTTCGCAATCGACGGCTCCGTTTGCATCAGCCATTTGTTCGAACTGCCGGTTTAGGATTTCCTCCACTTCACTCCGAGGTATGATCTGAGGACCAAAGCCGAGCGAAGCTTTCGCACCCGCTAAAAAGGAGGCTGAGTCAATAGGTTCATTCTCGAATGATGCCAGCCGCATCGATAATGCAATCAGTCGTCCTTGGTCGTATGCAGTTGCAGGTGGTACGGTATATGCTTCAAGAATATCCACCATTACTGTCGCATAAGCCTGACGGTTCTCAACGCAACTCGTACCTGGAGTCAGTCCATTGATATACTGCTGCAGTCCGGGCTGATATGCTTTCATTATCCCGTATGCAGTAAAAAACTTACAGCGGGTATCCTCGTCTAAGTCTGATGCCTTCTTCCTGCCTTCGCTATGACTATTGATGAAATCTCTTGCGGCAATGGTATCGGCAGGCAGACTGATTTCTCCTTCTGCTACCTTACGAAGTCCCGTGATGACACAGGGGAAAGGCGGCAATTCCTCCTTTTTCCTTTGGTGCATTCCATCAGTCATAAAGACAGCTTCCATAGCACCGAGAGAATATGACACCATATAGGAGGAATCTCTCATCTGGTTCAGGTTGTCTATATTGTCTTCAAGGCCACGAATATAGTCTCTGAAGTTCTGTTCACTCTGCATCTGATCATTTTTACCTGCCATGGTGGCTATGGTATATTGATGTCCGTAGGCATACGAAAGAGAGTCAACCTTTTCAGATGCAACAGCAATTCCCGCCTGGATGAACAATGTCAGTATTAAATAAGTAATCAGTTTCATATCATGCGTTCATTATCTGTAATGAAGCAAAGTTACTACAAATAATCTATATCAGGTGTGACAAATGTCACATTATTACATAAAAATCAGTCCCGAACAATGTTTTTCTTAGATTATCTTATTTCCGGATACCTCGGACCTCTATTGCTCAATGTCCTTACAGAAATTTAGGACTGTAGAATGGTTGCCTTGCACAAATATGGATCATGAATATTTTAAAAAGGACAATTGGACGAAACAGAAAGCGGAAATCCATAAATAATGCGTAATTTTGCAGAATAATCAATCGTTTTGTATTATGGAATATAGACAATTAGGAGGCTCCGGCCTGATAGTGTCGGCTATGTCGTTGGGCACAATGACTTTCGGTGGCAAGAACAAGTTTGCGGAAGTCGGCACTGTCGGAGTGAAGGAGGCCCGTGAGATGATAAATCTCGCGCTTGACAATGGCGTGAATCTAATTGACACAGCCAACATCTACTCAGACGGAGTATCTGAGGAAATCGTGGGAGAAGTCCTTGGAGGTCACCGACCCAACGATGTGTTGATATCAACCAAGGCGCGTATGCCGGTCGCATCCGGAGTCAACAACGAGGGCTTCTCGCGTCTGCACATCATCCGTGAATGCGAGAAGAGCCTTCAAAGGCTGAAAACCGACCATATCGACATATTTTATATACATCAGTGGGACGGTCTGACGCCCGTGGAGGAACTCATGGAGACCCTCGACACATTGATAAAACAAGGTAAGATAAGATACGCCGGCTGCTCCAACTTTGCCGGATGGCAGATCATGAAGTGCCTAATGGCGTCCGACCGCCATAATTACCAACGGTTCGTCACCCAGCAGATCCATTACACGCTCCAGGCCCGCGAGGCGGAATACGAACTGCTTCCGATCGGAGTGGACCAGAAACTCGGAGCCTTGATATGGAGTCCTCTTGCCGGCGGCCTCCTGTCTGGCAAATACAGCCGTGACAACATACGGAACGTAGAAGGGCGATTTGCCAACGGATGGGATGAGCCTCCGGTAGCGGATTTCGACAGATTATGGAACATAGTCGATGTCCTGAATGAGATCGCGTCGCAGAAAGGCGTTTCGGTGGCACAGCTTTCACTTGCCTGGACATTGTCCCGTCCCGGGGTAAGCTCCATAGTGGCGGGAGCAAGAAACGCAACCCAGCTGCAGGACACATTGAAAGCTGTCGATGTAAGGCTTGCGGCAGAAGAATCAGAAAGACTGAATGCAGTGAGCCGCCCCCCGCTGTTGTATCCCTACTGGCATCAGTCGCGTTTCATACGCAGTCGTATGGGAACAGCCGACCATGTATTGTTGGATTCATATTGATAAGCCGTCATGAAAAGGACTGTTCTATCCATATTCACTCCCTTTCTCGTTATATCCGCCTTGGCACAGGGACTTTCAGTGACCCCGAATCAACCCATCGGTGAAGGAAAAGGTATTTTTCCCGGACGTGTGGTCTGGGCGATGGATCCTGAGGTTGCGAAATGGGATGGCGCCACAGGCAGATGGTGGGACGAAGGAAACATCGACATGGCGCTTCTTGGAAACATGTATGAAAAATCAATCTGTGCCCTCGCGGGCTCAGACAACGTCAGCAAGGCATGGGACAAGATTTTCAAGTACCACAACAAGACACATCTCCCGGTCTTGGCAAAAAGACGCTTCTCTATATCGTCGATGGCCTGTATGGAATGCAGACCAATGTGGGAGCGCCAAAACCCGACCGGGACAGATGGAAAACTCTCGGCGACCGGTGGAGTTCCAGTCTGTTCATGTCGCTCGACCTTGTCGCCATAGAATGCGTTTGTCTTGATTTCCTCTATGCTGAATTCGGCAACGAACTCGGATTCAGCGGAGCGCCACAGTTTCCTAAGGGCTCAAGCCGTAACTGCGACAATTACCTGAAAGAAGCCGCCAGAGGGAAAAACAGACGTTTGGGCGACTACCGACCCAATGGAGTGAAGACCGGCAGCCTCGGTGTCTTCGAGCATTGGAACAATCCTCAAGACAAGCAGTACAGCCGTAACCTTGGTAAAAAAGAGGGTATCGAACTGTTCACAATAAAATAAAACCTACAAGACTCATGAATACATTTCTTAAATACTCGTTACTCATTGCGGCACTAATGCCCTGGCAGGTGCCTGCTAAGGATGACAATACAAACACATATAAAGAGAAAGAAGCCTATCTGTTCGTGTTCCACCAAGATCCCACAAGCAGCCTGTATATGGCCACAAGCCGCGACGGATACACGTTCACCGCCCTGAATAACGGCCGACCCGTGATGTCAGGCGATACCCTCGCCACACAACACGGCATCCGTGACCCACATATTTACCAAGGACCGGACGGTGCCTTCTATCTCGCCATGACCGACCTGAACCTTCGCGGCAAGGAAATGGGATTCCGCGACACAAAGTGGGAGCGGGACCAGGACCAGTACGGCTGGGGCAACAACCATGGCTTCATTCTGATGAAATCTAACGATCTCATAAACTGGACCAAAAGCGTCGCCCATATCGACAAGATGTTCCCGGGTCTTGACGTAGGCTGTGCCTGGGCACCGGAAACAATCTATGATCCCGAGGCTAAAAAGATGATGGTGTACTTCACCATGCGTCTCGGCAACGGAAAGACGAAACTATATTACAGCTATACCGACGATGATTTTACCAGACTTGTAACCAAGCCGAAGGAACTTTTCAAATATCCGAATCCTAAAGTGCAGATTCTTGACGCCGACATCTCCCTGATGCCCGACGGACGGTATTGCCTGATGTATGTGGCCCAGGAACAGCCGGGTGGAATCAAGATGGCGTTCTCCGACAAGATAAACCGTGGCTATAAGTATTCCGACCAGTGGGCGGATGCAGAGCCGGGAGCTTGCGAGGCGCCGAATGTATGGAAACGCCACGGCGAAGACAAATGGGTTCTGATGTACGACATATTCAGCATCAGTCCCCACAATTTCGGATTTGCCGAGACCACCGACTTCAAGACATTCAAAGACCTCGGTCATTTCAATGAAGGACCAATGAAAACCACCAATTTCACGTCGCCCAAGCATGGCGCAATCATCACTATCACTGAAGAGCAGGCTGATAAGCTCGAAAAGTATTGGGCAGACAAAGTCTGTGTCGATGTGGATCTGACTAAACCTATCGAGACGATGAAACCACAATCTGCTCACTAGCGGCGATGGTGAGGCCGCTCTCAAATGGGGCTCCACAAATATCTACACCTAGGACAAGAAAGGAAGACCCGTTCATCTGAGTACACCCCGCAGTATAACTACAGAGGAACTCAGGTGATGTGTTTGCAGAATTTTCACTATCTTTGAGAGTTCAAACGTAAAGTGACATGGCATACGCCGGTAAGGAAATACATCAGAATTATCTAAATACGTTCTACCGTTGCATAACGGAGACGAAGATGATCTGCCACGACATGGTGGAGGAACATAAAATCGTCTACATCATGTCGGGCAGACTCACCTTGCGCTGCGGCAACCACAAAGTGGATGTGGATAACGGACAAGCCGTGTTCGTACGGCGCAATCACCTTGTGAAAGAGTATAAGCAACCCGGTGTGGACGGAGAGCCCTTCAAAGGCCTCTTCTTCCATCTGAACGCTTCTGAACTGAGGAATATGGAGGAGAGGTTAGAGATTCCCATAGTCAAGGTAGATGATTCATTGAAACGTGAACTTGCCGTCACACTATCACCGCATCCGTTCCTCAAGGGATTGTTCATGTCGCTTGACCAGTATTTCTCATCAGAGTCTCCCATACCCACATCACTGATAAAATCGAAAGTGCAGGAGACAGTGATCGTCCTCCTGCAGCTTTTGCCTGAGCTTGCCCCCGTGTTGTTCGATTTTTCAAGACAATGGAAATCAGACCTACGCGAATTCATGGAGAAGAATTTCCTGTGCGACATGAATGTTGAGCAGTTCGCTCACTTCTCAGGAAGAAGTCTGTCAAGATTCAAGAGGGAATTCTTTGATATTTTCGGACGCACGCCGCACCAATGGATCCGGGACAAGCGTCTGGAATATGCAAAGATGCTAATCGAAAGTAAAGATTGTCTCCTTTCTGACGTCTATCTCAAAGCGGGCTTCAAGAATCCCACCCATTTCGCGACATGTTTTAAGAAACGCTTCGGAATGACCCCATCGGAAGCATTCACAAAATAACCTTCAGAATCTGTTGTATGAGACTTTCCGGGGATTCCACTTTTGTTTCGGAACAACCGATGTCTCCGGATAACCGAAAGACAGGATGTTGAGTGGCCGGAGGTTGTCAGGAAGATTTAGTATCTCAGACAGTCTTGACATTCTGTCTTCTTCAGGATAGAGGCCACACCATACGCCTCCCAGGCCGAGTGCATGAGCCGCAAGCAGCATGTTTTCGGATGCAGCCGAACAATCCAGAGTCCAGAAACCTCCCTCCTCACGGTCTCCATCAAAGAGGCGGGACATATCGCCGCACACCACCACCGCGAACGCACAGTCCTTGACCATCTTTGTCCATTGGAAGGCATCGGATATGGAGTCTTTAAGCGTCTGGTTTGTGATCACCACAAAGTGCCATGCCTGCTGATTGGCTGCCGTGGGAGCCGCCATGCCGGCTTTGAGCACGTCTGTTATGATGCTGTCATTGACAGTTTCCGGTTTGTACTTCCGCACGCTGGCGCGTGTCATTATGCATTCCAGCACTGCATCCGGAGCAGAGCCTGCAGCGTCACGACCATTATTGTCGGCAATCATAAGTCTCACCGAAACCGCCACTATCGCTATGCAAAGCAACACTGTAATCCACGAGTTTCTCATATACCTTACTCTCTAAGTATTTTTCAGCAGAGTTCCTGTCGGACATACAAAACGACAGAAAGGCCGATTCACAAACATAGACAGGCCTACAAACAGAACGCCGACACAGATCACCACCCAGGATGCGCTCCTGACAAGAAATCCCGTGAAAATCTCATAATCGATCCATTGATACCCGAATCCTATGAATAGCAGGGATAACAGTACGACCCACAGTATCGAACGGAAGGTGTCTAGAGCCTTCAGTATCCGTGGAGATATCTTGATCTTGCGTTTCTGGATTTTTCCCGCTATCTCCTGTAATGAGCCGAAGGGGCATATCCACGCGCAATAATGCCCCGGTTTGTTAAACACAGGATATATCAACCCCACGATCAGGAGGACAATCGTGACCACTCCGGCTAATGAAAACGTGAACCCATGAGCAAAGAAATTCAGCATCATGGCATAGTCGATGAACACTCCGGCCCAGAATCCGAGTATCACGACATTGAATATCTGTTGAATCAACCTATATCGGGGATTGCCATGAACAAATAGCGGAACAATGGCTCCAGCCAATAACACAAGCAAAGCCGCAACAAGGCTTAGGTCGACCCGGGAATCCGAGGAACTCTCCGCCTTCTTCCCCAACGCATAATCCACTCCGGTCCGGACGTTGCCGATGACGGCATTTGACGAATAGGTCGCTCCAGTCACTCCATCTACTTCAAGCGAGGCTGCCTCCTTAAGGGTATAACCGTTCCATGCCTGCATCATTCCTTCGTCATACAGACGCCGGAACACTTCTGTTGTCTCATTGTTGGGAAGAGCCCTGATGGAATCAATGCGTCCGTCCGTGACATATATCTCCAGCGGGACAGTTCCTCCATAACCCAGAATCTTGCCGCCTAATCGGGTAGTGTTTATCACCTCGCCAGCCCCGGTCTTTTTCACAGGGTCTGTTTTGTCGATATCTGTTGCCTTGCCTGGAGAAAAACCGAAAATCGAGTTCTCATGCACCATGGCAAGAGCCGCTATGATACAGAATATCACAGCAAACGAAGCGATTCCTATCCACCTGTTGCGTTTTGCGGCAGGCATTAAGCTGGCGTTGACTTTTGGCATAGGATTCATCCGATTATATCTAATAATTTCAATGCAATAAATACAACGCCTAGCCCTCCCAGAGAGTTTTACAAAGCGTCAGCCGGCTCATAGGTTGTATGGATAATCTGTTTCAAGGAAGAGTAATAGCCGCTGTCCTAAGGCTCAACAAATGTCGGGAAATTCAGGAGGGGTCGATTATTTTTTGCGGAGGCGGCTCAGGTGCGTCGGGGAAATGTTCAGGAGCGAGGCGATGTCCTGCAGAGAGAAAACCTTAAAAATCGTCTGGTCACTTGTCACCAGTTCGTCATAGCGTTCCTGAGGTGTCTTGGTATATAGATTGTTATGTCGGTCGTAAAGAGTATAGAACAATTCGCGGGTGGTGGCAGCGACAACCTCCCGGAGTCTGCAGTCGAATTCCATTTGCTCCGCTATCTCTGGTGCGGGGATGCAGTATATCTCACATGGGACGGTAGCGATTATCGAACAGCGGGACTTCAACTGATACAATGAACCGGGGAAATCGCAGACGAAATGTCCGGCGAATTCAAGGCCGACCACATGCGGAGTACCGTCAGATGAATAGCATACGTATTTCAATGCTCCGGATTCGACATAGCCGATATAACGTCCCACTGTTCCGGCCGTGATGAACTCCTCGCCTCTTTTATAGTGCCTTAACTCACCACGGCTCTTGCACAGATCGCGCCAGAAGCCGGTGTCTATATTATCGATATATGAATTGAACTGAGACATCCTGTCATCTCTTTAAACTTTAAACGCGTAAAGTTACAAAAACAACGCGACAACAAGTGTGACAAATGTCACAGCAACATAATAAAGTCAGGGATTCCGGTCATTATCGCCGGTATTGGCGGTTGTTGCGGCCAATGTCTCGCGGATGCGGTGCAGCTGGCGACGCGAGATGTTGAGATATGTGGCGACATCTCCGAGGGATACAATCTGGAACATGCGTGGGTAACGATTCAGCAACTGCCGGTAGCGTTGCTCAGGGGTGGAACGGTAATCATTCAGAACCTGCTCATAAGCCTGAGCAAACAAGACGTCCAGGAACCTGATGTAAAGAGTCGGATCATACATCAACCGCTCCCTGATCATCGAGGCGGGGGCCACCAACACCTCTGAATCCTCCAGAGCAATAATATCGGTTGGCATCGGCTTGCCATGCGTCGCGCTGATATAGTTGGCCAGGACTGACCCCTCGAAAACAAAACCGACTGTCTTCCGATTGCCGTCATTATCGATAAGCGAATGCTTGAAACCACCCTTCACTATCCATCCGACGTTCTTCAGGACCTCGCCCATACGCACGAAACACTCGCCCCGCCTGTAATGGCGCAACTCTCCATGCTCCTCGCAGATCTCCCGCCAGAACGAGAAATCGAGTGCCTCCTCAAATGCGTTGGACTGCGCCATAAATGTCAATCTCAGTCATACAATCATGGAAAGCATCAAAGTATTTCCACAGCATAGAGAGGTAAATTCGTCATCCACGATTCCTGCCGGTATTTCGACATGGATGTTCGATACGCAGTCTCAGATCCGTTGTCAGTGACAAATTGGCGTAGACTTCTTGCCTTAAGGTTTTCCTCTGCCTTAACCTCAATAGGAATAACCCGTCCGGATTCCTGAATGAGGAAATCAATCTCAAACTGAGAGTTCTTCTTGGCATAATAATATGGCTCATGATGCAAAATCAGTTCCTGAAGTACATATTGCTCTGTCAACGCACCCTTGAACTCCGTAAAAATACGGTTCCCTTCAACTATTGTAGATGAATCCAACCCACTCATTGCCGCCAACAGACCAACGTCAAGAGCAAATATCTTGAACGCAGACTTATCCTCATAACTCTTCAAAGGTATACGAGGTGCGGTAACATTGTTCACACGGTGTATCAATCCTCCATCAAACAACCATTGCAATGCAATCTCATATTCTCTTGCCCTGGCACCCTCTTTCACAAGCCCATAGAGGAATTTTCGATTCTCCTTACTCAACTGCGTCGGCAGTGAGTTCCATAACATTCTGATCCTCGGCACAACTTCTGCCGGTGCATGCTTTGAAAAATCGTAGTCATAGCTTTTGAGAATTTCATTCTGAATATCTCTTACTTCTTCCCAATCATTTCCCTCACTGAACGCCAGCACCGCTTCGGGCATACCTCCTACATAATAATATTGTTTGAGCAATTCTGAGAGTTTGGGTGCGAAAGTGTTGACAGTAGTCCAATCATTGTTACGGATTATCTCTGTCAGTCTGTCTTCCCCCATAGCATCCAAAAACTCAAAGAAACTCATTGGATGCAAAGTCATGAATTGAACTTTGCCCACAGGGAAGGATGTATGTCTATGCAATTCGATACCCAATAGACTTCCGGCGGCGATGACATGTTGTTCGCGGGCGTTTTCATTGAAATACTTCAACGCGGTAATTCCATTTTCGGCTTCTTGTATCTCGTCAAGGAATATCAGCGTTTCTCCAGGAACAATGTTGATATGTGTTGCCGCGCTGATAGCGTTGATGATTCTGTCCGTATCATAATCAGTAGAGAACAGAGTTCTCATAAACACCTGTTCTTCGAAATTTACATACGCGATATTCTTATAATGTGTGGCGGCAAACTCTTTGACAAGCCAGGTCTTACCGACCTGCCTTGCACCTTCGATTATCATAGGTTTCCTGCGCGAGGATTCCTTCCATTTCACAAGTGTCTCAATTGCATGTCTTTTCATGTTGCGAATTTAGTAAAAAATATAATTCAATCCAAACGTCAATCACATTTTAAGCACATAAAATGTGAGTGTATACACATTATATGGACATAAAATGTGTGTATATATATACACAATAAAGATATATAATGCTTTTTCAATTCCTGCTTATGTCGTTCAGGGAAAACCACATCTGGACCTTGGCATCCTTGGGCAGTTTGTGGACCAATATGGCATACCGGGTAAAATACAATGGCTCTGCGTTGTCGTCCGGGACTGTGGACGTCCCGACGCTTATGGTCCAGTTATAGGTTCTTTCAATATTGTTGATATAGTACCGGGTGCGGTAGGTGTCGATTTGCCATTTATGGATCTGATACTTTATCAACAGCGTATATTCATTGAAATTGACCTTCGTATAGGCATCCGAAAATCCCAAGGGATCATCAGGAAGTTCAGTCGGATTATTAACCACGAATTCCTTGCCACGCCATCCGTTTACCTTGTCCATCCATTCAGAGTCACTTGAATTGAAGGACACCGTACAAGGCAGATAGGATTCTACAATCGAGAGTGCCGTTTCAGCCGGCACCTCGTCATTTTTGCTGCATGCACCCAGACAGAACAACGCAACAAGACCAATCAGGCTAAATAAGTGTTTTTTCATATCGTAACATTTCATTCTGGATTCTATGCAAGAATATGAATCCTATATTCCATAGAACGTTAACGTGTCATATTTTGTATGTATTTACATATGTACACTAAAAATCTGTGCATTATTTTGTACGGTTTGACTGGTCCTCTTTTGAGGGTCGCCAAACGCCATTGACCTTATCACGACCGAATCTATAGCTGATTCCAAACAGAACATAGGCTGTATGGGCGTTGAACGTCTGCCGTATGGTATAGTCCGCGTACTGTTCCCTGGACCTTGTCCTGTTCCATCCGAAAATATCATTAGCCTTCAATTGCAGATTGAGGCGATTGTTCAGCAATGAATAGCGGAGCGATAGGTTGAACAACTGGAAAGACCCGTAATTGATCAGGTTCTGCTGCCATGGGAAAAAGTGGGTAAACTGTACGGAGAATACCAGCGTCTTCGGTCTGTCAAGCATTATACTGGTTGACGCCTCAACCTTGCCCGACCAATCCACCATCCGCTTGATCCTGTAATCAGCCACATCACTGCGAGACAATGCTCGAAACACCTCACCCCCTGCCTTCATTTCCCATCTGTCGAAGAACGTGCGCTTGTAATTGGCATATAGACCTGTCTTGTTGGTAGACAGACAATTGTACGGTATAGTACTTATCATGCCGTTCTGATCGAATCTACGTATATAGCCAATGGCATCGGAAGCAAATGAGGTATAGAGCACGGCATAAAGTCCACCCGCTCCATAGTAATTAATCTCTGCATTGTTATAGACAGTCGGCTTAAGGGCCTGATTTCCGGCTGCATACTCGTCGGCGGTGGAATAATATCTGAATGGATTCAGTTCCCAAAGGTTAGGGCGTCCCATGCCCATGGAGTAACTGATATTGAACGAGCCGATGCCACCTTTGTTCCATGATAGATTGATTGACGGAAACAGGTGCCCGTATCTATCCCGGTTGTTCAGGTGCATTGACTTTTGCTTTCCATTGGTCCATGTATATTCATATCGCAGTCCAACCTTACCCCAGAAACCATAGCCAAGACCGCGCGAAGCCGTAACATAGGCGGCTGCTATGCGTTCCGAATAGGTAAAGACATTAGTTTCCCTATCCGGGGTTGAGACATTCATCCAGCTTCGCTGCAGGAAATTGTCAGAGGAATTAAGAATATCCGTATAGGCTATGCCGGTTTCCAGCTGAACCAGACTGTATGGCAGTTTGATATCCGCTTTTCCGCTATGGAAACGGTAAACTGTTTTTCCGTTCTCGTTCACCACATAATTCTCGTCGTTATGGCTATAAGTTGTCATAATGTCGGACACTGTGGGGCTATGACGGTTGAAATAGTTGTAAGTCAACTGCATGGTTTCTCCTTTGTCCCCGAAATTCCAGTCGTAAAAGCCGGTAAGGGTCAACGC
>ENA-OYXU01000407-OYXU01000407.1-human-gut-metagenome-genome-assembly--contig:-NODE-407-length-17797-cov-5.566227_pt1 | contig 17797 bp, 15 predicted proteins | sample MGYA00243243_ERZ653435 | MGnify/ENA primary metagenome ERZ653435 (study PRJEB26926, sample SAMN06165113) | human gut metagenome | biome: ENVO:00009003; feature: ENVO:2100002; material: ENVO:00002003... | reverse complement strand
AGTGAACCGAATTTATTTAATTTTTAACCCCGTCCATTTTTAGTGGACAGTAGTGTACCCAATTATTCATAAATCGGAAGTAATCCCCGCGCGGGGAATGTTATTGATGTATACCATCGTTTCAACGCGATGCTATGTGTGAATGTTGTAACTATTTTTTTTACGTTTTACAGAGGAATTGATTTATGACCACAAAGACATTTCGGGCCAAGCTGTTGGAAATTCAATCCAATATGCTCAATTTTGCATATATCCTTACCGCCAATCGCGACGATGCCTATGATTTGCTGCAGGACACTACTCTTAAGGTCCTCGATAACGAGGAAAAGTATGTCGACAACGTCAACTTCAAGGGTTGGGTGTTCACGATTATGCGAAATATTTTCATCAACAATTACCGTAAAATCGTGCGTTCGGCCACTGTCGTCGACCGCAGCGAGGACCTGTATCTGCTCAATTTGCCGCAGGACTCGGGCATTGAGACCCCTGAGGGCGCATTGACAGTCATGGAGATTCATAAGGTGATTGATTCGTTCAGCGACGGCTATCGTGTCCCGTTCTCGATGCACCTTGCCGGTTATAAGTATGCTGAAATTGCCGAGCGTACAGGGCTGCCTCTCGGCACGGTCAAGAGCCGTATATTCTTCGCTCGTCAGCGTCTGCAGGACAGACTTAAAAGCTATCGTTAATCCTCGTGCCCGGTCTCTGATGACAGGCGTGTGCGGTTAAGCGCCGGCAGGTCTTTGGCGGCGCGCACGCCTTTGTCGCGCATTGTCTCGGCGAGCGAGCGAAGACCGCCTCGGCCGTCAAGTTTTGTCAGCGCCGAGTCATAGTAGCGACGTGCCGAGTCGAGAGCCGTGCCGACCTTGTTCATGTCTGTGAGGAAGTTCGACACCTTGTCTAAAATCTTGGCTCCGATTTCAGCGATTTCGAGCGCATGACGGTTTTGTTTGTCCTGACGCCACATCTGCTCGACGAGTTTCACCACCGACACGAGGTGTGTCGGCGAGACGATGATGACGCGGCTGTCAAACGCCGTCTGCCACAAGCTGCTGTCTAATTGCATGGCGGCGAGATAAGCCCCCTCGTGTGGTATGAACATCATCACGAAGTCAGGGTTGGCGCCGTCTAAAAGGTCCTGATAGCTCTTGCGGTGCAGCTCGGCCACATGTTTGCGCACAGAAGCCACGTGAGCCTCGCCGGCCGCTTTTGCCGCGGCGCGGTCGGGGGCCTCGAGCATACGCAGATAATCCTTTAGTGATACTTTCGAGTCGACTACGATATGGCGGTCGCCGGGGCAGTCGATGATGACGTCGGGGCGTGCCGACGAGTCGGCGGCGTCCACGACTTTCTGCACATGATAATCTGTGCCGCGCACTAATCCCGAGCGCTCGAGTATATTGTCAAGCACCATTTCGCCCCATGCGCCCTGTACGCTCGTGTTGCCTTTGAGTGCATCGCCGAGGCGGCGCGTCTCTACGCCTATCGACCGGTTAAGTTCCGTGAGGTCTCTGATTTGCTGCTCGAGACGCGCGCGACGTTCGGTCTCATTACCGAATGACTCGGTGTAGGCGCGGCGGAAGGCCTCAAGATTGTCGCGCACCGGAGCGATGATTTCCGACACTTTGGCTCCGTTGAGTGCGCTGAGCGACTCGGCGTTGCTCTTGAGTATATCGGCGGCCATGGCCGTGAAACGGTCTGACAGCATCTTTTCGTTTGCCTCTTGCCGGGCGAGTTCGCCTTTGAGTCGTTCCTCGAGACGCGCATATTCGATCTCCAAGCGCTGACGTTCGGCGCGCAGACGTCCTGTGCGTCGCCATGCGGCGGCGAGGGCCGCAAGAGCCGAGAGGGCGATTATGACTGATGTTATGGTGATGATTGTTGTTGTCATAGTATTGTTTTATTACAAAGTTAAGAATAATAGCCGGCCCAACCAACAGGCATCTCGTCTTGTTTTTAACATGACAGGCATTTTTTATCGGTGACTCTACGGTCGGAAAACGAAAAAAATGTAACTTTGGCTTGTTAATAATTACCCGATATGAAAATAGGTGAACGCATCTCCCACATCGTCACATGGATTGTGAATTTCTGGCAGTATTGTGTCAGCGGCGTGTGGAATGTGCGCACCGATAGTTTTAAAGTCCGCGCAGTAAAGACAATCAGTCTGTCGGTCAAATCGTTTCTCAATGCCGACGTGCAGAGCATGGCATGTGCCATGACTTACCGGACTGTTCTCGCGCTCGTGCCGGGACTGGCTATGCTTTTTGCCTTGGGACGCGGATTCGGCCTCCAGACACTTATCGAGCAGGAGCTTTTCAGAGTCTTTCATGCCCAGCACGAGGCCATAGCGCGTGCGATTTCGTTTGTCGACTCGTATCTCAATCAGGCGTCGGGCGAAGGTATTTTTGTCGGCATCGGTATCGTATTCTTGCTCTGGACGCTTATCTCGCTTGTCAGCAGCGTCGAGGATGCGTTCAACGCGATATGGGGCGTCCGCACCGGCCGCAGTATCTGGCGTAAGATTACCGACTATACGGCCATGCTGCTTATTCTGCCTGTCCTTATGATTTGTTCGGGCGGCATCTCGGTTTTCCTGTCGTCTACACTACGCACATTCCTTGATTTGCCTTTTTTGACCCCGGTTGTATCTTGGTTGCTCGAGTTTGCGTCATGGGTATTCACTTGGCTCTTCTTTACGGGCGTATATATGCTGATTCCTAACGCACGCGTGCGTTTCTCCAATGCTTTGCTTGCCGGTGTCATTGCAGGTACGGGGTTTATGGTATTGCAGTGGATTTTTGTCAGCGGCCAGCTATATGTCGCCAAATATAACGCAATATACGGCTCGATAGCCTTTATACCGTTGTCTCTGATATGGATACAGCTTGCGTGGGTTATCACGCTGTCCGGCGCCATCGTATGTTTCTCGTCACAGAACATTTTTGAATTTGACTTCAAAGACGACATCGAGGCCATCTCTCCCCGTTATCGCGAGAAGGTTGTCATGGCTGTCGCCACTATAATTGTGCAGCGTTTCGAGGCTTGTGAGAGTCCGCTGACGGCGCGCGACATCATTGTGGGTTACCGGCTGCCGTCGCAACTTGTCACACAGTCGATTGACGAACTGCTCGAGGCCGGTCTGATAACGCGTGTGGTAATCAATTCTAAGAAAGAGCTCTACGGCTATCAGCCCGCTGTCCCTGTCGACCGCATGACAGTCGGCTTTGTGCGCCGCAGGCTTGACGAAACGGGGCGTCACGGATTCATACCGGATTTTGACAGCACATTCCCTGATGTCGTTAAGGTTTTCGACGATCTGACGCATAAGATTGACGATTTTTCGGCTGATATCCGTCTGACTTCACTGTCAATAGACCGTCTTGAAATCAAAGGAAAGTTTTTCAGACTCATCAAAGCGGCAAATAATTCAAACCACCATAATTAAATCTAAAAAGTTTTATGAAAAAAGTAATCTCTACAACCGCTGCTCCGGGCGCTATCGGCCCTTACAGTCAGGCCATCGACACCGGCTCGTTTGTCTACGCATCGGGTCAGATACCCATCAATCCCGCCACCGGTGAAATTCCCGAAGGCATCAAGGCTCAGACCGCTCAGTCGCTCGCTAACGTAAAAGCTATTCTTGCCGAGGCCGGCCTGACAGTTGATAATGTGGTCAAAACCACGGTGTTCCTTGCTGACATGGGCGACTTTGCGGCCATGAACGAAGTCTATGCCGAGGCTTTCACGGCTCCTTATCCCGCACGCTCGGCCGTAGCCGTTAAGACTCTCCCCAAAAACGTGCTCGTCGAGATTGAGGTTATTGCTCTGCGTTAATCTGACAAGTAGCTCAGCAGGTCGGCAACGACAAAGGTTGACCCGCCGACAAAAATCATATCGCCTTCTCCGGCATCGGAGAGGGCTTTTTTGTAGCCGTCGGCCACGGTGGGGAAACATTCGCCGTTAATGCCGGCTTCGGCAAAGCGAGACGTGAGCGTCACGCTGTCCAAGCCTCGCTTGACTGACGGGGTGACAAAATAATAATGAGCATCGCGCGGCATCATGCCGATGATAGTGCTTATGTCCTTGTCGTTGACAAAACCAATCACCATGTGCAGTTTGCGCCCCTCGGCAGCCAGTCTCGGCCCGAGATACTGCCATCCGCCGGGATTGTGGCCGGTGTCGCAGACCGTCAGCGGCCGGTCGCCGACTTTCATCCAGCGGCCCATAAGTCCTGTCAGGCCGCAGACGTCGGCAAATCCTCGTCTTACGGCGTCGGAGTCGATACGGTAGCCGAGCTCTTTGAGACGCTCCAGCGCGCAGAGGATGGTCGCGGCGTTGTGACGCTGACAGCCTCCGGTAAGCTGACTGTCTATGTCGCCGAACGCCGTAGCCGTATATCTGATTGTGTCGCCCGTTTCGATGGCCTCGTCATATAGGCGCATGCTGTCGGCATAATAAATCGGCGACTCCGTCTCGGCGGCGCGGCGCGCGAAGACTTCACGCACTTCGCTCTCTGACTCGCCAATGACGACGGGCACGCCGGGTTTTATTATACCCGCTTTCTCAGCTGCGATTTCCGGCTCGCTGTGACCGAGCAGCGCGGTGTGGTCGAGCGATATGTTTGTTATTACCGACAGGTCAGGGATGATGATGTTTGTGCTGTCAAGGCGTCCGCCGAGTCCGACCTCTATGACCGCCACGTCAACTTTGTGACGCGCGAAGTGCTCGAAAGCCATAACCGTTGTCAGCTCGAAAAACGTCGGCGCAAGCTTCATGAGTTCGGGTCGTGAGTTGAAACGGTCGACGAAGTCGCAGACCTCGTCGCGGCTTATCATGCGGCCGTCGATGCGTATGCGTTCGCGGAAATCTGTGAGATGGGGCGACGTGTAGAGCCCCGTGCGATAGCCGGCTGACTGCAGCACTGCCGCGAGGGTGTGTGCCGTCGAGCCTTTGCCGTTAGTGCCTCCGACATGTATGCAGCGCAATTTCCTGTGTGGCGAGCCGAAGGCTTCGCTAAGACGGGTGACAGTCTCTAATCCGGGCTTGTATGCGCCCGGGCCGAGCGACTGAAACATAGGAGTGCGTTCAAAAAGAAATTCGGTGCATTGCTCGTATGTCATCATGACGGTATATTTATATCAGAAAAGCAGAAAGCCGGCTGCTCCGGCACAGACGATTATGATTATGGGATGTAATTTGGTGAGCAGTACGACGGCTAATGAGGCTGCGGCTATGGCCACGCTTTTGATTATGTCAGGCTCGGCGTAGCCGAAGTTCTCGCCGTTCATCAGCAGCAGCGCCGCCGAGGCGATAAGTCCGACGACGACAGGGCGGAGACCTTTGAAGATGCCCTTGATGACTACGCTGTCGCGGTGACGGTGTATATAGTGGCTCGCATGTCTGACCAACAGAAATGAGGGTAGGATGACGACGAGCGTACACAGTATCGAGCCGAGGACGCCCCAAAGCGGCGAGCCGAGACCTGCTGTCGAGGTCGGCGCCACATAGCCGATATATGTCGCCGAGTTGATGCCGATGGGTCCCGGGGTCATCTGCGAGATGGCTACGATGTCGGTGAACATTTTCTCGGTAATCCAGCCCGGAGTGACGATTTCGTTTTCGATTAGGGCGAGCATCGCGTATCCTCCTCCGAAACCGAAGAATCCGATTTTGAGGTAGCTCCAGATGAGTTTGAGATAGATTGTCATTGTGCGTCGCCCTCCTCTTTGCGGTTTTTATTATCGTCGGCAACAGCCTTGGGCACCGTCTTGAGACTGTGCCGCAGTATCAGCCAGCCTGTCACGCCGCCGGCTACGATATATATGATGGGGTTTGAGACAACAGGCCATTTCGACCATATCAGCAGGGCGACAGCCGCCGGAATCCAAGCCGTGCGCCAGCCGATGCCCGCCGAGCGAGCCGAAGTGATGACCGGAGCCACAATCAGCGCCACCACGGCCGGACGTATGCCCTTGAATATGGCCGATAGCACCGGATTGCCCGTGATGAGGTCCGGCGTCAGGAAGATGGCGATTATCAGTATTATCAGGAAACTCGGCATGATGGTGCCGGCCGCTGCGGCTATGCCGCCTTTGAGGCCGCGCAGCTTATCACCGACAGCCACGGCGATGCTGACAGCGAGGATGCCCGGGAGCGACTGCGCTACGGCGAGCAGGTCGAGAAACTCCGTGCGGTCTATCCAGCGGTGACGGTCGACAATCTCGCGCTCGATGATGCTTATCATCGCCCATCCTCCGCCGAACGTAAAAGCTCCGATTTTAAAAAACGTAACGAAAAGACTTAGCAGTCGTGCAGGCTTCATTGCAATTGGTTTAATTTTTCCGCCCGCAAAATTACTCAAAATACCGCTAATATAGAGCTATCGGCGACGATATACTTGCTGCATAGAAAATTATTTGTAGATTTGCGTTAAACATCAAAGTATTAACATTCATAAATGGCAAGGAAAGCAAAATCAAAGGAAACAACCAAAACTATTGAGCAGATTCTTTGGGGTTCGGCAAATGAGTTGCGCGGTAATCTCGATGCTGCCGAATATAAGTCGGTGGTGCTTGGACTGGTGTTCCTAAAATATATAAACGACTGTTTCAAAACTAAATATGATGAACTCGTAGCCGAGGGCGAGGGCTTCGAAGAAGATGCTGATGAGTATATAGGCGATGGCATATTCTTTGTCCCAACAGATGCCCGTTGGACAAAAATCGTAAATGCTTCACTTACGGCTGAGATCGGCGTTGTCGTTGATAAGGCTATGGAGGCTCTTGAACGGGAGAACAAGCAGCTCAAGGGAATACTACCCAAGAATTATGCCCGTCCGGAACTCGACAAGCGGCGTCTCGGAAATGTGGTTGATATATTCGAGAACAATCTTCATTTCACCGGCGCCGAGGCCCGCGACGTTCTTGGCCGCGTCTACGAATATTTCCTTGGCGAGTTTGCACGTGAGGAAGGTAAAAAAGGCGGCGAGTTCTACACGCCTGAGTGCGTCGTCCGCACTATCGTAGAGGTTATTCAGCCCTTCCGCGGCAAAATCTTTGACCCCGCCTGCGGCTCGGGCGGTATGTTCGTGCAGTCGTCCAAATTCATCGAGCGACATCGGGGCAACATTAATCAGATATCTGTTTACGGACAGGAACTTAACTCAAACACATGGCGATTGGCTCAGATGAACCTCGCCATCCGTGGCATCGAGGCAAATTTCGGCTCGTCGTATGCCGACTCGTTCCATGACGACAAGCATCCATTTCTGAAAGCGGATTTTGTGATGGCAAATCCACCATTCAACATCTCGAAATGGGGAGGCGACCAGCTTAAGGACGACCCGCGCTGGGTGTATGGCATGCCGCCCGAGGGCAACGCCAACTTCGCGTGGATGCAGCATATGCTCTATCACCTCGCAGACACCGGCCGCATAGGTCTTGTGCTCGCCAACGGCTCACTATCGTCTGAGCAGGGCGGAGAAGGCGAAATCCGCAAGAACATCATCAATGCCGACCTTGTGGAAGGCATCGTGGCGATGCCGAGCCAGCTGTTTTACAACGTGCAGATACCTTGCTGCCTGTGGTTCCTCACCAAGAAGAAATCACAGACCGGCAAGACGCTCTTCATCGACGCACGCAGTATGGGCTACATGAAAGACCGCACTCACCGCGAACTCGACCCCGAAACCGACATCAAGAAAATTGCCGACACATTCGAGGCATTTCGTCGGGGCGAGGATGTGGCAGAGAAAGGATTTGCAGCAGTAGCCTCCACGTCCGACATTGAAAAAGAAGGCTTTGTGCTCACTCCCGGTCGCTACGTCGGTGTAGCCGACGTAGAAGACGACGGCGAGCCCTTCGACGAGAAAGTAGCGCGCCTCACCTCCGAGCTCAGCGAGCTATTCGCCCAATCCGCCCCCCGAGAAGCCGAAATCCGCAAACAACTCGCCACCATCGGCATAAAACTCTGAAAATATGGATATAGTAGTTTTAGTTTGTTCGATAATTGCTGCTGTAACAGGAGTCGCATCTTTAATTGTTGCTATACTTACCCGAAAAGATAGCAAACGAAGCCTTTTAAAACAGATTGATAAAAAAGAGCGCAAAAAAATTGAAATAGAAAGACGCCTTAATAATATATATGGGCCATGCTATTCAAGTCGAGGCCCTATCCATCCATTAGAAGCAAAAAAGCAGAAATTACAATCAGAAGTTGATTACCTAAATAAACTACTTTGATATGGGTGAATGGAAAGTTGAAAATATCGCGACATTAGCAAATGGCAAAAAGACTATTGACATTTCAACTGATGCTATCTATCCTATATATGGCGGTAATGGCATCATGGGGTATTCTAATTCCTATAATGCGTCTAATGTTATTATAATAGGTCGCGTTGGTGCTTATTGTGGTTCGGTTCATTATTCGAGAGAAAAATGTTGGATTTCTGATAATGCAATATCAGTGAGGGCAAAAGACAGTAATAATATTGAATATTTATACTACTTATTATTGTCTTTAAACTTAAATAGGTATCACATTGGAGGAGCACAACCGCTAATGACTCAGGGTATTATCAACAATATTGATATACCAAAGTATTCTATTCCCGAGCAAAAGAAGATAGCCTCAATCTTATCCTCCCTTGATAATAAGATTGAGACCAATCGTAAGATAAATGCGCGGTTGGAGGAATTGGCACAGGCTCTCTTCAAGTCATGGTTTATCGACTTCGAACCCTTCGGCGGCAAAATGCCCGAAGATTGGAAAGTAAGTGTAGCCGAAGATTTTTTTAAGATAGATATTGGTAAGACTCCGCCAAGAAAAGAAACTCAATGGTTTTCAAATAATGCCAATGATATTACATGGGTTTCTATTTCAGACATGGGTAAGCAAGGCATGTTTATTTCCTCATCTTCGGAAATGATTACTGAAGATGCTGTGAATAAGTTTAATATTGTGATCGTCCCGCCTAATACAATATTACTAAGTTTTAAACTTACGATAGGACGAGTATCTATAGCAGATAGACAACTTGCTACAAATGAGGCTATTGCTCGTTTTAAACTAAATAAGCCATCTGAAAGGGAGTACTTATATTTATTCTTAAAGGAATTTGACTACAATTCTTTAGGATGTACTTCTTCCATTGCTATGGCAGTAAACTCAAAAATTATAAAGAGAATGCCTATTGTAATGCCAAATGATGAGACATTATATAGCTTTAATAAGTTGGCTTGTCCATTGTTTGATAGGATTAGGTCACTTGATAAAGAATCCTCTCGCCTTGCTGCTCTTCGCGACACGTTGCTCCCAAAGCTGATGTCGGGCGAATTAATCCCGGAATAAATTATGGGTGTCAATATCCAATTTTCTCAGTCTTATCATTGGCTTAACTCGTGGATTTTGGCCAATGTTATACAACTTGCTACTCAGGATTTCTGCGAGCGGTTTATCAATTACCGTATAGATCCGGGGCGTAGGCTTTATGATCAGATTGTGATGGCTGCAAGATGCGGCGTGGCAAATATAGCCGAGGGTTCGGCGCGCCATTCCACTTCCGTAGAAACCGAGATGCGGTTACTCGACGTTGCGAGAGCCAGTTTTGACGAGTTGCAAGGTGACGTGTTTAATTTTTTGTTGCGTAAAAAAGCTGATGTTTGGGCGATTGGCAATCCAAATCGTGAAGCGATATGGCAAATGCGGCTCGACACTCCGCAATACACCAACAGCTATCTGCACGACGCGGCATTACATATTCTTGTTCAGAAGAATAAATTTGACCCTTGGCTCGAGAATGCAGACTCGGAGATAGTTGCCAATGCCTTGTTGGTGTTATGTCTGAGAGAAAACAAGATGCTGCAGTCGCAGATAAAAAGCCAGCTTGAGTGCTTTCGGCAGACCGGCGGTTTCACCGAGAACATGACCGCAGAACGGCTTGAATCCCGGAAAGCACAAGCCATGAGCAGTAATGCCCCATGCTGTCCCAAATGCGGAAAGCCCATGCTAAAGCGAATGCAGAAGAAGGGAAAGATGCAAGGTCGCGAATTTTGGGGCTGCAGCGACTATCCTAACTGTGACGGCATCAGGTCAATCGACTACAAGGATTAATCTCGATAAATCAGGATTAACCGAGAAAAATCATTAAATTCACCACCGCAATGTCTAACACCTACCATTATATGACCCTGATGTCGATGCCGAGACCTGTTGTGGCCCAGCAGCGCCGCTTCCTTGAGAACGGCGGCATCCGTGAGGCCATGAGCGCTGCCCGGCGAGAACATCGTGAGAAGCAGGAGGCAGATTGGTGTAATCAGAATAATAGGAATAATCAGAGTAAAACCGATAGCTCCAATTCTTCCAATAATTCCAATGCTCCTCTCTGCCCGAAATGCGGCAAGCCGATGCTCAAACGCATGCAGAAGAAGGGCCGAGAGCAAGGCCGCGAATTCTGGGGCTGCAGCGACTATCCTAAATGCGACGGGTTGCTGCCAATCAATCAAAATATTCAAGAAAAATGACAAGCACCTATCACTATACCGAAGACTCCTACGAGCAGACCGTCCTCGACCTGTTCGGTGAATTGGGCTATGACGTGCTTCATGGCCCCGATGTCGATGCCCAAACCGGACGCGATCTTACGGATGCAACTATTCATGGCGAACTTCGCGCGGGTATGCTCCGCATCAATGGCAACGAAAAGATGGAGGCCGTAGATGAGGCAATCCGTAAGATTCGCGAGCTGTTTTCACAACCACTTATCCCGGCCAATGTGCAGATGACCGACTGGCTGCAGAACGGTCTTGACGTGACATTCAAGGACGCGAAAGGCTTGTTGCGAAGTGACCATGTCAGAATCATTGATATTGACAATCCTGTAAACAACAGTTTTCAGGTAGTCAACCAATTGACGGTGGTCAACGGACAGGCGCGGAAAAGAGCCGACATAGCGGTATTTGTCAACGGTTTGCCAATCGCGGTAATAGAGCTCAAATCTCCGAGCCGCGAAGTAACAAACTCAGAAGAGGCATATCTGCAATTGCAAAACTATATGCGTCAGGTGCCACAGCTGTTTACTGCGGCGCAGATGCTTGTAATCAGTGATATGGCTGACACGCAGGTCGGTACAATCACCGCGCCTCTTGACCGCTTCATGGAATGGAAGACTACCGACGGCTCGTATGAGAGCACCGCCATTGCCGACTTCCAGACTTTTTTTGATGGGATATTCGACAAATCACGTTTCATAGACCTTATAGCGGACTTTTCGCTGTCAATGGGCAGCGACACGAAAAAGGCGAGAATTCTTGCGGGTTATCATCAGTATTTCGCCGTAAAGAAAGCGATGAAATGTACGCAAGAGGCACTGCAGCGCAAAGATGGCAAAATCGGTGTGTTCTGGCATACACAAGGCAGCGGTAAGAGCCTGTCGATGGTGTTCTATGCTCATCAATTGCTTAAAAATCTTCTGAGCGCAACCATTCTTGTACTGACCGACCGCCTCGACCTTAACGATCAGCTGCACTCAACATTTGCCGCCTGCAGCGACTATCTGCGTCAAACACCGGTCAAGGCATCCGACGGCGATACTCTATATGAACTGCTCGAAAAGCGCAAGAGCCACGGTATCATTTTTGCCAACATACAGAAATTCAAGGACCGCAATGAGCTGATAACATCGCGCAACGATATAATCGTGATGAGCGACGAGGCGCACCGCTCGCAGAGCAACGTCAAGGCCAAGGTCGATACCGCGACCGGTGAAATAAAACTTGGTTTCGCCGCCATTGTCCGCAAGTTGCTTCCCAACGCCGCTTTTATCGGCTTTACGGGTACTCCGATTGAGGCCGACGACCACGATACCCGCGAGGTATTCGGCAACTATATTGACATCTACGACATGACTCAGGCAGTGGAAGATGGTGCCACAGTACCGGTCTATTACGAAAGCCGACTTATCAAACTTAACCTCGACGAAGAAACGTTGCGATTGCTTGACCGTGAATATGACAAGCTCGCAGAAGAGGGGGCTGAGGAAGAAGACCTCAAACGTTCCAAGCAGGAGAACGCACAACTCCACGCCCTGCTTCATGCTCCGGAAACCATCGACACCCTTTGCCGCGACATAATAGACCATTACGAGACCAACCGGCAGTGTCACCTGACAGGCAAGGCGATGATAGTAGCCCTTGACCGTGCGACCGGTATTGCAATATACAAGCGTCTCGTAGAGCTGCGTCCGCAATGGAAAGAGATTATCGGAGTGGTGATGACGCAGGGCAATCAGGACCCGGCGGAGTGGAATGATATAATAGGCTCATCAGCTCACAAGCAGGAACTTGCACGTCAGTTTAAAGACAACGACTCCGCAATGAAGATTGCCATCGTCGTTGACATGTGGCTCACCGGTTTTGATGTGCCGAGCCTTGCCACGATGTATGTCTATAAGCCGATGAAAGGTCACAATCTTATGCAGGCCATAGCACGAGTCAACCGTGTGTTCCCGGAAAAGAGCGGCGGTTTGGTGGTGGATTATATCGGTATAGCCCAAGCTCTTAAAAAGGCTATGCACGACTACACCAACCGCGACAAAAAACGCTTTGGCGACCCGGATATTAAGAAAACGGCATATCAGGAGTTTCTTGCCACAATTGAAAACTGCCGCGAGTGTATGAATGGCTATGACTACTCCGGTTTTGCGACGTGCTCTAATCTTCAGCGTGCAAATCTCATCAAAGGCGGCGTTAACGCGCTTTTAGACCGGGCTAACACGGTCAGCACCGCAGGCGAGGGTGGGGCTATAGTAATCGAAAAAGCTCAGAACGTATTTTTAGACGAAAGCAAACGCCTTGCACAAGCAACAACCTTATGCCGCAGTCTGCTTACTCCTGCTGAAAAATTCGAGGAAGCATACTTTGAGGCGGTCCGCACACTTTTGGTGCGTCTGACATCAAACAAGCAAATAACTCGTAAAATCATTGACGAGCGAATTACTAACTTGCTTAAAGTTGCGGTTAAAGCTGATGGCGTTGTCGAAATTCTCAACACCAAAGGGTCTGAGTTCAACCTCTTTGATGAAAAATTCCTCAAAGAGATTGCCGAAATGAAAGAGAAGAATTTAGCTCTCGAACTGCTAAAACGGCTTCTTGAACAGCATATACGCCGACATGCAAAAAAGAATATGACGCAGGCCGACAAGTTCAGTGAAATGCTCGATGCCCGGCTTGCAGAGTATTTGCGTGGCTTGATTAGCAATGAGGAAGTGATACATGAACTGCTCAAAATGGCTCGTGAGCTTAAAGCCCATGCTGAACAAGCATCGGAATTGGGATTGACCGAAGAAGAACAGGCTTTCTATGATGCACTTACCCGACCACAGGCCGTCAAAGATTTCTATGAGAACGACACTCTTGTCGCTATGGCTAAGGAACTGACAGGAACTTTGCGTAACAGCAAGACGATTGACTGGCGACAGAAAGAATCGGCCCGCGCCAATATGCGCCGCATGGTTAAGCGACTCCTCAAAAAATACAAATACCCGCCCGAAGAGCAGGAGAAAGCACTTGAGATCGTCATCAAACAGTGTGAACTATACGCCGATAGCGACGAATCTGAATCTACTATTCATGTATTCAAACCATATCAGATAGATAATAACGATTATAGCATGGCAGCAGAGCCGTAAATTTCATAAACTCATAAACTAAAAGTCAACTATTTGCATTATTGATAAAAATGATTAAATTTGTCAGTCTTTTGATTAATGCGTAAATGAAATATATCGGACTGCATGTTTCGACCGATCCTGATATCAGTCAGGCACCGGTTTATGCCCATACATACGGTGCCACGGCCTTTGCCTGTGACCTCGTGGGGTTGAAGTATGCCGACACGGCTCCGCTGACCGACGAGGTCGCTCAGAGTTTTGTCGACAATTGCGTCCGATATGGATATACATCAGCTGCCATACTGCCGCACTCGTCGTTTATGGTCAATCTCGGCAACCCCGACAAGCGCAAGAACGCTTTCTCGCGCAAGATACTCGTCGAGGAGATGAGGCGCTGTCAGCGATTGGGCATCACGATGATTAATTTTCACCCCGGAGCCTCTCTCGGCGTGCAGTCTGTCGACGACTGCCTCGCGCTTATCGCTGCGTCAGTCAACCGCGTTTTAGAGGTCACCGAGGGCGTCAAGGCCGTCCTTGAAAACACGGCGGGGCAGGGGGCTGCCGTAGGCTACACCTTTGAGCAGCTCGCCGCCATCATCGACCGTGTCGAGGACAAATCGCGTGTCGGAGTCTGTGTCGACTCGTGCCATGCCTTTGCTGCAGGTTACGACCTCGCGACTCCCGAGGGCTATGACAAGGCGTGGAGCGACTTTGAGTCGACTGTCGGTTTCGGTTATCTGTCGGCCATGCACATTAACGACTCGATGCGCGCACTCGGCTCACGTATCGACCGCCATGCTCCGATGGGCCGCGGCGCTATAGGCGTCGGATTTTTCGAGCGCCTGATGACCGACAGCCGTATGGACGGCCGGCCATTTATCCTCGAAACGCCCGACGAAAATCTGTGGGCTGACGAAATCGCCGCCCTAAAAATCATGGCCGGCGACAACGAGCCGGGCTCGTAAACGTTATATTTTTGATTATCATACTTACTTATATATAAACTTTATCAGCAAAATAAACTTTAGAGATTTTACCATGAATGAAAAGCCAAATCTAAGCTTTTGGAAACTCTGGAATCTGAGTTTCGGATTTTTCGGCGTTCAGATTGCCTACGCTCTGCAGAGCTCGCAGGTAAGCCGTATTTTCTCGACTATCGGTGCCGACCCCCATGACCTGAGTTATTTCTGGATATTGCCGCCTCTGATGGGCCTTATCGTGCAGCCCATAGTCGGCTCGGCAAGTGACCGTACATGGTGCCGTCTCGGACGCCGTCTGCCCTATCTGCTTTTCGGCGCTCTGGTCGCCATCATCGTGATGTGTTTCCTGCCCAACGCCGGGTCGCTCGGCCTCGGCGTGTCACAGGCCATCATTTTCGGCCTTGTGATGCTCATGTTCTTAGACACATCAATCAACATGGCCATGCAGCCTTTCAAGATGCTTGTCGGCGACGTCGTCAACGAGCAGCAGAAGGGCAAGGCTTATGCCATACAGAGCTTCCTCTGCAACGCCGGCTCTGTCGTGGGCTACATCGCCCCGATAGTGCTCGCCATGTTCCTTAGCAACACCGCTCCGGCCGGCGAGGTACCTCAGACGGTCACATGGTCGTTCTATATCGGTGCCGCCGTGCTGCTGCTCTGCGTCATCTACACTTTTGCCAAAGTCAAGGAGATGCCGCCGGCCGAATATCGTGCCTACCACGGTCTCAACGAGAAGCCTGCTGACGGCAAGAAAGAGAAGACCAACATGATAGCCTTGCTCGCCAAGGCGCCCAAAGTATTCTGGACCGTCGGCATCGTGCAGTTCTTCTGCTGGGCCGCCTTTCTTTACATGTGGACATACTCGACCGACGCTATCGCCTCTCATGCCTTCGGCGCTCCCGCTATCGAGGAGGTGACCGGTGTGACGGTCAACGGTGAGAAATTCAACGACAAATACTTCTTTGACGGCGACCGTCCGTTAATTCGCGAAGGTCGTATCACACTCGGCGGCATAAGTGTCGACGGCCGTGAGCTGACACCACAGACCGTCGTTGTCAAAGGTGATACAATAATAGCCTCGGGTCAGCCCGTCTATGTCGGCGGCTATGCACGCACAGCCGCCACAGGTGAGGTTATCGCCCGTGCCGGCGACATCATCGAGATTGACGGTGAGGCTGTCACCGTGACCGGTGAGGCCACCACATTCTCGGCACTGAGCCGTGTCGCCCCCGGCACATCGCTCACGATGGCCCATATTGCCAAAGCCGACGGTAACGGCTCTTACGTTTTAGAGCAGACATCAGCGCTGCCCTCCGTTGACAGTCCCGAGTCTGTCACGCTTAATTACCGCACCGTGCTCAATGCCGCAAGCCAGCAGTATCAGGATGCCGGCGACTGGAACGGCGTGCTCCTCGCCATTCAGGCCATCGCCGCCGTGCTGTGGGCCGTTGTGCTCGCACAGTTCACACGCCGCCGTCTCGCCTACTCGCTCAGCCTGCTTATCGGTGCTGTCGGCTTTGTTTCGGTATGGTTTATCCACTCGCCGGCTCTGCTCGGTGTCAGCTACGCCCTGATGGGCTGCGCTTGGGCCGCCATGCTCGCCATGCCGTTTACCATACTCACCAACGCGCTCTCCGGCGACCATATCGGCACCTATCTCGGTCTGTTCAACTGCACCATCTGCATCCCGCAGATTGTCGCCGCACTCCTCGGCGGATTCGTCCTCTCATGGTTTCCCATCGGCGACAACGGCGCTCCGCAGACCGTCTGGATGCTCGTTGTCTCGGGCATATTGCTTGCTGTCGGCGCGTTGTTTGTCTGGAACATACGCGAGACCTTCGGCAGTCAGCGCGCTAAGGCATAAAATAGTAATCAATTAAACATCATCGTCTAAATGGAGTCAATCAGACAAATCTACAAAATCGGCAACGGACCGTCAAGTTCCCACACCATGGGTCCGCGCAAGGCGGCCGAACGTTTTCTCGAACGTGCGCCCGGCGCATCGCGCTATGAGGTGACGCTTTACGGCTCGCTTGCAGCCACAGGGCGCGGGCACCTCACCGACAAGGCTATCATGGACGTTCTTGCCCCGGCGGCCGAGACCGATATTGTATGGCGTCCCGACATCGTCAAGCCGTTTCACACTAACGGCATGACATTCCGCGCCTTCGGCTCTGACGGCTCCAAGACAGACGAGTGGACCGTTTACTCTATCGGTGGTGGCGACATCGTCGAGGAGGGGCAGCCGCGTGTCAGCGGCGAGTCAATCTATGACATGCACCTCATCAAAGACATTCTCGCGTGGTGTGAGAAGACGGGCCGCAGCTACTGGGAATATGTCGACATGACCGAGGGCAACGAGATATGGGATTATCTCGCCGAGGTCTGGCATGTGATGAAAGAGGCCGTCGAGCGCGGCATCGAGGCCGAGGGCGTGCTGCCCGGCGGTCTCGGTGTGCGCCGCAAGGCGGTCAGCTACTACGTCCATGCCGCCGGCTATAACTCGTCGCTCAAGAGCCGCGGTCTCGTCTATGCCTATGCGCTCGCAGTCTCCGAGGAGAACGCCTCGGGCGGACGCATAGTCACGGCGCCCACGTGCGGATCGTGCGGCGTACTGCCTGCCGTGCTCTACCATCTGCACCACTCCAAGGGCTTCAGCGAGCAGCGCATCCTGCGCGCGCTGGCTACGGCCGGCCTCTTCGGCAACGTAGTGAAGCACAACGCCAGCGTCAGCGGCGCCGAGGTGGGATGTCAGGGCGAGGTGGGCGTGGCATGCGCCATGGCCGCCGCGGCCGCGTCGCAGCTCTTCGGAGGCACCGTGGCGCAGATAGAGTATTCGGCCGAAATGGGCCTGGAGCATCACCTCGGGCTCACCTGCGACCCCGTATGCGGCCTTGTGCAGATACCCTGCATAGAGCGCAACGCCTATGCGGCCGCCCGTGCCCTCGACGCCAACCTATACGCGGCCTACAGCGACGGGCGCCATTCGGTAAGCTTCGACCGCATAGTGGAGGTGATGAAACAGACCGGCCACGACATACCCTCGCTCTACAAAGAGACGGCTCAGGGAGGGCTGGCTGTAATCAAGTAGTTTATCTGTCTCTTATACACATCTCCGAGCCCACGAGACTACGCTGCATCTCGT
>ENA-OYXU01000405-OYXU01000405.1-human-gut-metagenome-genome-assembly--contig:-NODE-405-length-17819-cov-5.167868_pt1 | contig 17819 bp, 13 predicted proteins | sample MGYA00243243_ERZ653435 | MGnify/ENA primary metagenome ERZ653435 (study PRJEB26926, sample SAMN06165113) | human gut metagenome | biome: ENVO:00009003; feature: ENVO:2100002; material: ENVO:00002003... | reverse complement strand
GCCTTATCGTCGGCAGCGTCAGATGTGTATAAGAGACAGCTCGGATACAAGGACGACGTCGTAGAAGTAAAAGACGGTTACGGCCGCAACTATCTGATTCCCCAGTGCAAAGCCGTTATCGCCACTCCCTCAGCTCTTAAGGTTCTTGCCGAGAATCAGCGCCAGCGCGCTCACAAACTCGCTAAAATCAAAGCTGATGCCGAGGCTGCAGCTGCCGCTCTCGAGGGCGTATCGCTGACTATCGGCGCCAAGACAAGTGCTACCGGCACAATCTATGGCTCGGTTAACAGCATCCAGATTGCCGAAGAGCTTGAGAAACTCGGCCACAAGGTTGACCGTCGCCAGATTGTCATCAATCAGCCTGTCAAAGAGGTCGGCAAATACACAGCTACAATCAATTTCCACAAAGAGGTCTCTGCAGAGATTCCCTTTGAAGTTGTTGCCGAATAATTTAGCGGCGATATAACTGCTAAAATAAATATAAGGCATCCCGAAAGTCGGTTAAAGACTTTCGGGATGTTTTTTTATTGTCGCGGACGGATAAACGGTCACTTAAATTAAAAATTATGATAACTTTGCGATGTCATGTATAAAAGCGTGATTTGTATCCTATGAAATATATCTTGCCTCAGGCCAAACCCGAGTGGAAAATCAAGCCTCAGACAATCAGAGAGCTTGAAGATGCTTTCGCACAAATGGAGCGCTGCGCCGAGCGCCGTGCTCATGTAGACATGGCTGACATCAGACAGGTCGAGCGGTATCAGTTCGAGTCGCAGTCGGCCTTGGACAAGGCTCAAAATGCACGTGCCGGCATAATGCTTGTGAATTATTCACGGCCGGTCCAAGAACAGATTGACCGTTTCAAGGCCGAGGATTATATGCCCTTGGACGCATTGATGGCGCTCAGCGGCGAGACGAGAGAAATAAGCAGACTCAAGGATTTCTTTTCGTCTGCCAATTCGCACGTCAAACCTAAAAACAGTGATGAGCGAGGGCGCAGGCAAAAGGATTTGCGTTTGGTTTATGACCGTTGTCTCCAGTACGCAAAGCGTGCCGACGAGTTGCCGGTGCAATGCCGCAATATGATTTATATGATGCTGGCGAAGATATGCTGTAACATATCCGAGATGTCGACAAAAATCGATAGCGGATATGCCCCCGAAGATTTGTTTGACCCCGAGCAGGGCTATGGATATGCCTGTAAGATTGAGCGTGCTGACGGGGCTAAAGCCTTTCTCTGTACCCGTATAGAGCGACAGATGGGGCAGGGAGAAAGCGGCGGACTCGCTATGACCGCAGCGCAATTTAAACGTAAAAAGGCGAAAAAGCATTTCATAATAATCGCAATAATGGTCGTGTTGGGCATTGGAGTGATTATTGCCGCCTCGGCAATCTTGTGGATTGCATTTGTGGTCTTCTGCTTCTATATGGTATTCAAAATGATGATTGACGACGCTACCGGCACGCACTCGGTCTCTTCTACGCCGAAATATGGGCCTAACTCCAATTACGGCGGCGCACAGTGCGGCAAATGTATGCATTATGACAAAGCGAGCTGTCCCCGCTATCCGACCTGTCATCCTAATGACGCTGCCTGTGGCCTTTTGAACAAACCTACGTGGTGACAAATACAGGCAATAATAGTTAAATTGTCTTAAATCTTAATATATCCGGGGCTTTTATAGAAGCTGATTGATTAAATTAGGACAATGTTTGAGAGCCTGTCGTCATTTTTTGCAACGCCGTGGGTCTACTATACCTTTTGGGCGATATATGCCGTTACTGTGGTGACGATAATCGGAGTGATTCTCTCCGAAAACCGTAACCCCGTCAAGTCGCTGGCATGGATGGTTGTGCTTTTCATGCTGCCGGTTGTCGGCATAATACTATATATATTTTTCGGACGCAGCATCAAGAATCAGCGCATGATTTCGCGCGGCAACCGTCGCCGTCTCAAGCGCCGTGACCGTGTGCGCAGCGCTGATGTTAAGGCTCTGGATTTAAGTGATGCATCACGTCAGCAGATAACTTTAGTCAGAACTCTCGCCGACTCGCCGTTGCATATCGGCAATACGGTCGAGGTGTTTACTTCGGGTGCGGAGAAATTTGAGGCGCTCAAACGGGATTTGCGCGAGGCCCGTAGCTATATCAACATGGAGTATTATATCTTCGAGGATGACAGTGTCGGACGCGAGATATGTGAGATACTCGTCGAGCGTGCGCGCGCCGGCGTCGAGGTGCGCCTTATTTATGACCATGTCGGCTCGTTCAGTGTCAGCTCCCGCTTCTTTAAGGAGATGCGTCGTGCAGGCATACAGGCTTACCCTTTCTTTAAAGTCTCGTTCCCCCTGCTCGGCACACGCATCAACTGGCGCAATCACCGCAAGCTTGTCATCATCGACGGGCGCACGGCTTATCTCGGCGGCATGAATATCGCCCGGCGCTATGTTGACGGCGGCAAAAAGTTTGCCGGTTGGCGCGATACCCATCTAAGGCTGTCGGGTCCTATCTTATCGTCGCTGAGCTTCTCGTTTGCCGTTGACTGGAACTTTATGGGGCAGCCTCTTCTCGATGACGAGGTCGTCGGCGAGTCAGTCACGGCCGACAGCCGCGGGGCGGTGAACGATGTAGGCATACAGTTGCTTACATCAGGCCCGATGTCGCAGTGGAGCAACATTGCCTACACTTTCCACAAGGCTGTCACTAACGCCCGTAAGCGCATATTTATCCAGACCCCGTATTTTCTGCCGACAGAAGGTCTTTTTAAGGCACTGCAGGTCGCCGCGCTTGCCCATGTCGATGTCAGGCTTATGTTGCCGGAGACAAGCGACTCGCGCATGCTGACCTATGCGTCGGCCTCCTATGTCGACGAGGCACTTAAAGCCGGCATCAAGATTTATTTTTATCAGGCCGGTATGTTACATTCAAAGATGATTATTGTCGATGACGAGTTCTCGTCGGTTGGCTCGACCAACTTTGATTTCCGCAGTTTTGAGTATAATTTCGAGGCGAATGTCATGATGTATTCTGTTGAGCTCAATCATAAGCTCGCCGAAATCTTCAAAAATGATTTGACAAAATCTTGTCGCGTCTCGCAGCCCGAGTGGCGTCGCAGGCCTTATACTCGTAAGGCAGTGGAGTCGATAGTGAGACTTTTGAGCCCGATTTTGTAAAGGCTGTAGAGAAAATGAAATTTTTTTTGCTCGGAACGCGCTCATGCTCAATGTGGAAAACATTTTGCCGAAAATCTATCGAAAAATTTTAGCTGAAATATTTTGCTGTTTCGCAGAAAAGGCATAACTTTGCAACGCAAAAGCAAAAAACGAACATTTAAAATACTTGCGAAAATAGCTCAGTTGGTAGAGCACAACCTTGCCAAGGTTGGGGTCGCGGGTTCGAGTCCCGTTTTCCGCTCGGTTTTTTAGTGTTTGGAAAACTATTTTTTAAGTATTTTTTTGGAAAAACAGCAGTTCAAATGAATTTATATTTAAGATATTTCGACAGAGAAATTTTGGTTACCAATGTAGACGATGCCATATCTTTTCTATGCGATATTGATGAAATAGGGATGAACCCGATGCTTGAAGAGGATATACGCGAGTATGTGGCGAGTGATGTTTATTATCCGAAACGCTATAAAATTCGTCCGCGTGTATATTTCATAATAATAAAGACGGAAGCGGCAACGATGCTTGACTTCAAGGAGAAGCGTGCATTGCATACTCCGGTGTCTTCAGACGAGCGTTCCAGATTGTTGTCATCGACATTATCGCGTCTTAACGAAGACCAGTTTGGATGGTACGAGGGATCTGTTGATTTCAAACGTGTGCTTCAGGTTCCGGGTACGGGAAAATTTCAATATCGGGATACACACTTTGTGGCTCAGTGCAAGGCTGCATCCGGTCTTGACTGCTATAACAGGATTATCGACCATCTGCGTCAGCGCGTTGACTCGCGCAGTCAGTTCCCGTCGGCAAAGGGAAAGAACTTCAGATTCCGTTTTCTTGGTTTTTGCAAGTAAGAGGGTGTCGTTTTCATAAAAGTCTGCTTGTGTGTTATGAACAAGGTGATGCTGATAGGTAATGTGGGCAAGGAACCGGAGGTGAAATATGTAGACCACGGAGTGGCTGTGGCCCGTTTTTCGCTTGCCACAACGGAGCGTGGCTACACTCTGCAGAACGGTATTCAGGTGCCCGACCGCACCGACTGGCATAACATTGTGATGTGGAGGCGTCTGGCCGAGATAGTGGAGAAGTATGTGCACAAGGGTGACAAACTCTATATTGAGGGAAGACTCCGATATACCACGTATGATGACAAGCAGGGCAGGAGGTACAGCATAACAGAGGTGTGGGCTGAAAATATGGAGATGCTCACGCCGAAATCGGTTGCCGACAAGAGGGCGGACGGTGATAATAAATCGGATAATAGTTGATGGTGATGGATATTGAGCAGGTGTTGAGTCAGGTGCATTTCATGACGCCTACGTTGGGGGTGGTCATTTCTGGTCTTCTGGCATGTTTGCTTTTGCTGGCTTCGGGATTTGCATCAGGTTCGGAGATAGCCATGTTTTCGCTTTCTCCCAACGATATGGACGAACTGGCAGAAGAAAAATCGGACAGCGACGTAAAGATAATGAAGCTCCGTCAGGACTCCGAACGCACCTTGGCAACGATTCTGATAACGAACAATCTTGTCAATGTGACCATAATAATGCTGTGCAACTACTTTTTCGGTCATTTGATTGACTTCGGTGATGCTTACTGGTTGCAGTTTGCCTGTATTACCGTACTTCTCACGTTTGTATTGCTTTTGTTCGGAGAGATAATGCCGAAGATATATTGCAGTCAGAATCCGTTGCGTTTTTGCCGTATGGCGGTCAACGGTATATTGTTCTGCCGTAAATTGTTCTATCCGTTCGAGACGGTGCTCATCCGTTCGGGTGTGTTGGCAGAGAAGATGATGCAGAAGGAAAACCATGTTCTGAGTGTCGATGATCTTGAACAGGCTCTTGAACTGACGGATAAGGACGATATCGGTGAAGAGAAAAAACTGTTGGAGGGAATAGTGCGTTTTGGTGATGAAACGGCCAAGGAGATAATGACAAGTCGGCAGGATGTGATCGACCTTGATTTCAAATCATCTTTTCCAGAGGTGCTCAGATGTATTATCGACAATAACTATTCGAGAATACCGGTATATCAGGATAATATAGACAATATCCGCGGTATCTTGTATATCAAGGATCTTTTGCCTCACCTTGGCAAACCGGCCAATTTCCGTTGGCAGTCGCTCATACGTCCCCCTTATTTTGTTCCAGAGACAAAGAAGATAGACGATTTGTTGCGTGACTTTCAGGAAAACAAGGTGCATATAGCTGTCGTTGTCGACGAGTTTGGCGGAACGAGTGGCATTGTTACTTTGGAGGATATTCTGGAAGAAATTGTGGGTGAGATAAATGACGAGTATGACGAGGAGGAGAAGAACTTCGTCAGATTGGACAAGAATACTTTCGTGTTTGAAGGAAAAACCCTTCTTAGCGATTTCTATAAGATTATGAAGGTAGACGCTGATGATTTTATGGATGAAGACTGCGATGCCGATACTTTGGCCGGTCTGCTGTTGGAGATTAAGGGAGAGTTTCCGGCACTACACGAGAGTATTGAGTATGGGGGATTCTCATTCGAGGTACTGGAGATGGATGAGCGCAGAATATCGAAGATAAAAGTTGTATTGAAGAGAGAAGATAAGAGAGAAGTTGACAAATGACAGCGTTTTTTCTTGCAAAAAAGTTGATGATATAAATTATTATTTGTACCTTTGCCTGAGCGAACCATTAAATTTATATCTATGATGAACAAATCATTAAATTTATTAGGATGGTTGTTGTTGATATTGGCAACAGCGGGAACGGCATCATGTTCAAAGGATGTCATGTTAGAGAATGATGGCAATGCACAGCCGAACAGCACTTTGGTTCTGCACACACGTGCAGGAGCTGATGGTGTGAGTGGGACAGTGACTGTGAGTTATCCGGTGACGGTTTATGTCTTTGATAAGGATGACCGGTGTGTGGCTATGTCTGTGATGAATGATGCCGATGACGAAATCAGAATGAAACTTGTTGCGGGCCTGTACAGTGTATGTGCTGTAGCTGGAGCCGGAAGCGATGATTATGTACTTCCGACGATGGCTGAAGCCCGGAAAAATTCTATTGTCAGTCTGAAAGAAGGGAAATCACATTCTGACCTGATGTATGCAGGCGCTTCGGTTCCTGTACAGGCAGGAGCTGTCAATACATTGGAGCTTGTCATGAGCCGAAAGGTCATGCTGTTGGAAGAGGTTAAGATAAACGGAGTGCCGGAGTCTGTTACCGGTGTGTCTGTAACGATAGTTCCTCTGTATGAGAACTTATCTCTTGACGGAACGTATAGCGGTGTGAATGGCACGCAGACAATAACACTGGCTAAGGAGGCAGGAACAGATGTGTGGAAGAATGTGGAGAGTGTCTATATGCTTGAGGCTTCCGGAAATGCCACCGTTACAGTCGGATTTACGGATGCTGATGGCACGAAGAGCTATTCTTATACTCTTACAGACAAGCTTGAGGCTAATTATAAGATAAAGCTCGAAGGTACATATCTGTCTGACGAAGGTGTTCTTCTTTCCGGCACGATGACCGGAGCGGAGTGGGCCGGTGAACGTATAATCAGTTTTGAGTTTGGTGAAGGTGCCGATAACGATTCGGGTGATGACAATCCTGATATAGGTGGCGGTACGATAACGGCTGATGCTCCTGCAGCCGGAACTATGTACGAAGGATGTTATGTGTTGTCAAACGTAAAGAACGGAGATGGTAGTGTGACTGTTGTACTGATGACAGGTAATACTCGTACAAAATTGGATTTTGATGCAGAAGACCAATCTTCTGTTGCTTCGGCTGTCAATGCCGCCATTTCAGAAATGGCAGTGGAGGGTATAAGTGGTTGGCGCTTGCCGAGTTTGGCTGAAATAAAGAATGTGGTGGCCAATCTTAACAGCATAAATAAGGTATTGAAAGCAAATGGACTTTCTGAAATAGTGTCAGGACAGTCATATTTTTATGAGACAGCAAACGGTTCCATATCTTCTTATTGTGCTCTTGGTAATGCTGATTTCAATGGGGCAACGCGCCTCAAGGCCTTTGCCACTGTAACCTTCAAGAACAATTAAATTAAAAATTAAGAGTTAAGAATTAAGAGTTTGCACCGGATGTTGTTAACTCTTAATTCTTAACTCTTAATTCTTAACTCTTGGCTTCTACCGGAATCTTTTCTACCCGGCGCTGGTGCCGTCCGCCTTCAAATGGGATGCTGAAAAATTCATCCATTATTTTCTCAGCCGTTTTATTGTCGATGAAACGGCCGGGCATAACGAGAACATTGGCATCGTTATGCTGACGTATGAGATGGGCTATTTCCGGAATCCATGCCAGTCCTGCGCGTACACCCTGATGCTTGTTGAGCGTCATGTTTATGCCTTCTCCGCTGCCGCAGATGCCGATGCCGGGATACACTTCGCCACTCTCTATGCCTTCGGCAAGCGCATGGCCGAAATCGCTATAGTCGCAACTTGAATCGCTGTATGTACCATAGTCCTTATACGGATAACCATGCTCTTCAAGATACTGGATAACGAATTTCTTCAACGGGTATCCGGCGTGGTCGCTTGCTATTCCTACTGTCTTTATTTCCATAGTAATAATTTGCTTATAGTTATGTTGATGCTGTTATAAACTTATAGTAGGGACATATTCTTGTATTTGTCTGTATCCATTTTGTCTGATGCCAGGCTTAATGAATGTCTATTCGGACAGATACAAGAATTTGTCCCTACAGTCAAGAATCTTCCCGTATCATTTCTGATACGTACAATATATTCTATCTGTTGTTGTTTTACTCAGCAAGGAAATTCTTCACCTGCTTGTAAACGTTCTCTCCTGTGTATCCGAGTTTCTCGTCAAGCACTTTGTAGGGAGCAGAGAAGCCGAAGCTCGGCATGCCCCATACGCGGCCGTTGGCACCAACAAGACCCTCGAGGGTGACGGGCAGACCGGCTGTCATACCGAAAATCTTGGCACCTGTGGGCAGTATGCTCTCCTGGTATTCCTTGCTTTGGTTGCGGAAGAGACCCTCTGACGGAACACTCACGATACGTATCTTCACGCCATCCTTGCGCAGCAATTCGGCACCGGCAACGAGTGTTGATACCTCAGAACCGCTGGCGAGCAGGATAACATCGAACTCGTCATCAGAACCGGCCACGATATATGCACCCTTGCGAGCCTGCTCGTAGTCATTGCCTGCGGGCAGCTTGGTGATGTTCTGGCGGGAGAAGATGAGGGCGGTAGGTGTCTCCATGTTCTCCATGGCCATGGCCCAGCATACGGTTGTCTCGTCGGCATCGGCCGGACGGAAAACGCGGACGCTGTCCTTGCCATGGTGATTCTTCAGTTTTTCCATCAGACGAATCTGTGCCTCCTGTTCTACCGGTTCGTGAGTAGGACCGTCTTCACCTACACGGAATGCATCGTGAGTCCAGATGAACTTCACTGGCAACTGCATGAGGGCAGCCATACGTACAGCCGGTTTCATGTAGTCTGAGAATACGAAGAATGTACCGCAAGCGGGGATAACGCCACCGTGCAGATACATACCGATACACATGCAAGCCATTGTCAGCTCGGCAACGCCGGCCTGGAAGAAGGCACCGTTGAAGTCGTTGGCCTGCAGTGAAGTTGTCTTCTTGAGGAATCCGTCGGTCTTGTCTGAGTTGGACAGGTCGGCAGAAGCGCAAACCATGTTGGGCACCTGCTCGGCAAGCACTCCAAGGCAGGCGGCGCTGGCAGCGCGTGTGGCAGAGTTCTCTTTCTGTACGAGTGCGCTCCAGTCAACTTTGGGAGCATTGCCGCTGAACCATTCTTTCATCATGGCAGCTTTCTCCGGATTGGCCTTAGCCCATTCTGCTTCGGCTGCGTGACGCTCTGCCACGATTTTCTTCAATTCGTCGCGGCGGTCGGCATACAATTTCTCAACCTCGGGGAATATTACAAACGGATTCTCGGGATTGCCGCCAAGATTCTTTATTGTGTTCACATAAGCATCGCCGCCGAGTGGGGCACCGTGGGTGTTGATGCAGGCCTCGTAACTTGTGCCGTCAGCACGCAGGGCACCCTTGCCCATGATGGTCTTGCCGATAATCAGTGTTGGGCGCTTCTCCTCCTTCTGTGCTGCTTTGAGAGCCTCGCGAATCTCATCGGCATCGTTACCGTTGCATGTAATGACGTTCCATCCCCAAGCCTTGTATTTGGCCTCGGTGTCTTCCTTCATCACAACATCTGTCGGAGTGGACAGCTGGATGTCGTTGGAGTCGTAGAACATGATGAGGTTGTTCAGACCGAGAATACCTGCGATACGGCCTGTGCCCTGTGAGATTTCCTCCTCAACACCACCGTCAGAGATGTAGGCATAGATTTTATGCTGCATTGCTTCTTTGCCGAGACGAGCCTCAAGGAATTTCTCGGCAATGGCTGCACCGGCACCGAATGTGTGTCCCTGTCCGAGGGGGCCACTGGTGTTTTCAATACCACGGTTGAGATCACGCTCCGGATGTCCGGGGGTGGGGGAGTCCCACTGGCGGAACTCTTTCAACTCGTCGAGTGTGAACTTGCCCTGCAGGGCGAGAGCCGAGTAGAGCATCGGCGACATGTGACCCGGATCGAGGAAGAAGCGGTCGCGCCCCTCCCAGTTGGGATTTTCGGGGTCATATACCAAAAACTCAGAGAAGAGAACATTGATGAAGTCAGCTCCTCCCATTGCGCCACCAGGGTGTCCCGAGTTGGCTTTTTCTACCATTGAAGCGGCGAGAATACGGATATTGTCTGCCGCTTTTTTCATAAGATTCTTATCGTTCATATTTGTCTGAATAAATAAATCTATGTTTGTTGGAATGAATGTTTGTTACAAAAATACTATTTTATATTGAGAACAACTATTGATTTGGCCGGAATTTCAGCTGTAAGTGTGTTCTTTTTCAGTTTTGCACCCTTAAAGTCGGCGGGCTTTACTACATCCGGGTGCTCAAAATCGTTGAAATCGGTAATGTTCTTGCATGCAAGGATGCGACCGGTCACGGTCTTGCCGGTAAAACCGTCGAGGTTGATGTCTATCTTTTGGGCCTTGTCCAGACTTACGTTGGCCAATGAGATGATGATAGAGCCGTCGGTCTGTTTGGCTGCCGAAGTGTTGAGCAGGGCAATCTTGCGGCCGTCACGTGCGTGCTGGTCACCGCGTACCATGATGCTGTCGCACTTGAAGTCCATTGGCAGATATGTGGCTTCCTGGAATCCCTTGTACATTTCAAATACGTGATATGTAGGTGTCAGCACCATGTGTCCGGTACCTTTCTGGTCGGTGAGTATCATCGACTGAAGTACGTTGACCACCTGTGCTATGTTGGCCATGCGCACACGGTCGGTATGACGGTGGAACACATTGAGGGACAGGGCTGCCACAAAGGCATCGCGCATGGAGTTCTGCTGATAGAGATGTCCGGAAATGGTGCCGGGCTCCTCATCCCACCATGTGCCCCATTCGTCGACGAGAAGACCTATCTGTTTCTTCGGGTCTTTCTGGTCCATGATTGCGGCGTGCTTGTTTATGATATCTTCAATCTCAAGACACTTGCCCATCGTCCAGTAGTATTCGTCGTTGTTGAACTTCAGTGCCGAACCTTTAGAGCCGCTCCATCCCGTAACGGTATAGTAGTGGAGTGACACACCGTTCATGCGGTGCCCCACGTTGTTCATCAGAACTTTAGTCCAGTTGTAGTCGTAGTCGCTTGCGCCACTTGCAATCTTGTACAGTTTCGTACCGTCATATTCGCGGCAGTATACAGAGTAGCGGCGGTACAGGTCTGCATAATATTCCGGACGCATGTTGCCTCCGCATCCCCAGCTCTCGTTGCCCACACCGAGGAACTTTATCTTCCATGCTTTTTCACGGCCGTTTTGTCGGCGCAGTTTGGCCATAGGCGTGTCACCGTCGCTTGTCATGTATTCCACCCATTTGGCCAGTTCTTCAACGGTTCCGCTTCCTACATTTCCGCTGATGTAGGGTTCGCAGCCCAACATTTCGCAAAGGTTGAGAAACTCGTGTGTACCGAATGAGTTGTCCTCGATGGTGCCTCCCCAGTTGTTGTTCTGCATTTTGGGACGGTTCTCTTTCGGACCGATACCGTCCATCCAGTGATACTCGTCGGCAAAGCATCCGCCCGGCCAGCGTAGCACAGGAATCTGCAATGCTTTCAGGGCATCGAAAACATCTTTACGATAGCCGTTGATATTAGGTATCTGTGAATTTTCCCCGACCCACAGACCACCATAGATACATGAGCCGAGATGCTCTGCAAATTGTCCGTAGATTTCTTTATATATCTTTTGGCTGCCCTGATTGACGTGAATGGTCGCAGTGGCGTTGTCAGCCATCGCCGATGTCGACAGTGCCGTTATCACAGTAAGTGTTGTGAGTAGTCTCTTCATTGTATTTTTTGTTCTTTATATTTATAATACGATTATAATGGTATTTTCCCGCAATGTTCCTATGTAAAATGCCATTTATTGCTTATGACGGTTCCATTCGGTTTGTTGCGGTGATGTCATTCGGGGCGGAAGCACATCGGCTTCCGCCCCGATGATACATGGTATAATCTTATTTTTTTAACTTTACGGCAGCTTCCTCTACCGGTATGCAGGCCTTGTAGTTCTCGATATAAGCGTTGAAACCGGCAACATCTTCTGCTGTGGGGGCTATTTCCACACCGGTGTTTCCGGCAAATACCACCTGATCGAGATAGTCGGCGAGTGACAGTCGCTTCTCGTTGTTTACGAGATAAGCTGCGAGCAGGGCTATACCCCATGCACCACCTTCGCCTGCTGTCTCCATCACGGAGATGGGGGAGTTGATGGCGGCTGCAAGTACACGCTGACCGACACCGCGGGTCTTGAACAGACCGCCGTGGCCGGTGATGCGGTCAACCTTTACCTTCTCCTCATTGAAAAGTATGTCGTTGCCTATTTTCAGTACGGCAACGGAGGCATAGAGGTTGGCACGCATGAAGTTGGCAAGGTTGAACTTGTCGTTGGCTGAACGTACGAACATCGGACGGCCTTCTGCCAAACCGGTGACAGGTTCGCCGGAAATATAGTTGTAGGCGATAAGTCCGCCGCAGTCGGCGTTGCCTTTCAGCGCATTGTTATACAGTTTGCCGTAAATCTGGTTCATGTCTACCGGAATACCGAGCAGTTCCTGATATTCACGGAACAGACCCACCCATGCGTTCAGGTCGGAGGTACAGTTGTTGCAGTGAACCATGGCAACGGGACTGCCGTCGGGGGTGGTAACCATGTCTATCATCTCGTGGGGGCGTGAAAGGTCTTTCTCGAGGACAATCATTGAGAACGATGAAGTTCCGGCCGATACGTTGCCGGTGCGCTGGCGTACGGCGTTGGTTGCCACCATACCGGTGCCGGCGTCACCTTCGGGCGGACATACGGGTATGCCCTGTTTCAGATGTCCGGATATGTCAAGTTTCTTAGCCCCTTCTTCGGTCAGGAATCCGGCATTTTCACCGGCAGACAGTACTTTGGGGAGAATGTCGAGAAGGGTCCAGCTGTATTGTTTGGGAGCGATGAGGTTGTTGAATTTGTTGACCATTTCTGCCGAGTAGTCCTTTGTCTCGGGGTCGATGGGGAGCATGCCCGATGCATCACCAATACCAAGCACCTTCTGCCCCGTTATCTGCCAGTGGATGTATCCGGCCAAAGTGGTCAGGAAGTTGATGTTCTTTACATGCTCTTCATTATACAATATAGCTTGATAGAGATGTGAAATGCTCCAGCGCAGGGGTATGTTGTATACGAACAGTTTTGACAGTTCGGCGGCTGCCTGTGTGGTGTTGGTGTTGCGCCATGTGCGGAAAGGCACGAGTATCTGCTGCTTGTCATCGAAAGCCATATATCCGTGCATCATTGCACTGATACCTATGGCTGCCAGAATCTCGATTTCTGTATCATATTCTTTTTTCACGTTGGCACGCAGATCAGCGTAACAATCTTGCAGTCCGTACCATATTGCCTCTATACTGTAAGTCCACAATCCGTCTACGAGTTGGTTTTCCCACTCGTGGCTGCCCTGTGCTATAGGTTTGTTGTTTTCGTCTATCAAGACGGCTTTTATTCTGGTAGAACCAAACTCGATGCCAAGTATTGCCTTGCCCGATTCTATGGTTTTCTTTGCTTCTGAATTCATGTGTCTATAGTGTTTCGATTTATGATGATTCCTGTCGTTATCGTCCGACAGTGTATCGTACAATATTTAAATAGACACGGAGACACCGAGGCGTGAAGATGTGTCTTTCTTTATGCTTCTGTGTCTCCGTGAAAGGATAGGTTCTGAATAGTGTATTAGCAGAGAGCCTTGTTGAGCATATAGTAAACCTCGTTGACGCGGAGCTCACGGCGGAAGTTCTCTACCGTGGTGTCGTTGTTGATGGTTAGGCATTCTATGCCGGCAATCTCGGCATAGTCCTGCCAATACTCGTCGGTCAGGTCGTATGAGAAGCAGCTGTGGTGTGTGCCGCCGGCATAAATCCAGCATCCTGCACCAACTTCAAAGTTGGGCTGCGGTATCCACAATGCCGATGCAACGGGCAGTTTTGGCAGTGGTTTCGGCTCGATGCTGTCTACATCGTTGACGATAAGGCGGAAACGGTTGCCCATGTCAACTACGGTTGCCGTTACACCCTTGCCAACCTTCGATGTAAATACGAGGCGGGCCGTGAGGCTCTTGCGTATGCCGATGCCGAGGAAGTGTACCTCAAGACGGGGGCGTGCGGTGGCAATGAGAGGACAAACCTCGAGCATGTGCGACTGGAGGATGGCACTTTGCTCGCCGTTGAAGTTGAGTGTGTAGTCCTCAAGGAAAGAGCATCCGCCAGGCAGACCCTGATTCATCACCCATACAGATCGGTACAGTGCGGCCGACTTCCAGTCACCCTCTGCTCCGAAGCCATAGCCTTCAGCCATCAAGCGCTGCGAAGCGAGACCCGGAATCTGGTCGAATCCGAGACCGGTCTCCTCAACGTTTGCATCACCCAGGTCATCGAAGTTCGTCGTGAAACCTTTGGCACCCTTGTCTTTGAGTACGGCACGCAGGGTAAGCTCTGCTTTGGCGGAGTTCCATACTTTCTTGTATCCTTCGGTTGTCTTGTCTTCGAGTTCAGTGTCATGGTCGTAATCGTTGAAATAAACTTTTACGAGTGCGTCTACATCCTCGTCCTTCACTTCATTGAAATATCTCATAACCTCGCTGAACGGGCAATAGTCAACGTGATAACCCATCACCTGCTCGGCAGCCACCTTGTCACCGTCTGTTACGGCAACATTGTTCATCTGGTCGCCGAAACGCAAGATGAGCATGTCCTGAGAGTCTGCCCATGCTGCACATACGCGTTCCCATACGGCGATGTGGTCTTGTGTCTTCTTGTCTTTCCAATAGCCGACAACGAGTTTGCGGCGGATGCGCATGCGGGAAATGATGTGTCCGAACTCGCGATCGCCGTGAGCACTCTGGTTCAGGTTCATGAAGTCCATGTCCATGGTGTCCCATGGTATTTCCTCGTTGAATTGTGTGTGCAGGTGGAGCAGAGGCTTGTGCAGAATCTGCAGGCCGTGTATCCACATCTTGGCGGGAGAGAATGTGTGCATCCATGTGATTACACCGATACATTTCTTCTCATTGTTTGCCTGTGCAAAGATGTCGGCCACTTCTTTAGAGCTGTTGGCCGTGCCTTTATATACCACTTTTACAGGGAGAATACCGGAGTTGTTAAGTCCGTCTACCATTTCTTTCGAGTGTCCGTCTACCTGTACCACTGCATCACCTCCATAGAGTAACTGTGCGCCGGTTACGAACCATACTTCATAATTTTCAAATGCTTTGATCATAATAGTTAATTTATGTGCCCGCCATCTTCCGGTGGAAGGATGGCGGGGTTGTTTTTAGTTAGTGATTATTTTGTTTTTTTATTTCTTTTTCTGCCCGTAATAAGCGTTTGGACCGTGTTTGCGGTTGAAGTGCTTTTCAACGAGCAGGGGATTCATTGTCGTATTGGGATTTACTGAGAATGACACGAAGGCCATTTTGGCAACCTGCTCCATCACAACGGCATTGTATACGGCATTGTCCGCATCCTTGCCCCATGAGAACGGACCGTGGTTCTTAACCAGCACTCCCGGGGTGTGAACGGGATTGATACCTCCGGCCTTTATGCGCTTTACGATGACATTACCAGTCTCGAGTTCGTACTCTCCGTTGACTTCAGCCTCGGTCATGTCATCAGTGCAGGGTATGCAGTCGTGGAAATAGTCGGCGTGTGTCGTTCCGATGTTCGGAATGTCCTTGCCTGCCTGTGCCCATGCAGTGGCGTATGTGGAGTGTGTATGCACAATACCGCCCAACTCGGGGAAAGCTCTGTAAAGTACGAGGTGGGTGGGAGTGTCAGATGAAGGGTTTAGGTCGCCTTCCACCACTTTGCCTGTGTTGACATCTACAACCACCATGTCTGATGCTTTCATCTCGTCATAGCTTACGCCCGACGGCTTGATGACCACGAAACCTTTCTCGCGGTCTATTCCCGACACGTTGCCCCATGTGAAAATGACAAGATTGTGTTTCACGAGGTCGAGATTCGCGCGGAATACTTTTTCTTTAAGTTCTTCCAACATAGTTCTTATAGTTTGAAATTTGGTTCTTCGTTGTATGCTTTATTGTTGAACCGATAGAGATAGGCACCTCGTTTGGAACCTGTCTTGTCTATCAGTTCTGTCTTTTCGATAAAATCCATATCCTTGATACGCTTGCGGAAATTGCGCTTGTCCACTTCCTCGCCGCAAACCGCTTCGTAGAGACGCTGTAACTGTGTAAGTGTGAACAAGCTGGGCAGCAGGCGGAAACTGATAGGTTCGTGTGAAATCTTGTCTTTCATTATGCGGCGTGCCTTGGCCACCATATCGTTGTGGTCAGAATACATCTGTGGCAGCTCGTCAATGTTTACCCATTCCACTTCATGCTGTCTGCGGAGTGTCTCGTCATAATCCTTGGTGTTGATCAGAGCATAATATACTATTGATATTACGCGCTCGCCGGGGTCACGGTCTACGTTGCCGAAAGCCCCTACCTGCCGCATGTACAGGTTGCGCAGACCTGTCAGCTCGAAGAGTACACGGTTTGCCGCATCGTCAATGCTTTCGTTGTTGTTCACGAATCCTCCATATAGTGACCATTGTCCATAGCCCGGATTTAGTTTGCGGCGTCCTATGAGCACGCGCAATTTGCTATTGTCAAATCCGAAGATGATGCAATCTACCGACACCAATACTTTGGAATAATTGTAATAGTGGTTCTGTTGCATATCTTCTTTTGCTGACTTTTCTGTATGGGTGTCTGTATGGATCATATGTTGTTGATAGACATAATATTATCGAACCTCCGTCATGTAGGCTTGTGGGCACATGACGGAGGCTCTCTTTCATTTACCAGAAGTAGATGTAGAACGCAGCTGTGATGGCGAGGATGATGATAGTATGTATAACATCCCATTTGTTCCAGCTTGCGCGTGTCGTAGCACGTTGCTCGGCGGTGGAAGTACCGAATACCAATCCCTGAATCTTGCTTGCGCTCGGTGCTTCAGTCATAAGACTTACCGCTATGACAATGATGATGCAGAACAGGAACATCCAGCCGCAGAAGAACAGCCAGTTGAGGTCGTAGAACAGATATTTGAAGGTGCTGTCGGCCACTTCGCCTGCGTTACTGTAGTATACTTTTGCTCCCAAACGTGTCAGACCGACAACCATACCGGCAATGAGTCCCCACATACCGCCCTTGGCAGATGTGCGTTTCCAGCAAATACCGAGAAGGAAGGCTGCTGCGATGCCCGGAGCAAGTACTGACTGAACGTCCTGCAGATAGGTGTAAAGCACATCGCCCACACTGCGCATGATAGGTATCCAAAGAATTCCGAGAATAACGATTACCACGGTGGCTGCCTGTCCGATAGCCACGAGCTTCTTTTCCGGTGTCTCCGGCTTGAAACGCTTGTAGAAGTCGATGGTGAAGAGCATTGCCGATGAATTGAACAGTGAGGCTAATGAACTCATGAGGGCTGCAAGAATACCGCACACAACAAGACCTTTTACTCCTGCGGGCAGCAGTTTGGCCACCAGTGTCGGGAAGGCAGCGTCGGCATTGGGGTTGCCATTGAGCATGGGGAGGAACCCTTCACCGCCTGCACCTACATATTTCTGATGTAGTGCATAGGCAATCATGCCGGGGATGAGGAACAGGAATACGGGCAGAAGTTTCAGGTAAGCACCGAAGATGGTACCGCGACGTGCTTCTTTCTCATCCTTACCGGACAGTACGCGCTGTACGATAAACTGGTCGGTACACCAGTACCAGAAACCGATGATGGCAGAACCTACGAGGGCACCGAGCCATGGGAAGTTCGGGTCGTTGTTGCTGCGAATCAGGTTGGTCATGGTGTCGCCATATTCGTTGACTTGTTTGATGGAGCATACGCGCATCATTTCATCCCATCCTCCGAGTTCCTTGAGTCCGAGAACAAGGATGATAAGGGAACCGAGCAACAATATCGGGGTCTGGAGCACAGAGGTGTACAAAACCTGTCTCTTATACACATCTGACGCTGCCGACGATAAG
>ENA-OYXU01000404-OYXU01000404.1-human-gut-metagenome-genome-assembly--contig:-NODE-404-length-17822-cov-4.869421_pt1 | contig 17822 bp, 6 predicted proteins | sample MGYA00243243_ERZ653435 | MGnify/ENA primary metagenome ERZ653435 (study PRJEB26926, sample SAMN06165113) | human gut metagenome | biome: ENVO:00009003; feature: ENVO:2100002; material: ENVO:00002003... | reverse complement strand
GAGCCTTATCGTCGGCAGCGTCAGATGTGTATAAGAGACAGTAATAGTGTTGGCCATGTCGTTGTTGTTATCCGGGGCGGGAAGCATGTATCTGAATCCGGCTTTTTGTTCCGGTGAGATACAGGTCACACCGGCAGATTCGCAACTAACCCATATATTCCCATCTCGGTCGGCCATTACTGTATATTGGATATTGGACAACAATGTATGGTTTGGATCAGCAGTAAGATGCCTGGCTATAGTATGGGTGTCGGGATTGTAGATAAAGAGGCCATTACCGGCAGTGGCAATATACAGTTTGTTATCGTTGCCTTTGGCTGCACATATCTTTATGCCGTTTTGCGAGCTGTTATTTCCGTTTTGCATCAGTTGCAGTCTGGCAATGTTGCCGTTGTCACTAAGGATGAGTGTTTCGCCGTGTGTGTCGGCAATAATCTTGTATCCAGGAGTGTTACCACGGCATTTCATGCCGCCTGACAACTGAAGTTTATGCGGGGTGGATGTCGTGGCATTATGTATGTCAATGGCCACGGTTTCCTGACGTGTGAAAATAAGCCATTGTCCGTTCCATATAACATCGGCCGTTATGTTGCTTATGGAGCGACCTGTCGTTACGGTTCTTGTGTTGCGCAGATGGATGTCGAAAGTGTAAAGCCGTCCGGTGTTGTCGAGTAACAACATTTCATGTCCATAGCGCGTACCGGCAACGAGTTGTCTTCCGGTAAGCAATTTGTGTGGAGAACCTTTTGGGGGCACCACAACGGCACCATGTTTGGTGAATATCCATACATTTCCTGCTTCATCTTCTGATATCCGGCTTACACTGTCGCATGGCATGTTACCGAGTTCTTTTCTGTAGTCATCTGTATGGAAATGTCCGTTGCGCAGTTTTATGCAACGTGCTCCGGTGTCATCACCGTAGAGCCACATCGCTCCGTTGGTGGGTTGCATGTATGTATACGGACGTGTGTGGTCTCCACACCCCGTGTAGTCGACAAACCGTGCTGTCAGTTTATTGTAGCAGACTACTGTTCCTGCCGATGTGCATGCCCATATGAGATGGTTACTGTCATCGGGTATGACTATTGCAATGTTCGCTTCAATATTTATTTTAGGGTTGCAGCTTATATTATGCAGGTTAGTTGAATGGTAGCCGTCAAACCGACAAAGCCCGTAACTTGTGCCCATCCATATATATCCTTGTGCGTCTTGTACGATGTCATGTACAGTGTTGCTTGGCAATCCTTGGGTTGACGAAATGCGCCGCATTGTGTATTCCGCACTTAGGCATGTTGTGGATATCGTTATGGAACACATAATCGCCGATAGCAGCCGGATGATGATTTTGTTGAAAACGGTTTGATTGAATATTGGATTGTATGGCATATCTGAACGGTTTGATGTTTTGGTATATTTTTAAGTTGATTGTTGGGTGCAAAGATATGAAAAAAAAACCATTTCGCACCATATTATATCTTTTCGGAAAATATTTATAGTATTTCAATAGTGCCAAAAGCTAATTTTGCAGACAAGAAACGCGGTGAATGTATGCGCTTCAGTATAATCCACATTATATTATTACAAAGTTGAACCAATAATTAAATTAAAAATGAAAAGGAAATTATTTACTTTGGGGCTGTGTCTGACATTTGTACTCTCAGCGGGAGCACAGACACGTAAAAATTGGAATTTCACGCAAGGGTGGAGTATGGAAACGGTTGGTAACATCGAACAGGCCATTGTCGACAATACCGGTTGGTTGCATGGCGATTCGAAACCTGATGGTCGGTATGTTACAGACAATAGAACCGCCGAAACCCCAATGACGGTGAAGGTGAATGGTGAGGAATGGGATGTTCCGGAAACGTCAGGATTGGTGTTTGGACAAAAAACGGCAAAGCATTTGGGTATATGTGCAAACTATGACTCTCCTGATGTATTTTGTAAATCAAGTCTTTGGCTTAACGGTTCGAAAGATGAAGACTATGTTGTAGTGCCGAGGGTTAATCCGGGCGAGAAGATTTTTATTGTTTATGAAACTGCAAGAAAAGGAACGGCACGAGGCTTTAAAGCTTCGCCATACGGTGTAATAGAGGACGGGACGGAACAGTCGGAAAACATCAATACCGTGGTGTCGGATGCACTTGATACTGCCGTATTCGTTGTACCTGAGACTTTCTTTGCAGAGGAAACTGATGTCAAGCTGAAAACAGAACAGGGAGGAGTTTTCGTATATAGAATCTGTGTGGGCAACGAGTTGTATGAGGACACAACAGAACCTGAACAGACAAAGATAGCTTATGTTTTCAACTCTTCCTACAGCGGTTATAACTCTGATATGGATGTGGTGCGTTCCATGTTTCTTGGAACGGATGACTTTATCAGGAACAAAACAGTTGTTGACCTTGACATTTCAAAGGATGTGTCGGTTGTAGACAAGGATTCTCTTCTCGGCTTTGATGTCGTTATTGTAAGTTCGGCGGTCAATGGAGATGAGGATTTCATTCCTGTATTGAAATCGGCCATTGCGTATGTACCTATGCTGAATTTAAGTTCAAAACTTTATCCGGTATGGGGATATGGTACCCCCGTGACTACAGAAGACCGGTCGGTTGTTGTTGGCGAGGCAGCCCGTTCATGGAGTCTGTTCACGCAGCGTATGGGTAGCGATGTGTCTATTGTTGGAGATGACGGCACCGTATCCTGGTTTACTGACGGTGCGTCGGTGTTGGGTTATTCAGTTCCTGACGGTACTTATTTTTCTGGTGACAGTGTGATAGCTGTAACACCAACCGACAGTATAGGAGCAATACACATACATAACATGACACGCAATGCATACATGCTTCTGCCTTATTCTTATGAAAATGTTATGTACGGAGATGAGAGTATGGGCAGTATCATACCCAATGCCATCGAACTGTTGAAGAATACAAAGCGTATCATTCCTCAGACTGCCACTCCTGAGATAAGGCAAGTATACAAGAAATTGCAGACAGAGATATCATTCGTGTGTGATACGGAGGGTGCACAATTCTATTATACAGTCGATGGTAGTGATCCGGTGACCAATGGAATCCTTTATACAGAACCGTTTGTGGTGGATGTGGCAAACACTGTTGTCAATGTTGTTGCCTTGGGTGACGGATTCTCATACAGTGAGGTTGTCGGATCCGGTCCTGTTGTAGTCAAGGATCAGGTGAGCACACCGGTTGTAAGTGTCAGTCGCGAGCAAGGCAAGTCGGTTGTTTCTGTATCATGTGCAACCGATGAAGTGGAGATATACTACAATTTCAGTGGCAGCAATCGTCCGGAGGCATCCATGCTTTATCTGGAGCCGGTGGAGATTACACAGCATGTTGACTTCACTGCTTTTGCAGTTCACTATGAGTTGGTTACATCTGAGACAGCAACAGAGCATGTGGCTGTGACGGGCGAGCATGTGCGCATAGACACTTTGGCTCATATGGATGCAGTTTCTACTGATATTTACGGTAATGGCGACCTCGTTAAGGCTTACAACTATTGGACAAGTACCCAGGCTACTGATGAAGACGGTAACCCTGTTTATGATGAAGATGGCAGTGTGGTTTATTTGCCATGTGATTCGATGACATACATAGACTTTACAAACGGATGGGCTGTAGGTTCGTACGGACAGCGCATAAATCGTCAGACAATGGCTGTTAACGATGAAATCGGTACCAGTACTTATGGTCCGCTTACCATATATGATTTTGGAGCATCCGATCGTGCAATGTCATTCTTGACAACAAAGTCGGCCAATGATCCCGCTTCTGCCTGGCTTCAGACAACAGTCAAACTTCAGGCTCCGTTTGATGTTGTTGTATATATGACGGGACAGGGTACATATGGCACCCAGAATTCAATAGAACTCAGTGTCTCTAATGATAGTGTGAAATGGAATGTAATTGATACGCTTGAAACAATAGAATTTAAGAATATTGTCAAGTTGACGAGAAGCTATGAAGGTGACGATGCCGTATATCTGAAGCTTCGCAGTGTAAATGACATAGAGCCTATAAACCAGCGTACATTGATTTTTGATGTTCTGGTGCTTAACCATGGCGAGAAGTCGAAGGATTACGAGGATATCGTGAATGGCATAGAGACCATAAAGCCTTCGGGTGATATACTCAGAACAGAGATATACAACATCAATGGTACACGACAGAATACAATGCAGCGTGGCATCAACATCGTGAAAGAGGTTTACACCAACGGCATGGTGAAGGCCAAGAAGGTTGTCGTGAAATGAAAATAGTTAGTTTTAGTTAGTTAATTGATATTTTATAGACAGTCCTTTCTGCCGGCCGGAGTTCGTCCGGACATACGGACCGGCCGGAAGGATTTGTCTTTTCTATAATAAAATAAAACAGAATGATGAAGAGAATATATATCGCATTTGTTGCATTGACGTTGTTGCCGAGAATGTTGTTTGCCGATGTATTCCCTGTGGAAAGTTTGGGACGTGGCGTTATAGTAGTGCCTTCTGATGGTGGCCAGTTTGTTAGTTGGAGATTTCTCGGAACCGATGCTGTAGGTACTACATTCGATGTATTGCGCGATGGTGAGGCCATAAGTAGAGGAATGTCGGCGGCAACTTGCCATTTAGACAGGGATGGCAAGCCCACATCGCGCTATCAAATAGTAACCCATGTTCCAGGATTGCCAGACGATACAACGGCAGTTGTCATTCCATGGAATAATGTTTATATGCAGATACCGTTGGACAAACCGGCAAGTGGTATCACTCCAGATGGAAAGACATATGCTTATACGCCTAATGACTGTAGCATAGGTGATGTGGATGGTGACGGAGAGTATGAGATAATACTTAAGTGGGATCCGACAAACTCGAAGGACAACAGTTTTGACGGTTATTCTGGAAATGTGCTTATAGATTGCTATAAGTTGGACGGTACAAAGTTATGGAGGGTTGATCTTGGCAAGAACATACGCGCAGGAGCACATTATACACAATTTATGGTTTATGATTTTGACAGTGACGGCAAAGCGGAGATGATATGCAAAACAGCTCCGGGCAGTATTGATGGTAATGGTGATTATGTTACAGCTGCGGCCACGCTCAGCCAAATAAAGCATGCAGACAATACCGCTGATTACCGTAATGCTAAAGGGCGTATACTTTCCGGCCCGGAATATCTTACTGTGTTTAACGGTGAGACGGGGCGTGCTGTACATACAGTATACTATAATCCGAATCGTGTAGGTACTGTTGGTGGTTCACCCGACCATCCGTCTGAAGGTTTTTGGGGGGATAGTTTTGGTAACCGTGGAGAACGTTATTTGGCTTGTGTGGCTTATCTCGGAGGACCTGATTGCAATCCGAGTGCGGTTATGTGTCGTGGATATTATACGTTAGCTTATCTATGGGCGGTTGATTTTGATGGATGTCAGTTGAAAACACGTTGGCTTCACGCTTCAATATCGAAAACTACAGTACAGCTTACTGATGCCACAGGTAAAAAGACAACCATGACTTACAGAGAAAACACATCAGGCAAGTCCCAAGGTAGCAATACTGTTTATGGCAATGGTAATCATAATATCTCTGTAGCAGATGTTGATGGTGACGGACGTGATGAAATTGTTTATGGTTCGGCAGCCGTAGATGATGACGGCTCATTGCTTTATGCTACAGGTCTCGGTCATGGTGATGCCATTCATTTGGCCGACCTTGATCCTGACCATCCAGGACTTGAGGTGTTCCAAGTTCATGAAGGTGGTGTGTGGCCGTATGGTTGGGACATTCACGATGCCGCCACTGGCGACATATTGCTTGGTGAGACGGGTGGCGGTGATAATGGACGTGGCATGGCTGCTGATGTGGATGGAAACAGTCGTGGCTACGAATTTTGGTCGGCCAATGATATGCAGGTGCGCAATGTCAACGAAGGTGTGTTAGGCCCGAAAGGCGGCTCTACTATATTTCGTATTTATTGGGATGGGGATTTGCAGGATGAACTTATCGGTGACATTTCCAATCACAATAATCCTTGGCTTGAGAAATACGGTGAGGGGCGTATGTATATAGGTAAAAAGAATGTTTACGAACTTGGTAAATCGAAGTCGTGTAATTCTACAAAGGGTACGCCGAATCTCACGGCCGACCTATTCGGCGATTGGCGGGAGGAAATGATATACTGGTGTGGTGAGGACTCTGCTCATCTCAATGTGTTTACCACGACTGTCAGTAGTCCGTACCGTTTGCCGACACTTATGCACGATCATGTTTACCGACTTGGTGTGGCATGGCAGAATGTGGCTTATAATCAACCGCCTCATCTCGGTTACTATCTTCCGGATATGTTTGATGGAACAAAACCTTCCGGCATTAAGCATGTAAGCGGCAAACCATATGATGTTCGGGTGTTCGGTATAGGAGGACAGTATGTAGGAAAATCAACTCGTGGTCTGCCGACAGGGGTGTATATTGTTAAGGAAACATCACTTTCGGGAGATGTGATTGTACGGAAAGTCGTGGTGAAATGAAGCTCTTTAAATTCACATAAAAAAACAGCTATATGAAAAAAAATACAATAGTAGGTCTGTTGCTGTCAGTTATGTTGCCGTACAATGCTACTGCACAACGGTTACAGCAAAAACTCGGACATTCGGTTGTGGCAGTCACGGACGGCTCGAAAGATGATGTGCTTGTAACTTGGCGCAAACTGGCTCAGGAACCGGAGAAGTGCAAGTATAATCTGTACAAGCGTGTGTATGGCTCAACTGAGTATACAAAGGTGAATAGTGAGCCTATAGACAGAACTAATTTCCAAACCACACGGTCTGTCATTCCCTATGGTTCGGAATTGGCGGTGACTACAGTATATGATAATAAGGAAAGTGCAAAAAGCAATCCGTTTCTGTTTAAGAAACAGGCATGGAAAGATCTTTTCTTTGATTTCGATTTTGAAACGAGGGTACTTAATCCTGCCAATTATAGGGTAAAATATGCATGGCCAATGGACATCAACGGTGATGGAGAGTTTGACGCTGTAGTTGTCGACCGTTTGCATACCACTTCGGGCGAGGCAGATCCTGATTATGGTGGTGTGCCTGCCACGACAAGCCATAAGATTCAGGCTTATAAGCTTGACGGTACATGTCTGTGGACGGTTGATCTCGGACCAAATGTTAATATCAGCGCCGGTCAGAACGATATGGTGTTGGCATACGACATAAATTGCGACGGTAAATGCGAGGTGATAATAAAGAGTTCGGACGGCACCCGTTTTTGGGATTCAAGGAACGATACATGGGGCAAATATGCCAATGGAAGCGATACTCCCGATACTGATGGAGACGGATTGGTGGATTATCGCCCGAGCGGCAAATATATACCTCCGTATTATATTTCAGTGATAGACGGAGCCACAGGAGAGGAAATAGATTGCTCAGAGCTTGATTATAGTGCAATAAACGATGGTGTGGACAAGTATTCTCGTGACAACAGGGCCGAATACATGAATGATGGTGAAGGTACGGAATATGCTTTTCTCGGGGGGAAGTTCGCAATATGCTATTTCGATGGAATACATCCTTCACTGGCAATACAGTGTTATAACCGTTCTCGGAATACCGGACATCATTATTATGTGTTGGAGTGGAAATACAACTGGCAAGGCGGCAAAGCATCGGGATGGCATCATGAATACACATGGCCGATGAAATCTGCCAATCCGCCGGCCGCAGAATTTCACCAGTTTCGTGTTGCCGATGTTGACGGTGACGGTATAGATGAAATAATGGAGGGTGGTTATGCTGTCAATCCAACTAAAGGACTTGTGATGAGTCCGGCCATAGGGCATGGTGACCGTTTTGACGTAACAGATATAGACCCTGACCGCCCGGGAATGGAAGTGTTTGCCATACAGCAGTCCAATCTGTGTGGCGCATATCTTTATGATGCTGCAACGGGAAACCATATCAAGGAGTGGTATATGTCGTCGGCGGGTGACGTAGGGCGCGGACGTTGTATTGATGTAGATCCGGAACACAAGGGCTTGGAGAGTTTTTCTTTTGTTGATAATAAGAAACTTTACGATTGCAAGGGTAATGTAATCCGCAGTGGCGTGGAAAATGACTATCCTGTGGAAGCCACGTGGTGGGATGGTGATTTGCAGCGTGAATTGCTTGCCTCCCCGGGTGGAAGCGGCTATAAGACCAATATTAATGTACACAAATTCGGTGGCAAACGACTTATAGAGTTCTCAAAACAGAGTGACTGGGTTGTACATGCCGGCACGGGTGTGCGTCCGATGTATATGGGCGATATGACCGGTGATTGGCGTGAGGAAGTTATTCTTGCCAAGCAAAGTTCAGACAAGAGTACCGGGCTTGTGGGGTATTCTACCGATATACCGACAGATTACAGTATGTACACTCTGCAGGAGGATCCGCATTACCGTCTCGACTGTACCACACGTGGATATTATCAGATGCCCTGTACGGGTTTTTACCTTGGTGGAGATATGCCCTATCCTCCTTTACCACCCACTATGGTGACTGATTTGCGTTGGCAGGGTGGGGCATCGTGGAGTAGACAAGGTGCAGGTTTTGCAACGTATGATCATACCATGGCTTGTAATTTCGTTGATGGTAAAAGTGTGGTTTTTGATATGAGTGGCGACAATTCGCAGACAATACATATTGACGGAACGGTGAGCCCGTCCATGGTATATGTCATGCCTCCCAAGGGACACGATTATAGTTTCAGTGGCGGTACGCTCACAGGAACGAAAGAACTGTGGAAGTCGATGCAGGGAAAAGCAACATTCGACAGTGACTTTGCGTTTGCAGGCGCGACTGTCATCAGCGAGGGAATCCTGTGTCTGAACGGAAATGTTGCCGGACCGGTTGACTTGCGTGCAAGGGGAACATTGGCCGGAACGGGAACCATCGGCGGTGGCATTACATTTGAGGGGGCTCTCAACTACGAAGGTTGTCGCCTGATGCCGGGAAGTGCCACCGACAAGTACGGTACGCTGACATTTGGCAAAAGCCTGACACTGCCTGGAAATGTATACATTGAGGTAAACGCAGGGGGAAGCAAGGCTGGCAAACTGTATGTAGATGGAGACCTTACATTTGAGGGTGTGAACACATTCACCATAGTGTCACAAGAGGAGATATTGGCAGAGGGACGTTATGTGCTTGCAGAATGTTCGGGCAGGCTGACGGCTGAGGCTTCAATGATAGCCTCTCGCGGGCTTGAGGGTATCAATTATGATATCACCACTGAAGGTAACCGGATTATCCTTGTGGTCCATGGAATGCGCGCTCCGCGGAAAGATGTGGAATGGACTGGTGCAGAGAACGGTGTGTGGGATTACAAGACTGACAACTTTGTTGCAGGAAATGGTGTCACAACATTTGTCAATGGTGATGAAGTCGAGTTCGGCAACGCATCGTCCAACCGTAACATAACGCTCGAAACCCATGTGTCTCCTGCCGGTCTGACATTCAATTTCGACGGCAGTCCGTATATTCTTTCGGGCAATGGAAGCATTACCGGTTCTGCCGGTCTAATAAAGAATGGAAACGGAGAGCTGATTATGAACCTTCAAAACAATGATTACACCGGGCCAACCATTATAAATGGTGGAACTGTCACGATCGGTAACATGTCGGTGGGAGGAAGTAAAAGCTCGCTCGGAGCGGCGGAAGCCGTTGCCGGCAATCTTGTGATAAACGGAGCAAAACTGAATGTTGATGCAGACAATGTGGCTACCGATAGAATTATCACTGTCAGTGATACAGCCACCGTAGGTGTGGTTAATTCCGGTGGTTCGCTTGTGTTTAACGGACAGGTGAAGGGTAACGGTTATCTGTTGAAAGACGGTCCGGGTAGACTTACATTACGTTATGCCGGTGAAAATGAGTTCGCGGGACTTGTTGTCAAGAGCGGTACTGTCGTTCAAGGCTCATACCGTACAACGTTTGGTAAAAGTGGTGCACCACTGACGCTTGCCGGCGGTACACTTCAGATGGCAGGCAACAGTTCTATGAGCACTATGCCAAAATTCAATTATGCTTTCAATATAGTTGAAGGTACCGAAAGCTGGATAAAAGGTACAGAACGTGGATGTATAGAAGGAACGTTTGAGGGCAAGGGTTCCGTTTCAATATCACTTACGGGCGGACGCAGTGAAATAGATGCAGACTTCTCTGCTTTTGCAGGCACAATGACGGCCTGTGGCGAAGGATTCCATCTTAACTCGAACGTTACAGACATGAGCAAGACCCGTTTGGTGCTTGGTGACGGAGCAAAGGTACAACATGTCAGGCGTGGTGGCGATGCTGCCGAGGCCATAACAACGAAAGTGGGTTCGGTGGAATCAGAGACTGGGAATTGTTCGCTTGGCAATGGTGTTGATAGTTATGAGGTAGGATACAGCGGTAAGGACACGAAATACAGCGGCAGGCTTACTGCAAAGAATGTAACAAAGAAAGGTGGCGGAGTGTGGATTCTTGACGGTAGTGGCAGTTCGGCCCATGTGACGGTATCGGAAGGAACCATACAGTTCAACAATGCAGCAACAGGCATATACACATCAGGTATTGTTGAAGCTGCCGGTAATGGAATTATAGCCGGCACGGGCTGTCTTGGTACAGTCAATGTACGTAAGGGCGGTGTGCTTTCGGTCGGTAACAACGGTACGTGTGGCACCCTGAAAGTTCAGGGTAATGTGACGATGTTCACAGGAAGTACGCTCATGATAAGAATCGGTGCCAATCAGTGGGGTGCAACTTCAAGTGACAAGTTCCAATTCACCGGTACACGTGTGGCGCATTCCAACGATACCATTCTAATCAGTGTTGAACCCGGACGCTTGTTGAAAGCAGGTGACAAGTTTACCGTGTTCACCGGAACTGCTAAACATGAGGGTAAATATACACTGAAGACTGTTAGTGGCGAACAGACTATAGTATGGGATGACTCACGGTTGTTCAGTGAAGGAATGATAGAGGTTGCGTCTGTCACTGGTGTCCACCGTGTTGTAAGCGATGAAGCTAAAGTTGATGTCTATACCACTAACGGTATTCTGCTCCGTAGCGGCATTGAGAGAAGTAAAGCTCTTGACGGTCTCGCTTCGGGTATATATATAGTGAGCGGTGAAAAGATTGTGAAAAAATAAATACGCCAGTCAAGTGAATAAAAGCATGAACATAAAGATTATTGCAGTCCAACTGTTCGTTATGATGTGTCTCGTGACGCAGGCACGTGATAAGATAAACATAAATATGGGCTGGAAATTTATTCGTGAAAATATCACAGGGGCTGAAAAGCCGGATTTTGATGACAGTAAATGGCAGACTGTAGACCTTCCGCATGATGCTGCTGTACATGGAGTATTTCGTAAAAACGGTAACGGGGCAAGTTCGCGGGTGGGCTATTTGGAGCAGAAGCGCGGATGGTACCGACGCCATGTGCAGTATAACCGTAAGTGGCAGGGACAGCGGGTTGTGATAGAGTTTGAAGGCGTTTACAGGGATGCCAAAGTGTATATCAACGGACAACTGTGTGACGGACGGTTCCCGAACGGTTATCTTGATTTTCAGCTTGATATAACAGACAAGTTGCATGAAGGAGACAACGTGGTTGCAGTGAACTATAACAATTCGTACGTGAAAAGCTCACGGTGGTATAATGGGGAAGGCATAAATCGGGATGTATGGATTCATGTGCTTGAACCTGTGCATGTTGATCGTTACGGCACATATATAACGACACCTAAGATATCTGAGGAGCGTGCACTCGTGGCGGTGGAGACGGTTGTAAGGAACGAATATAGTGACTCGGTATTATGCCGGCTTGTCACTGAAATTGTTGATCCGCAAGGCAGTGTCGTTGCAGTACGCAAGGCGGCCGCTCCTTTTGCAGCGGGGGAAGTCTTCACGTTCAGGCAGGATATAAATGTGTCTTCGCCTCAGTTGTGGAACGTTGGTGACGGCAGGCTATACAAGGCTGTTAGCCATGTGTTTGCGGAAAAATATCCGCAAGTATCTTCAAATACCGATACGGTGTCTGCCGATGTCTACGAGACTTCTTTTGGCATTCGTGACATAGAGATGTCACCTGACCACGGCTTGCTCGTCAACGGTAAGCGTGTCTATATCAACGGAGTATGTCTGCACGCTGATCTCGGACCACTTGGAACAGCAGCCCACAAGGCTGCATGGGACCGAAGGTTGGAGGCTGTGACCCGTGGTCTCGGCTGCAACGGAATACGTCTGTCACATAATGCCTATCCCAAATATGTGCTTGACTGGGCCGACAGGCATGGAATACTCATCGTAGACGAGTTTTTCGACAAATGGGAAGAGAGTTATTATGGTAAGGGTGTCAATATGGGAGAGTTGCATATGCGTGACATTAAAACGCAGGTACAGCGCGACCGTAACCATCCGTCGGTGTTTATTTGGAGTGTGGGTAATGAGGTCTATCAGCAAATACGTGAGGATTTTACACGTAAAGGAGGCGTGGATATGCTGAAAAAACTTGTAGATTACACACGGCAACTTGACCCTTCACGTAAAATCACGTACAGTCAGTATCCCAACCGTTACGGGCATTACAACAAGCGCACGAATCCGGAAGCGTTCATGGCTGCAGATCCGCATCAGTTTGAGTATTACACCGATGTGGTGAGTACTAATTATCTTGATTGCTTTTGGGACCGTGACCACAATAAGTATCCTCAGTTGGTGTTCATGGCTGGTGAAATGTCGGTGGGGGAATTTGGTTACGATTACTTCAATTATGACCATTCTTATCCTATTGGACATTTCTATTGGGGCGGTACCGACTATATAGGCGAATCGTTTGGATGGCCGGCTAAGGGATGGATGCGCGGACTGATAGATTTTACCAATCGTACGAAACCGGTGGGGCATAGCGTACGCAGTTTCTACTGGCCGGAACCTATGACGCAGATTGTCACCAGACCGCGCGGTAACACCGACAAACCGTTGTGGTGGAACGATCTGAAGATGACTTGGATGCCTATGAACGAGCATTGGAATTATGCTGTGGGCGATACTGTTGACGTGCAGGTTATGAGTAATTGCGACGAGACGGAGTTGTTTCTCAACGGTCGCAGTCTTGGCCGAAGACAGTTGCCGCCGAAAGATAAGGCTCCATATCTGGTATGGGAAGTGTCTTATGCCGCAGGTGAACTTAAGGCAGTAGGGTACAACGGAGGACAAAAAAAGACCGAGAGTGTGGTACGTACGGCAGGTAAACCTGCGCGTATCATAGTGGAAGCCGATGCGGATAGCCTGAAGGCAGACGGTTCGGATCTCGTTTACCTCAACTATACTATTGTTGACAGAGATGGTAATGTGTGTCCCGATGGCATATGTCTTCATTTTGATGTGAGCGGACAGGGTGTCAATGCAGGTGTGGCTAATGCCGACATGCTTAGTAACGAACTTTGGCAATCAGACTTCCGTTCCACATACAACGGCCGTGCACAGCTCATTGTGCGTTCGAAAACACAAGCGGGTAGTGTGAAGATAACAGCAAAGGCCAAAGGCCTGAAAGCGGTAAAGACGGAAATTCCGGTGATATAATTATAGTATAGGCATAACAGACAAGCTGAGATGTTGGTGCAGGTTGTACGGCCATTGTTGGCACCAGCGTCTTGGCTTGACTGTTAATTCAAGTAGGGATGTCAATGACGATGTTACAATCTTTCAGAATATATTCAAATTATTGTTGGATATACTGAATATTTTTGCATACCTTTGCAAGTGGATATGAAAAGTTCCCCAAACTTAAAACCTATGGCCTGTACAACCGATTTTATAGATTTCGTCTGCGACGCACTCTCTCCATTGGGAGAAGTGCGTTCGCGAAAGATGATGGGCGACTACGTTATTTATGTCAACGACAAATGTGTCATCACCGCCTGTGACAACATCGCCTTTATCAAAAAACTGCCGTGCATCGCCGGCCTCATGGCCGACGCTGAGACCGGCAATCCTTATCCTGGCGCGAAAGAGGCATACATCCTCGATTTTCAGGACAGGCAGAAAGCACTGGAAGTGATTGAAACGCTATGGGAAGAACTCCCGTTTCCGAAGTCAAGGAAGAAATAACGTGGTGATTATTGCTTGTAAACGAAAATAAATCATTATCTTTGTGGAATAATAATGGCAATGGAAGATTTAATATAAATCTGTTTTTGCCTGAGTAAATGAAGGTATTCTTGTTAAGTCTAAGTTTATACCGATTATATGCCATAAGCGAAAAAACATGTGAATAGAAGGGGTTTTCATTGCCCTATGATGTTTCTTATAATTAAATAGCGGTCAATTTGCATGAAAGAAAGACAGATAGAAGACCACTTGATTGACAAGTTAAGAAGTGACTTGAAATATGTCTATCGTGAAGATATTTACGATAGGGATACTCTTGAACGCAATTTCCGTGAGAAATTCGAACGCCTTAACCGTGTTCATCTTTCAGATTCGGAATTTACACGACTACTGGAAGACATTACTGATTCTGATGTATATGTCTCGTCAAAAAGACTGCGTGAGCGCAATACGTTTTTTCGTGAGGACGGAACTCCGCTGCAATATACTTTGGTCAATATAAAAGACTGGTGCAAGAATGACTATGAGGTTGTGCGTCAGTTGCGTATAAATACGCGTAACAGTTTTCAGCGATATGATGTCATACTGCTGGTTAACGGTTTGCCTCTTGTGCAAATAGAACTCAAAACACTTGAAGTCAGTCCGCGGCGGGCCATGCAGCAGATAGCCGGTTATAAGAGTGATGTGGGCAATGGATATACCAATTCATTGCTTTGCTTCATTCAGATGTTTATCGTAAGCAATCAGACGAATACATATTACTTTGCCAATAACAATAACCAGCATTTCAACTTCAATGCTGATGAACATTTCCTGCCTGTATACAGATGGGCAGATGAGAACAACAAGCCGATAAACGGACTGGATGATTTTGCTGACGCTTTCCTCTCAAAGTGCAAATTGGGAGAGATGATAAGCCGTTATATGGTGCTTGTTGCCAGTGAGCAAAAGGTATTGATGATGCGCCCGTATCAGATTTATGCAGTAAAGGCTATTGTCAAATGTATAGAAGAGAATCGCGGAAACGGTTATATATGGCACACGACGGGAAGCGGCAAGACTCTCACATCCTTTAAGGCTGCCACTTTGCTGAAAGACAATCCCGATATTGCAAAGTGTCTGTTTGTCGTTGACCGGAAAGACCTTGACCGTCAGACACGTGAGGAATTCAACAAGTTTCAGGAGAATTGCGTAGAAGAAAATACCAATACGGAATCTCTTGTGCGCAGGATGTTGTCTGAAGACTATAAAGACAAGATTATCGTCACCACCATCCAGAAATTGGGAATAGCGTTAGATCCACAAAACAGAAAGAACTATCAGGAAGAACTGGCAGAGCTGAAGGATGAAAGAATTGTCTTCATATTCGATGAGTGTCATCGTTCGCAATTTGGAGATAATCATAACGCTATCAAGGAGTTCTTTCCCAAAGCTCAACTCTTCGGTTTCACTGGTACACCTATATTCGACAAGAATGCCACATACGTGCAGGCAACAGGAGAAGAGGGCCACTACAAGACGACAGAAGACATATTTCAAAAGGAACTGCACTCGTACACGATAACGAATGCCATTGACGACAAGAATGTATTGCGTTTCCATATTGACTATTTCAAGCCTGATGAGAATGTCGTGCAGATGGTTGGCGGAAAAGTAAAGAAACAGGCTGTTGTCGATGCCATTCTAAATAAGCATCGTGCCGCTACCAACGACATGCGGTTCAATGCCTTGCTTGCCACCGGATCCATTAATGAGGCGATAGAGTATTATAATCTCTTCAAAATAGAGCAGAACAGGCGGGCTGGGGAAGATGAAAACTATGTCAGGCTGAATGTCGCCTGTGTATTCTCGCCTCCGGCAGACGGGGACAAGGATATAAAGCAGATGCAGGAAGATTTGCAGCAGGAACGTCAGGACAACGAGCAGGATCCGGATGGAAAGAAAAAAGCTCTTGAAGAGATTATCATTGACTATAACAGACAATACGGAACAAATCATTCCATAACAGAGTTTGATGCTTATTATCAGAATGTACAGCAGAGGATAAAGGATCAGAAGTATTCCAATAAGGACTATCATCATCATAACAAGATTGACATTACCATCGTGGTGGATATGTTGCTTACCGGTTTTGATTCAAAGTATCTGAACACACTGTATGTCGATAAGAATTTGAAATGGCATGGCTTGGTACAGGCATTTTCACGTACTAATCGTGTTTTAAATGATACGAAACCATACGGCAATATCCTCGATTTCCGCGGACAGCAAGCGGCCGTGGATGAAGCGATAGTACTCTTCTCCGGAGAGAAAGACGAAAGGGCGCGGCAAGTATGGTTGGTTGAGCCGGTATCTGCCATTATAAAGAAATATAACGATGCCGTCAAGAGTCTGCGGGAATTCATGAATCTGCATGATTTGGAATTTAAGGCTGAAGAGGTGGCGAACCTGAGAGGAGATGATGCAAAGGCCGGTTTCATCAACCATTTTAAGGAAGTGCAGAGATATAAGACCCAGTTGAATCAATATACAGACATCATTGAGACGGCAAATGATGAACCGGGATTTGCCAATGAAGGGATGGTATCTTACGGATTTACAGATAATGAACTGTCTGCGTTCCGTGGTGCATATTTGGATTTGGCTAAGGAACTTCGGGACAGACGCGATAAGAAGAAAGACGATGTGTCCGATACGATAGATGAACTGGACTTCGAGTTTGTGCTATTTGCATCGGCTATAATCGACTATGACTATATCATGGAACTTATAGCACGCTATTACAGCGGCGTTCCGTCCATGTCGAAGATGACGAAGGAACAACTGATAAGTCTGATATGTTCAAGTTCAAATATGCTTGATGAGCGTGATGATATTATAGCCTTCATAAACAGTCACGATTCTGACAGTTTGAACGGCAAGACCGTGCCGGAAATCAAAGACGAATATGAAGTGTTCAAGACCGAAAAATTTGCAGCCGAACTGTCACGCATTGCAGATATTCACGGATTAAATATCGTTTCGTTGCAGCAGTTTGTCAATGATATCGTTGAACGGAAGATATTTGATGGGGAGAAACTTAACGAACTGCTTGAACCGCTGGATTTAGGTTGGAAAGCACGGGCGAAAGAAGAAATGGCATTGATGAATGATTTGACACCGCTATTGAAAAAGATGGCAGCTGGTCAGGAAATATCAGGATTATCGGCGTATGATGAATGATATGGTAAAAGAAGGTGATATGAAAGGAGCAAACGACAAAAGGCTTGTTCCTGAGCTTCGTTTTCCTGAGTTTAAGAAAGATTGGGGAAAAAATGTGTTGAGAGCAATTATAAAGACTATTACTCCTCCAAAAAAATTGCAAACAACAGAATATCATAAAAAAGGTCTATATCCTATTATAGACCAATCTCAAAGTTTCATTTGTGGTTTCTCTGATGATGAATCGGCTTTGTTAAATAAGGAGAAAGAAGATGTTGTTATTTTTGGCGATCATACTTGTATTCTGAAATTAGTTAATTTTACGTTTATACAAGGAGCTGATGGAATTAAAATTTTTAAATCCTCCAATCCAAGTATTGTCCGAACTGACTATATTTACCAGTTTTTGAGCGCGTATCCAATAAGTATAAAAGCTGTCTCTTATACACATCTGACGCTGCCGACGATAA
>ENA-OYXU01000401-OYXU01000401.1-human-gut-metagenome-genome-assembly--contig:-NODE-401-length-17889-cov-7.111304_pt1 | contig 17889 bp, 15 predicted proteins | sample MGYA00243243_ERZ653435 | MGnify/ENA primary metagenome ERZ653435 (study PRJEB26926, sample SAMN06165113) | human gut metagenome | biome: ENVO:00009003; feature: ENVO:2100002; material: ENVO:00002003... | reverse complement strand
GAGCCTTATCGTCGGCAGCGTCAGATGTGTATAAGAGACAGTAACTAGAATAGCTACTATAACTTGAATAGCTACTATAACTTGAATAACTATAATAACTGTAATAGCTGTAATAACTATAGTAACTTCTGTAACTACCATAGCTACCATAACTTCCGTAGCTCCTATAACTTCCGTAGCTTTTATGACCAAAACTGTTATAAGCAACAGAACCGTTTTCACGTTTTTCTATTGCCATAACATTGATGGGAGCAACGCTTGCGACCGAAGCAGCTACAGCCATTTTTCCTATGCGCTTTAACGCATCTCGGCGATTGATTTTTTTATTTTCCATAGCTATTGCTGTTTAATATTGACATTGTTATATCTACAATTTTGTTTTCGTCATGAGTATTCATGCAATGTTTCTCGCATAAGGGACAAGGAGTCGAATAGTTTTCTGGCACATGAGGCCCGAGGCATTTATCCGCCTGATTACATTGCGACAAATCAGCCTGTAAACAAAAATGACTTTTGTAACCATATCTTGAAGCCTCTGTTGGCCCAAATAATGCGATTGTTGGAGTGTGAACTAGTTTGGCAACATGCATGACATAATTATCAAGTGTAATTACCGCATTAACATTTCTGAGTATATCTATAATTTGTAATGGTTTCGTTGCACCAATTAGAGAATACGCTCCTCGTATAGGAACATCTCCCATTCGTCCAATTTGTATCACAAAACAATTTTGAGCTAACAGCTTCTCGACTATTATATGCCACTTCACTGGATGCATCATTTTTCTTGGACTTTCTGATGAAAACACGATGGCGACATTCTTTGTTCTCCAAGGAATGTTTTTCATAAGAGTTTCTGTTGTTTTATTTGTTTCCATTTGCGGGAGATACAAATCGTCATCAGAATATGCCTCAACACCAAAAATCCTGCATATTATATCCAAAGCTTTGTTTTTGACATTATTAAAATCTTCTCGCATCCAATAGTCATTGCAAACTATATTACTTCCTACGGGAGGAAATCCTATCTCTTGAACGGCAGGGTGATGCGCAAAGAATTCAGTATACTGAGAACGACGTGCGATGCAGAATTTCTTAGAATACTTGTCGTATGAACGTTTTAAAGCCGTGGATAACATTATGATGTCACCAAGTCCACCAACAGGATTCACCCATATTGGTTCTTCTGAGTTCAATAACTCAGGTGTAAGATATTCTATATGTTTTTTATCCATGTTATTTAAATTGAGGGAGCCTCAATCCCGTTATTGGTTCAAAATATTTCTTTAGAAATAGTTTCTTTGAGAGACATTGATCTGTCTTGCGAACATAGTCCTTATACTTGTTATATGCGTCAAGAGGGCAACCTCCATGGCATATACGCCAATATTCACAACCTTTACAGTCTGTTTTCTGCAAGACCTCTGCCCTGCTATCAACCAAAGCCCTCTGTTCGTCTGCAAAAATCTCTTTAAGCGACTTGTTCTTTATATTTCCATAACTTAGGATGTCCCAGTCTGCAGCTCTACCACACTGTGCTGTCTCTCCGTCTGGGCCTAAATACAGATGTAAACCGCATGTAGGGGCATCACCACATCCTAAACAATTATATGAAGATGTGTAATATTTTAAATAAGAGTCAAACGGGTCTATATGCAGATAACGATCTCTATGTTCCCACCATTCCTTAAACATGATTCCAAGGAAATCAGCAAATTCCTCTTGCGTTATAGCTGTGTCAAGAGATTCCTGCGCTGCATCTTCGTATACTAAAACGGGATGAAAATCAAAACCTCCCTTCAATTTTAGATTTGTAAGATGATGGAATATCTCCAATGGCTTATCAAGGACATCTCTTGTAACGACATAAATAAACCCCCAAGTCATACCATTCTTTTCCAGCAGATTAACGCCGTCAAAGAACTTTTTATTGTATAGTCTACTGTCCCTCTTTTTCCCAATACCACGAATTCCGGGAATAGGTTCATAGCTGGTTCCTATTGTATAGATTCCCATTTCCTTGAAGACATCAATGAAGTCCTGGGTAATCATTGTTATATTAGACTGGACTGCAAATCTAATTCTTTCACGAGTTTCAGAACAAATATCCTTTAAATGTTGAAGAGCGGTTTTGTATAAATTTAATCCAGCCATACACGGTTCCCCACCATGCCAAATGACACAAATTTCCTCTTGCGGATACTCTAATAAATACTCATTAAAGCGCTCAAAAGCAATTTTAAACAAATCCATAGGGATTGTTCGTGGCTTTTTTTTATGGACGACATCACAATAAATGCAGTTGCAGTTACATGCCTCCGTGGCCTTAAATATTATGGTTGGCATCTTTCCTTATTATTTTGTTGTTGTTTCTTTTTATCGAATTCTATTGCGCCAAGAAGTTCGTTCATAACTTCACTACAGCGTCCTTTTTCTCTTTGAGCATTAAAATATCCCATACAAATTCTGTATGCAGGACAAAATGTACATGGATGGGGCTCTATAAACATTTCTTGCCATTTACAAGATTCTTTTTCTATGGCCTCGTGCGAAGATACTTCATAAAGTTTTTCCAACCCTTGATCAAAAAACACACCTTCGTCAAGTTCTTTTTGGGAAAAAGCAAGGTGGAGATCCTTATCAACATATATATAGCGTAGTGGATTTATAAACTCTGCCAATTTCGGACTGACATAACTTTCGCCATCATAATATTTCCCAATTGTTGCAAATGGTTCAATTTCACCATGAGGCATGGTTCCGTAGAAGTTATATGTTATTAGATCCAAGACACTGTCACTTAATCGAGATTCTGGATTTAACACAATACCGGAATGAATACCTAACGATGCCGCGATTTGAGCATCTGTTGCGGCTTGCTGTTCTGGGCCAGTAAAGATAAGCATGATATTCATATTTCTTATTAATGCCATCTTTTCATGGATGTTGCGGAATTGTCCTAAACGATTAATGTAAAGAACTATTGGGATATTACCCCATTCAGGATTAATTTCGATAGTTTCCAATGAAGCATACTTGTTCGTATAAACAAAAGCATGAACCCTTGTTGTATCATGAAGATGCTTGGTGATGTTATTAATGTCCTCCAAGCAATTAACATGTACGAGGATGGCATGACCTTTCAGATATTCTTCAATTGGCCATGTGTATTTAGTAACAAGAACATGCGTGTTCCTATTCCAATGTGTGGGGATAAACTTGTGCATTTCGTATATGTTCTTCGTTTACAAACTTATTTAAACCATGTGATAGGCATCCACCAGAGCAAATGCCTTTTTGTCTGTATTCACAATTATCGCATTTTTCAAATATACCGCCAACCTCAATTCGCACAGCATTATGAAAATCAGCAAAACAACGACACAATTCTTCATGATTTTGAAATTCCAATAAAGAATGTTTATTATAGTCAGAGAGAGGGAAACATGCCCAAACATTTAAATCTGGACCAACATCAATTGCAGCTCCACATCTGAAATTAGTATTACCCAAAGTGTGCTTAAACAATTTTCCTAATTCTTCGTCGCTAAATATACACATTGGCATACCACAATCAAAGCCAACATGAATATCAAAAGCTTCAAAGGTGGGTAAGTAGGTCATAAGTTCCTCTGCCATCTTACGTAATTCCTCTGGTTTAATGCACATGTTCTTTTTCCCTGGTATAGGATGAGCAAGGCCCAGCCGGATATGACGCTGAAGTCCATACTTGTTGATTGTGTTTAGAGCATACGAATAATCAAAATTTAATTTGTACACATTTATACTTAATGTGCAGAATCTTGCAAAAGCATTGAAGAAACGTCCTATAGATTCATTCTCTGAAAAAGATGTTTCTCGTGGGTTATTAAGATTTACAACAAAGCCTAAAGTCCTTGGATCAACATTCTCTAATTTGTTGACCGCATCGGATAAAATCTTTTCACTGACGACCCCACTTGTGAACACGGTAACATGCATACCTCTGTGGATGATATATAATATATAATCCACAATGTCAGGATGTAAAAATGGCTCTCCTCCGAGCAGTGATATATTTGTATCTCCACCAGCTTGAAAGAAATCTACGATGTAAATTAAATCCTCCCATTTCAGGATATCCTCAGGAGGGGCATCATGCATGTGCTTTCTTGCAAAGCAATAAGGACATGATCTGATACATTTTTGTGTTAATAGAATATTCGGCATATTTTTATATATCCATTAGTTTAACTTCTACTTTATCCTTTGTAATAATAGAGATGTCTGCTTTTAAGGGACTATCATATCGCGTGGAATTTATGTTCGCAACATAATGGCTAGTTCTAAGCATGAATCGGCAGATATCTATAGATTTGCTTATTGAATATAAATCACATCTTAGTTTTACTGCAGGGGTTTCTTCCCAAATATCTCCATTTTTTATTTGAGTTTGTTGTAGCAACTTGCCCACAAGAGGAGCTTTTTCCAGATGGACGCAATTATAATTTAGGCATCCGTTATTATCAAGATTAATCCTTCTTATATTTTCACCAAGAATTTGATATACAAACGGCATAATCATTCCGTTTTTGTCAATATCATAAGCAGCGACAATTCCAATTATTTGAATATGATTATCAACAAGAAGTTTTTTAAGATATGGCATGAACTCTGCTATTGAGGGTACGGAATCCCATTTATTGGATAAATTTTCGAACTTGTCAAGAATTCCCAATTCTGTCATATAGGAATTTAAGCAGTTAAATGTTAAGGAGAATCTTCCCCAAAACAGATAGGTGTGTGGAAGTCCTTCCATATTTATTGGAGATAACAAAGTTCCTTCTTCTGATTCTATATATTCGTAATAAGAATCAAAGCTTGCCGTGGCTACAACTATTCCATCAGGGGCGAATACGGTTGCAATCATTATTTTATAATATTATTGTAGACATAATCTAAATCCAAAAGGTTCCATCGCTTGATCGTATGGACAACTTCCACGACTTGTACTTTTTACAGATGCAGCGTCGCTATCATAATATCCACCTCGTAACACCCTTTCGTCTTTACCTATTTCTGGACTTCCTGTACTATAATTGGTGTAAATATCCTGACACCATTCAATGACGTTGCCACTCATATCGTATATTCCAAAATCATTGGGCTTTTTACTTCCAACTGCATGTATTTTCCCTCCACTGTTTGCTGAATACCATGCATATTCTGACAAATCAGTTGATGTGCCAGAATACTTATATCCAGTTGCTTCTATACCTCCTTGTGAACTTAATTTTGCTTTAGCTGCATATTCCCATTCTGTTTCTGTTGGGAGCCTAAAATTTCGTCCAGTTAAAGCATTGAGCTTTTGGATAAACAATTGACAATCATCCCAACTAACATTATTAACAGGAAAATTATCATTAATGACAGTGGATGGGTTTGTATTCATAATAACAAACCAAAGTTTTTGGGTAACTTCATACTTACTAAGATAATAATCACTAACTTGTCTATTTTGAACTGGCTTTTCATTGGCATCACCCTCATTACTACCCATTTTAAATGATCCACCTGGAATTTTGACCATTTCCAACCTAATACCATTAATAGTAAAAGTGTCTACTTTTTGAACATATTTATCTTCTGGAAGTGTAGTGTTTCCTTCGTTATTTTTATTTAACAACCAATATATGCCACCTCCAACTACAATCATAGCTATAATACCCCATAAATATTTCGTTATGTCGCTATTATTATCGCTGACTCGTACTGTATGTTTTCCATGCCCAGTAACTTTTTTGTCTTCTGGCATAGCTTCGGATTTTACCATTCCTAATAATTCTGCAGCTGTAGGGCGGCTATCTTTATCAGGCTGCATGCATAATTGAATTATACGTTTTAATTTCTCATTCTTAATCTCTGAGAAATCCACTTCTACATCACTGTGTAGTAATTCTCGTCCGGTGGACAAATCATCAAAAGGAAGGTTTCCGCATGCTAATTCATAAAGTGAAATACCAAAAGAGAATATGTCTCCTTTCCTATCAGGTCTGCGTTCTTCTCGCTTTGAACTAAATTTCTCTGGCGGAGCATAAGCCTCGGTCATACTTGTTCCTTGGTTCTTACTATTCATGTTTACACTATGACTGAGACGTGTTTTCGTTTTGCTACTGATTCCAAAATCACTTAGTACATATGTAGGTCTTTCTCCTTGTGTGTCAATAAGAATATTAGCGGGTTTAATATCTTGGTGGACAATCTTGTTTTGATGTAAATAGGTTAGACCTTCAGCAATATCTTGAATAACTCTCATTATTTCTGAATCGTCCATACAGCCAACTTTCTTGCTCAAGCTACCACCATCACATACTTTCATGACAAGATATGGAATATTTCCCCATCTTGCAAAATAATCTGCTTTTAAGATATTCGTGTGGTTAAGATTTTGCATACGTGTATATTCCGATGCTAAATCATTTATTCCATCATCATCAAGATTTGTATAAATCTTGAGCGCAATAGACGTACTGGTGTCTTTATCTTTTGCTTTCCATACATCCGCAAAGCCACCTGACCCCATTAATTTTTCTAATGTGTATCTATTGTCAAAGACATCTCCTGCCTTATATTTATGAATTGCGTTATTACCTGCCATATTCTATATTTTTTTATTTTTAAATACTACGACCACCATCATACATATCATCATCATTCTGATACCCATGATTGTTTCTGCCAAGAGAATAATTCCTATAATAGTTAGCATTAAGATCTTTTGCTAATCTCTCAAAAGCGGCTATTGTTGATTTTCTGCTCTTATCCAAAGCATTATAATTATTTTTGTCATCCTTTAAAGAATGTAAGTTATTATTAATATTACTTAGATAATGATCAATCACATCATCGGTAGAACTTGTTCTATATCTTTGTCTTTTTACCGTTGCCCAAGCTCTTGTTGCAGTCTGATAGTCTTTTTGAACAGTCTGCAATAGGTTTAAATAGTCAGAAGACGGATAATGTTCTTGCGGTTGAGAGTTTTGATTATTATGCTGGTTATTATTAAATTGTTCAATAACTCCTTGGTTTATGCCTCCATTAGATTGATTGTTTGCGTTATTATTAGTTTGATTATTGGAATTTTGATTATGATTGTTATTTACATTGTTGTTTTGTGGCTTGTTCGGTTGAGTTCCTGCTGGCCTACCATTATTGGGACGATTGTTATTTCCCGAATTAGAGTTGTTCTGAGAATTTTGCTCAATTTGCGAATTGTTCTCTTGATTAGAGGCATCCTCATTGTTTGTATTTGGTGTTGGTATATAAAATTCTTGATTTGAACTTTGGTCTGTTGGTTTGGAAACAATCGTTTTATATAAGGCTATGCCCATGAGACACAATGCTACAAATGCAATGATGTATAAATAAGGTGGTTTTAGGAACTTTGCTATGGAATACTTCCCTTTTACCACAGGATTAGATTTATTAGTTTCTTTCTTTCCTATTGGTCTGTTTGTGACTTTAGGATAACCATCAGGCCTACCCTTTGCAGGTTTTCCACCATCAACAATACATAGGATATCGATAGATGCATTGTCAGACCAACCTGTTTCTTGACCTTTATCCCATAAAGCTTTTAAGGAATCTTTAGAAGATGTACATGTCGCTTGTATTACATCATTTATTTCTGTATCTGTAAGTAATCCACATAATCCATCACTACAAAGAAGGAATACATCACGTTGATAAACATCGTATATACGCAATTCGGGATCTGCCTTGTTACCATTGTCCCCTAATGCTTTTGTAATAATATTACCGTCTGGATGGTCAAATGCCTCTTCTTCTGGTATTCTTCCTTCGTCCACCAGGGATTGAACGTAAGAATGATCATGAGACAAACGAACTAATTCGTTATTAGGGTTGAATCTATAAATACGGCTATCGCCACACCATCCGCAATAAGCTTTTCCATTAAGGAGCCAAAGTAGGACAATAGTACTGCCTAATCCCTCCGCCTCCCTATGCTCTTTTGCATATTGTTTTATAGATTCATCAGACTCAATAATTGCGTTACTTATAAATTGCTTTATTTCAGATTCATCGGTCAGAATTGATTCCGGAATATTTGAGAATTTTTTCTTTATTCCATCAATAACAAGTTTAGATGCCATTTCTCCTGCATTCATTCCTCCCATTCCATCGGCAACAACAAGAAGTGCACCTTTATCGGATAGCTCTACATCTTCGTCTGTTCCTACGATATTGTCAATAGGAGCCCCAAAATTTGTTAAGTCCGGACAAACCCATAAATTATCTTGGTTAGGAGAACTTGGGCGACCAGCCCTATCTGTCTTCGCCGCTAAATTAAATATAATCCTGCTCATATTTTAATTTATTTTAATCTCAAATAATTATTTATATATCTGTTTATACCTTCTTCTATGGAACAAAAAGGGTTTTCATATCCTACAGCCCTCAATTTCCTTATATCTGCACATGTATAATACTGATAATGTTTTTGTATGGCTGGTGGCATTTCTATATATTCTATATCTGCATTATTATTACAGTGTAATTTAATAATATTGGCAACATCTAAAAATGTTCTTGCATGTCCTGTACCAACATTAAAAATACCTTTTACAGAAGGATGTCCGAGTATCCAAAGAATAACATTCACACAGTCATCCACGTACACAAAATCTCGTTGCTGTTCGCCATTACGATATAATTTGTGATAAGACTTGAATAATTGTATTTTATGAGTGTCACGTAATTCGTGATAAAACTTATACATTACACTCGCTTGGTCTTTTTTATGGCTTTCGTTTGGACCATAGACATTAAAAAATTTTAGCCCGACCACTTGGCTCGTATTTCTTGTTCTCAAATTATCATGCGCTATAAATCTATCGATGTAACATTTGCTCCATCCATAAAGATTCAAAGGTTTCAAATGTTCCAAATATTCCACATTATCATTGTCATAATAACCGTTTTCTCCACTGCCATACGTTGATGCAGAAGAGGCATATATGAATGGTATTCCTAATGATTTACAAAATAGATATAAATTTATTGTCAATTGAATGTTATTTTTAACTATTAAATCTGCATCTGTTTCAGTTGTGGTCGAAATACCTCCCAAATGAATAATCGCTTCTATTTCCTTGTCATATCCCTTAAGAAGACTATCAAGTTCTATGGGAAATACGAATCGTGCAGTTGAAAGTCTTTCCACATTCTTCCATTTTTCGCCATTCCCAAATGTATCAACGGCAATGATATCGTTAAAACCTCTATGCTCCATTTCAGCAAGAAGGTTTGAACCAATAAAACCTGTCGCGCCAGTTATTACTATCATTGTTTTATTCTGTTTATTATACATGTGGTAGATATATTATAGCAGAAAGGAATCGTTAGAACCTGACCACCATTTGCAGAAACATAGTCAGCTCCTACGATATCTCTAAATTTATAATCTCCACCCTTTACTAGTACATTAGGTTTAATCTCTTCAATGATTTTTATAGGTGTATCATCATCAAAAACAATTATATAATCCACATATTGAATAGAAGATAGCATTTTAATTCTCATTTCCAAATTATTTATAGGCCGGCAAGAGCCTTTTATTCTTTTTATTGAATCGTCTGAGTTTAATCCTACGATGAGTATATCTCCTTTTTCCTTTGCCTTTTGCAGAAGGTCTATATGACCTGCATGGATTATATCAAAACACCCATTGGTAAAAACAACTTTCCTTTTTTGTTTTTGTTTGATAAACTCATCCGTCGTAACGAGCTTTTTAGTCTCGCCCAACACCTCATCTATTCCAACAGTTGAATTGCCAAATCTTTCAACCTTGATATTTGCAGCCTTATTTGAATAATAAAGAATTCTATCAAAGGGTAGCTCCTTTCTATTTAATAAAAATGAAAGATATGATGTTACAATATCTCCAGCTCCAGTCACATCAAAAACCATCTGCTTTTGACTGGGATATTGCATGAATGTTGCATTTTCGCTAACAGCCATAATCCCATCCTCACCGCAAGTCATAACTAAAAATTTTGTATCTAAAGCCTCTCGAAGTTGTATTAAAGAATCTTTGATATTTTTTTTACAGGGTAATTGCTTAAACAGATTTCGTATTTCTTTTTTGTTACCTTTTACGACATATGCTCCTTTATATTTTTGAATATCATTTTCTTTTATATCAACAATCACATTAATGCCTAATCTGTTAGCTGAACTTATAATATTTTGGCATAATGCTTTTGATACAGTACCTTTGTTATAGTCTGAAATAACAATCGTATTTATTGTTTTTTTTAATATGCTCTCTATTATTTCCTTTTCGTCTTCTGGAGCAAATGAGATAAATGTTTCAGAGTCTTTACGAAACATTTGCTGATGAAGATCATTTATGTATCTTGTCTTGCAAGTAGTGACTGTATCATAACAGACCAAGGAAGAACTGTCAATACCTTCTTGTTCAAGAATCTTTTTAATTACTCCTCCGTTTTCGTCTGTACCGATAATGCCCTGTAGAACAACATTGGCTCCCATCCTCTTTAATTGCTTTGCGACGTTTGCGGCTCCTCCAAGTTGGTACTTACATGATGTTTCTTTCAATATAGGACAACATGATTCGGGTGAAACACGTTCAACTGTGCCATACACATATTTATCCAACATTACATCACCTATCACGACAGTAAGCAATTCTTCCGTTTTGTTGTTCATAATCATCGAATTAGTATGAATCTTGCTTTTATTTTTTCTGCAAATAGCATATCAGAAAACGAGTCACCTGCAACAACTGTTTTGGAAAAGTCGACATCGGGGAAATCAATCTTAATTTGTTCCGCCATACCAATATTGGGTTTCCTCATATTGTCGCTATAATCAACACCTTTACTATAATATATTTTATCTATATTACCATTCATGTCCTTTATCGCACTTAGCATCTGCTGGTGCAATATATCAAGGTCTTTTACATCCATTATTCCCTTTCCTATGCCCGCTTGATTTGTTGTAATGAATATTCTATCATACAGATCCGATAAAAGTTTTATATTTGCTACAAACCCTTCTGTAAAATTAAAATCTTCAAAATTAGAAATATACCCATTGGGTTTTGCAACATTAACCACACCATCACGGTCAAGAATTAGATATTTACATCCCTTTTTGTGTTCTTTTATTAGACCTTCCCATCCACTTATGTAATCATTGTTTTTTGCAAAATTCTCTATTAATTCGCATATTATATGGGAAATAATAGTATGGCATTCTTGAATAATTGGAATATCATTGTTTGGTATTTTGATTGTTATGTCACTCAATAAATCTATGTCATTCTGTTCCATTCCTGTAAAGGCTATAGAGTTTATCCTCATATTCTTACATACAGTCAAAGCCTCTAAAATATTTCTTGACTTACCAGATGTTGTGAAAGCGACAAACACATCATTGGGCTTTGCAATACCCAGAACTTGTCTAGAAAAGATTCTTTCAAACCCATAATCGTTACCGATACATGTTACTAAGGATGTGTCTGAGTTTAATGAAATTGCAGAATAGGGGCATCTTTCCTTATGAAATTTACCCATAAGTTCCGCTACAAAATGTTGAGATTGTGATGCGGATCCTCCATTTCCTGCTGTAATAACTTTTCCACCCTGTGACAAGCAATATGCTATATTTATTGCGGAAGACAATATTGATTGTTGAAGTGCCTTAGATTGAAGCATATTTTCTATTGTAACTAATCTCCAATTGAGCATTTCTTCTATCGTCAATAATTCTCCCATTTTCTATTATGATTTTTCTATGTTAGGAGTTAAAAAGGCCGATGGTATATATGCCGTTGCTATAGTTAGCAGGCTATCAATGATGACTGCTACTCGTTGCTGGCCTTGATAACGAGCTACTTTCCCTGTCACTCCCTTAAAACTACCATCAATGATACGTACCGTCTGCCCTTTCTTGAATTTGTGGACATCTGATGGTACGAGGATAATGTCTTCCGCTTCTGAAGCACAAATGATTTTGAGACTTTCAATCTGATAATCCGGGACAATGAGAGGCTCTTTTACAACTCGTGTGCCTTCGTGGAAGTGACGATAATAAAAACGGAGGTGGGGGAGGTTTACATTGTCGTAAACAAATGACTTAATCTCTTCTTCTGTTCCGCGTGCAAAGAATATATTTGGAAGACGAGATTCTTCAACGGATTTTCTTTTTCCATCAATAATTTTGATGGTGGTGATTGTTGGATAGTATGCTTCTACATGTTTTCCAACCAAGTAATCGTATGCTTTCTTTTCGCGTCCGTATGTGACTCGGAGAGCATACCAATGGGGAACGTCCTTAGGCTTTCGCTTGATGGTTTTAGGAGGTGTTCCCGACAGCGCATTTCTGGTGGACACCCCTGTTTGTGAATTCTCTGCCAAAACCGGCGTTTGAACTTTGGGGAGGACATCGGGGGTAAGCCCGGTGCAGGGAGGTCTTTCACCGCCTCCATGGGTGTCTATATCACCAGATGTATGCTCATTTACATTCATATCGATGACCTAACTTCATTCTAGACAGAACTCCGTTATGGACATAAAAAGAAGCGTGAGATCGTCCTGTTGTCCATCCCACTCATCAAGGCTCTAGCATTGCCTAATCCTGTTGAACAGACAACGTCAGAGCCCACGCCGATATGAATTACCGATTACCGTTAAGAGACCTGTATAAACAGTTCTTCTTGCACCCAAATGGATACAATACATGCTTACAAGGTCTCCACGGGCTGGATATAATCACACCCGGGACATCTACCGTTGCTACGTTCAAGACAGGATTGTTGAATTTGCTAGATTCGATGAGTCTCAAACACAGCGTCGAGTAAACGCCTTTATTATGTCTGGACTATTTTTCCCACCCAACGCCCGCTTCGTATTGCTTTGTCATGTTATGACTCCGCCACACTCAGCCCGGCGTAGGCCGCCTTACCCTTATGTCATGAAAGAACTCGTCTGACTGCGACAAAATGGATTTAAGGCAATATAGTCCGGGCACAAAGGTACAAAGAATTTTTCACATAAATGAAAACAACTGCAAATAAAATCCTATAAAAATCTTGTTTTTACACTATTTAACCATGGAAATTATCATATTCCAAATTTTTGTATAATAAGAAATAGCAAAATCGCCCCTTTTCTATTCCCAAGAAGATACCTCGTATATATATTATTCGAGAAAAGTTATGCTTCATATAAGAATATACTTCGATGGCTAAGTAATACTGGCATCGGTTTAAATATGCATATACCTACTCACGCCAGCAGATACTCGGAAAAATATGAAGGCGGCTTCATTGCCGTCTGAAGCCGTCTTCGTTAGTTAACAAAAGAGCTTTACTATAATCACTTTTATCACTATGATTATCTTTTTATTTTCTTCTTACCCCATGGCAAATCCGGCTGTGAGCCACCGCTGCCTGTCCCCACATGAGATTGTGCAGGTCCGCCACTTGCCAGCATGAAAGCTGCACTAAGCAATTGCATTTGCGCCTCGTTCACTTGCTCATGCGGCTCAAATACGGCATTGACAAATTCCTCGTCTGTCAGTTCTCCACGGAAATGCCTTTGGGCTATATCATATGATATACTGTATTTCGTATCATCAAAAAACTTGTCTCCGACTTTCGTCCAGATATGCAAAGAAGGATTATGGTAGTTCGGCACGAATATTCTGTCAAGTTCAGCTCCCGAAGAGAGACGGTAACGCTGTGGATGAGCCAACCTGTCAAGACAAGCAATCAGATTGTTTTTCTCTTCTATTACCATACGAAGATTATTGATTTCAGACTGTTGCTTGTTGATTACGGTTTCAAGTTCTTTCTGCCTTTCAATTGATTGACCTAACAGAGAGCGATGTTCCATTTCCATTGAATTCATTTTGCCCATCAGAACGGCCAACTGCTTTTTCAAGGCATCATTCTCTTTTTCCAAATCTGCATATTTGCCCTTCCCGAACAGTCTTGCAGCACCAGAAATAATGGCATTGCCATTCTCACGGTTTGCCTTATCCTGCTTCCGTGCAATCTCGTCATCCAGTTCCGCACCGATTTTCTCACGGACTTGGTTCTCATGGTCAAGGTGCTTTTTCTTGTTGACGGCTTCCTCCACTTCACGCTTCTGTTTGGCGATAATGAAGTCCGTGCGTTCCAGATGAGCCTTGCCGGTTTCTTCTTTTCGAGTACCACGTTCCATGTCCAGACATTCCGCTACCATGTCCTGCATCAGGCTCATATCCTCCCTGCCGAGTTTGCACGATTTGCCCGTCTCATGGTTCATCCAGTCCCATACAATATGGGCATGGCAGTTCGGCTTCCACGTGGAGTTGTCTCCCGGTGTACCGTAATGTCCCTCGTCCAGATGGATGAAGATTTGCAGGACGGTGATGCCCCAACGCTCATGACAGCGGTCGCAGTAAACTCGCAACTGCTCAATGGTTGTGTCCTGTTTGCATACTACCACGCTCTCACGAAGCGGAGAACTGCCACTGATGACTTTTGTCTTGCCAGTCTTCTTGTTGGTGACTGTCCGTTCTTTTGTCTGCATGGCACGTCCCGTTTTCTCTTTTACCATCCGGGCGATTTCATTGTAATAAGTGGTCAAGTCCTTGCCCTCCATGAGCGATGATACCCATGAAGAGTTCTGCGGTGTGAGGTCTGTCCTGATGTAGAATTTCTCTTTGTCTATATGTTTGAGATATTCGGTAGTGCGCCTGTTGTGCGCCTCGCTGCTGCCTATGTTGCAAGGCTTGATATGGTCTGATGTCTGTGCCATTCTTCTATGATTTTATATGAATAATACTATAATTGGATTAGGGTTATCAGGGAACATCCTTGAGCGGAGTTTCCAAAGAGAGGGTCACTCTTTGGTCGGGTTGCATAGGGCTGAAAGTCCTTGCCGGGGGTGTCGGGGCAGAGTCTCGACCGGGTTCTTAGGGCAGAGCCATAAGTCCCTCGGAAGAGCCCACAACTACGGAAGCGGAGCGTGTAGTTATAGTGGGCTATATGAGCGGCAAGCCCTATAACCGGCAAGCCGGGCTTCATCCGTCTTCCACGACAGGAACAAGACCGAGCGTGTCTATAAGAGTCTGCAAGGCAGGATTGCGTCTGACCATCTCACGGAGTGTCCTTTCCACAGCGGCAAGAGGTGGGTTCTCATCCCTTTGCTTGTCCTCTTTCCATTGGTGGAGTATGAGGTCGGCAATGTCCACCTTTGCGGCACGGTCTTCCTCTGTGGCGTTCCTCTCCAAGAAGTCCGAAACCGTGACACTGCGACAAAAGGAAAAAACTTTTGTCCGTTCCGTCCAATCACGGTAGCCGTCCACGTCGGGGAAGAAGATGACCGTCCTCCCGGCAAGCGCCTTCATCTTGTCAATAGCCAACTGGCTTTTCCCTCTTGTGGCGAGCCATACGCAGTCGGGATATTGGATTGCACAGACAACGGCTGTCTTCTCGGATTCCACCACAGCCACTACTTTGTCGCGGTTTGCCGATGCCGACAGCAGGTGTTCGCCGAACAGACACTGGGAGAGTGTCCAATCCTGATTGAACACTGCCTGCTTTTTCAACAGACAATGTACCCAGTTCACACCCTTGTCTTTGATGCGGTGTCCGTCTTCCTTGTTATATGCGATAATCTTTCCACCACGCACACGGTTATCTTTGTCAATCTGCCAGTAAATAGTATCCCCATCCCGGGTCGCTCCTATACGGTAGTCTTCCAATACACGTTTGAGAACCGCCTCATTATCCTTTTGCAGGGAAAAGAGAAACTGTATCAGATGGCTGTTGTCACTGCGTGAGCGTCTGACATATTCCATTGGAACGGTATCAATGGACTTGTTCCTATGAGTGTCCTTTCTGATAACCGTGTTCGGGTATTGCCGTGTTTCAGACAAACTCCTGTCCGGATGGTCTTTGAAGTACTCCTTCGGTGGATAGTGGTAGCCGCATCCGCTCTCATGGTCGCACCTGCCCACGGATTTGTCAAGCGGTTGTCCGTTCTCGTCCACGTAATAGGTGAAGCAATGCCGACCACCACATTTGGGGCAGGTATGTCTGTCGTTCCTTGTCCGGTATTTCTGTAGCTCATATCTCATAATCGGTTCGCTTTATTTATTGCCTTACATCTGTCCACCATGTCCCACCTGTGTGCCCCAGTACGACAGGGATGACCGGGACGGTGGGACAGACGGGACACACAGGGACACTTGGAATAGAGTATTGTTTGTACAAAGTAACTGTCCCACCCTGTCCCATGTGTCCCGAACAGCCCTGTTTGTACCATGTTCCCATAGGGAAAAAGTGGGACACTTGGGGCATCATACACTCCGGTTGTGTTCCTCATGGCTTGCAGTATCTTTCTGCCGTGGTCTTTGATATGTTGAGCTGCTTCCCGATTTCACGGTATGAAACTCCCTGCAAGTGTAATGCCTTGGCTTCATTCTTTAATCTGGCTCTTTCTTCCTCTGTTATCTCCTTAAGGTGGACAGCTTCCGTGGTATAGCCCACTGTCACGAATTGCAGGAAGTCATCATTCTTCTCAATGGAGCATACAATCACATTGTCCGCACCATACTCAAAACTCCCGTATCTGACTTTGAGCTGCTTGATATATCTGAGGTTCCCATCCTTGGCGGACTTGCCTATGGCGAAAACGCTGTCAAAGAAGTTATACAGTTTCTTGCTCCCGGCAAGATCGTTCTGCGTGATGGGCATGTTCTGCGGACGCTTGGGTGTGTGAGCCAGTATCAGCATCGAAAGCCCGTACTTTCGTTTCAGCTCCATCAGTCTTGACATCAGCTTTCCCGCGTCCTCGCCTTTCTCTGAAGTCAGGCACAGATAGGAAAGATTGTCGATTATCAGGATTTTGCATTCCGCTTCCACAGACAGTTTCTCTATCTCCATGATAAGCGCATCCTCGAAGCTGCCGTCGGGATATTCATAGTCCCTTGCTATCTCCACACGGTACAGATCTGGAGGGAACTCGTGGTACTTGCCTGTCGTCTCGTCAGTATAGCGCAACTGAAACTGCTTGTTGGACAGTTCAAAGTCAAAATAGAGGACTTTACGGCTTTTGGCTATGCTGCTTGCTATCTGCACGGCATAGATGGATTTGCCGAGATTGCTGTCAGCGAACAGGCAGCACACTTCTCCCTCATACCAGAGCGATTTCCAGAGTGGTACAGGGTCGGGGCGGTTTGCCGCCTCCTGTATGGTGCGGTTTGCCGTCCTGACCGTGAACATGCCTGTCCTCTCAGGTACGTTCTCCGCCTTTTGCCTTTGACACTCCAGTTCCGCACCGATGGCGGCTATCACATTGAAAGGCTGTTGTGTAGAGGAAACCTTACCTTTGATGTTATTCTCATCAACATTCTCCATAACTACCATATCCTTTTGTTGGGTTTGCGTCTATTGTCAGCAAGGATGGCTGCGTTCTGTTCCTCATTGGTCAGCGGAACGGGATTCTTTCGGTTGCACTCCAGCCACCTGTCAAGCTCGTCCTGATAGAGGACATACCGCTTGCCGGGCTTGGTTGCAGGAATGGCGCCGTTGCCCAATTTCATATAAAGGGTGCGTAGCGGTATCTTCAGATACTCGGCAGCATCCTCCACCGACATGGGGCGGTGGGTGTTCTCCTTGCGCTGTCCTTTCTCCTTTTGCAGACTGGTGAGCATCTGCTTCATGCCGATTACCTCATCCCGAAGCTCGGCCACGACCTGCGGGAGGTCGTTGAATGTAAGTTCGTTTGTCATACTTTTGAAAATTAAGTTGTGGCAAAGGAACTGAATGATATACCTGTGATACAGATTATTGATGATAATCGGCAG
>ENA-OYXU01000398-OYXU01000398.1-human-gut-metagenome-genome-assembly--contig:-NODE-398-length-17958-cov-9.605876_pt1 | contig 17958 bp, 10 predicted proteins | sample MGYA00243243_ERZ653435 | MGnify/ENA primary metagenome ERZ653435 (study PRJEB26926, sample SAMN06165113) | human gut metagenome | biome: ENVO:00009003; feature: ENVO:2100002; material: ENVO:00002003... | reverse complement strand
AGATGCAGCGTAGTCTCGTGGGCTCGGAGATGTGTATAAGAGACAGGAGTTATGGCAACACAACGTCGAACCTCATTAAAGGATCTTGCCCAAAAATTAGGTGTGAGCATTGCAACTGTCAGCCGGGCGTTGCGTAACAGTCCGGAGATAGGTAAGGAAATGCAGGAACGTGTGAAATCTCTCGCGCTTGAGATGAATTATCGTCCAAATCCTTTTGCCCGCGGTTTGCGGCAAGAGGGATTAAAGGTTATAGGTGTTGTGGTACCCAACATACTTACCCATTATTATGCTGCAATGCTTGATGGCATTGAGCAGGAAGCCTCGAAAAACGGATATAGCGTGATTAGTGCCAACAGTCACGAAGATTTTGAAACCGAGAGGCGGATAATCAACAACTTTATGGACTTGCATGTGAGCGGCATTGTGGCTTGTCTTGCCCAAAGTACCGTGGATTATAAGCATTTCAAGGACTTGCGCGACATGAACATACCGTTAGTGTTTCTTGGGCGCACCTGTTTGCAGGACGAGTTCTCAAGTGTGAAGGCAAACGGTGATGAGGCGGCGCAGGTAGCCACGCAGCATCTCATTGACACGGGCAGCCGTAAGATTGCGTTTGTGGGAGGTCCGAATCATCTTGACATGGTGCAGCGCCGCAAGCACGGATACCTTGAGGCTTTGCGCGACAACAATATGCCGATAGACCGTTTCCTGGTGGCGTGCGATGTCATTGACTACGACGTGGCGCGCAACGCTACAACGAAACTGCTGCAGCGCGAGGAACGCCCTGATGCAATACTCGCATTCAATGACATTGTGACATTCGCGGCATACACAGCCATAAATCAGATGGAGCTGAAAATCCCTGAGGATGTGGCGCTTATTGGATTTACCGACGACCCCCATACGCAGTATGTCACTCCGAAGCTGTCGGTAATCGTTGATCAAAGTGAGAAAATGGGACAGACGGCATGCAGCATCCTGCTGAAACATATTGCCGGCGAGACCGCCATACAGAAAGTTATTGTACCGCAGAAACTTGTGATACGCGAGACATCTGCAAAAAATGGAAAACAGTCATTATGAGAAAGAATTCAACTATTATTACCTATATAAGAAAGGTGTTGGCAACGGTTGTTGCCGCCGTGGTTTCAACAGTAGTGTGCGCTGAAGGTATTGCCGATATGAAATTCTCGCGCATGACTTCACGCGACGGCTTGTCGTGCGGAGTGGTGAATTTTGTATACAAAGACTCTACGGGATATGTATGGATAGCCACAAATTTCGGGCTCAACCGATATGACGGCACCCGTGTGAAGACTTTCTACAACGACCCGAACGACAGTACTTCGCTGGCATTCAATGCCGTTGATCGAATACAGTGCGATTACCGTGGGTGGCTGTGGTTAAATCAGTATACAAGCTACTGTACACTCAATCCGGTCACAGGTAAGTTCGACCAGCATCCAGACCAGTTCTTCACCAAGACGCTTGGAGTAGACGCATGGATTTATAAGATCTTCATTGACAAAGACAAGTGTTTCTGGTTTTGTGCAAAAGACTTGGGACTCTACCATTATAACCCGTTTACGGGCAAACTTACAAAGTTTGACATCGGTGTGGGAAAGAATGATGTGCCCAAGGGTGAGGTGTCGCACATCACGCAGTATAAGCGCAGCATCGTGATTACATATAAGAGTGGTGTGATGGTGGCTGTCGATAGCAAGGCGCGCTGGGTGCAGTGGAAGAGTGATAGCGTTCAGCGAATTTTGAACACTGTCAACAGTGACTTTAGGGTGGACGTGGATGATTACGGCAATTTCTGGATCCGAACCAACGAAGGCTTGCTCATTCATGTGTGTAAGTCGGGAAAATGGTACACTTCCATGGCGGATTTTTTCAAGGGAGAAGGGTTTAACTGCGATTATAATTATCTGATAAAAGATGTAGAGGTGGATGCTGCCGGCAACCACTGGCTTGCAACCGATCACGGAGGACTGATAATCTTCAACATGAAAACCAAGGCGTGCCGCCAGTTCCTGTCGGTGAAGAATGACGCCACGACAATTTCCGACAACACTTTACAATATATATATTGTGACGATATCCACCGAATGTGGATTTCCACATATAGCAACGGGTTGAACCAATGGTCGGAATATAATGAGGGATTTGGCAACATTCCACTTGGTGACATCTGCACCTGTGTGGAAGAACGCCCCGGGGTGTTGTGGGCAGGAAGCAATGACAGCGGACTTGTGAGATACGACACCAGTACTGGCGAGAAAACATATTTCACAGAGGAAAATTCTCCTTTGCAGTCGAACACCATCGTGGCATCGTGCAAGACCAGGGACGGCTCGCTGTGGTTTGGCTCCTACCGCGGAGGACTCACCCGTTACAAGGACGGTAAGTTCAAGGTGTACACAACGGAGAACAGCGGACTTGCCATTGACCATGTGTGGAGTCTGGTGGAAGACAAGCAGGGCTATTTGTGGTTGGGGCTGTTGGGCAAAGGTGTACAGCGTCTGGATCCGAGGACCGATAAGTTTATAACCATAGGAGAGAACTCAAAGCTGGCAAATATGTTTGTGGCATCGGTGGCTCTTGATATCCGCGGCAATATCGTGGTGGGCACGTCAAGCGCCTATTCGCTTATCGACAGCAAGACGTTTGCCGTGAGCAACGTCACCCGTCCTGCCGACGGTGTGTCGGTGTTTACGGCGCAGGCCACCAACCAGACATTTTGCGACAGCCGCGGGCTGATATGGATGTGTACCACAGCCGGACTCAATGTATATGACCCGCTGACAGGCAAGAACTATATACTCAACAACACCAATGGCTTGTTTGGCTCGGTTACATACGGTGTGGCGGAGGATGCCAGCGGCGACATGTGGGTGGTGACCGAGTTCTCGATAAGCAAGGTCAACGTTAAGTTTGATTCGGAGCAGTGCCGTTTCTTCATCATGAACTATGACAGCCGCGACGGACTGCAGCAAGGTCCCTACAACCAGCGCAGCATCTATCTGTCGAAAGATGGAAAGATATATGTGGGCGGTCGCGATGGAATTGACGTGATTACGCCGTCACACAACATGTTCCGCACCGTAAATCCGCGTGTGATTTTCTCCGACATCCAACTTTATGGCGAAGATGTGGTGATTGGCAAAAAATATGACGGTCAGGTGGTGCTGAAACAGGAGTTAAACACATGCCGCGAGGTATTCCTGAAGGAAGGAAGCGCAAGCATTTCCATATATCTCGGGTCGAGCGACTGCGCCATCCGTTCGCGCACAAGGTTCACGTATTTGGTGGAGGGGCTGAACTATGCATGGCTTTCCACCGACGAGTCGTTGCCCGTGATAAATCTTATGGGATTGACGGCAGGCACTTACCGTGTACACGTAAGGGCACTTGATGACCGCGGCAACGAGTGCAGGGACGAGGGAGTACTCGTGATACATGTCGACGCTCCACTGTGGCGTTCATGGTGGGCTATATGCCTGTATGTCATCATGGCTCTGGTACTGTTTGTGATATGTTACCGCAATCAGGATTACCTGCTCAAGATATTGAAAAAGATTCTTGGTGTTGAGAGACGCAGGCTGAAAGCTGAACAGGAAGCAATGGAAAAGAAGCACCAGCTTACCCCCGACCAGCGTTTGGTACGCAATGTAGAAAGATACATAGAGCTGCATATCAGTGATTCTGGTATTTCTATTGTTACCATGGCACGTGAACTGGGAATGCCGCATGTGCAACTTTACGCGGAAATCACACGAATAATGAAGCGAACACCGTCAGAGCTAATACGTGATGCTCGTCTCAGACATGCTTGCCAGATGCTCGAAAACACAGATATGAATATCGTCGACATAGCGTTTGCTGTGGGATTCCGCCATTTGCATGCCTTTGTGGAGTGTTTTGTAACAGTGAAGGGCATGACACCGAAGGCTTACCGCCAGATGAAAAGTGGAGTAGCAGCCAAGAATGCCTGGTCTGGCAGCAATGCGGAGAATTTGGGGAGAATATCGGCTACTGGCAGTATGAACGACGGTATGGGGGACATAAATGATTTGTATAACGGAGAGTTTTAGACATTGGGAAATATTAAAATTATATATCAACTAAACATTATGAAAGTAAAAAGATTTTTTGTCTCCGCCCTACTCATGGGCGGAGCGCTGTGCCTGCCGGCAGCAAACTGGCAGAAAACTGCCGGCGGCGTGTTGATAACCACCGACAACGGGGCAGGCGAGGCAAAGGTGATTCGCCTGCAGGTGATGGGCGACAACATCATCAAGGTTGAGGCAACGCCCGAGAGTCAGATACCCAAGAAGCGCAAGAGCCTTGTGGTGGTCGACCAGAAGGTTACGGCAAAGTACACCGTGAGCGAGCAGGGCGACGAGGTGACGGTGGCGGCAAGCAGCGTGCAGGCACGTGTGAACACGAAGACTGGCCGTATCTGCTTCTACGACGGCAGCGGCAAGCAGCTGTTGCAGGAGACTGCCACAAAAGGCAAGACCTTCAAGAAGTTTGTGTCGGGACAGACTGAGCTGCCCGCAAACTACCATCCCACATCGCCCGACGAGATAAATTGGGGCAAGAAGGACAACCTCAACAAAATATCTCTTGAGGACCGCAGCGGATACACCTGGCACCTGCAGTTCGACGGCGTTGACGGCGAGGCTATCTACGGACTCGGACAGCACCAGTCGGAGGAGATGAACTACAAGGGCAAGAACGAGGAACTGTTTCAGTACAACACCAAGGTGGCTGTGCCTTTCGTGATGTCCACCGCAGGCTACGGACTGCTGTGGGACTCATACTCCTATGGACGCTGGGGCAATCCCAACAACTATCAGCAGCTTGGCGCAGCTTTCACATTATATAATAAGGAGGGCAAGCGCGGCACCATAACCGGAACCTACACTGATGCAAAGGGAAAGCAGATTGTGCGTCAGGAGGACTCGCTCTACTACGAGAACCTCGTGGAGATAGAGAAACTGCCGAAGGGTTTCAACATGGCTGGCTCGCGCGTGGTGTATGAGGGCTTCATCGAGGCTCCCACCTCTGCCGAATACGATTTCATTCTCTACTATTCAGGATATATGAAGGTGTTCATCGACGGTCACAACGTTGTGCCAGAGCGCTGGCGCACGGCATGGAACCCCAACGCCTACAAGTTCAGCACCGCGCTTCTGAAGAACCGCAAGACACGCCTGCGCATAGAGTGGCAGCCCAACGGCGGAGTGGCTTACTGCGGACTGCGTGCAGCCGTGCCGCAGACTGAGGCTGAGAAAAAACGCGTGTCTATTTGGAGCGAGATGACAAAGGATATGACCTTCTACTTCATCGCCGGCGAGAACATGGACAAGATTATCAAGGGCTACCGCCAGCTCACAGGCAAATCGCCCGTGGTGCCTAAGTGGTCGCTCGGTTTCTGGCAGAGCCGCGAGCGCTATCAGACACAGCAGCAGGTGGAGGAGACAATGCAGACATTCCGCGACAAGAAGATTCCTTGTGACGTGATTGTGCAGGACTGGTTCTACTGGAAAGAGCCGGAGTGGGGCAGCTTCTCGTTCGACCCCGAACGTTTCCCCAATCCTCAGGGAATGTACGACAAGGTTCACTCGCTCAACGGACGCCTCATGATTTCGTGCTGGCCAAAGTATTATTGGGGAATCCCCAACTGCAACGAGCTTGATGCCAACGGCTGGATATACAAGCAGCCTGTAAACGACTCCATCCGCGACTGGGTGGGACCAGGCTATGTCAGCACCTTCTACGACGCTTATTCCGCTGGAGCACGCAAGATGTTCTGGAAGCACATGGACGAGAATCTCTACAGCAAGTACGGCAAGGGAATGGACGCATGGTGGATGGACGCCTCGGAGCCGAACATCAAGGACTGCACTCCGCTGGAGTACCGCAAGCTGCTCTGCGGACCTACCGCGCTCGGCACCTCTGACGAGTATTTCAACTCTTACTCAATACCTAACGCCGATGCCATCTACAACGGTCAGCGTAGCATCTCCAACAACCGTGTGTTCCTGCTCACCCGCTCGGGATTTGCAGGCGAGCAGCGTTACAGCACCGCAACATGGAGCGGCGACATCGGCACACGCTGGGAGGACATGCGCGCGCAGATGACCGCCGGACTAAACTTCTCGATGGCTGGCATTCCTTTCTGGGGAATGGACCAGGGCGGCTTCTGCGTTGAGGACCGCTATGTGGCTGCACAGAATCTGTACGACAAGAAGGGAATCACCAACGACGACATGCGTGAGTGGCGCGAGCTGCAGGCACGCTGGAACCAGTTTGGCTGCTTCGTGCCTCTCTACCGTGCCCACGGACAGTTCCCGCTGCGCGAGGTGTGGAACATCGCTCCTGAGAACGATCCTGCCTATAAGACCATCGTGGCTTACGACAAGCTGCGCTACCGCATGATGCCTTACATCTATTCTATGGCTGGCTGGGTGAACCGCCACGACTACACCATCATGCGTGGTCTGGCTATGGACTTCGGCAGCGATGCCAACGTTCACAACATCGGCAACCAGTGGATGTTCGGCCCTGCTTTCATGGCTTGCCCCGTTGGCGAGTACAAGGCTCGTGAGCGTGAGGTTTACTTTCCTGCCGCATGCGGCTGGTACGACCTCTACACGGGAAAGCACATTGCCGGCGGTCAGACTCTTGTGGTCGACGCTCCGTTCGAGAAGATTCCTGTGTTTGTGCGCGAGGGAGCCATCATCCCGTTCGGTCCTGAGATGCAGTGGAGCGACGAGAAGCCTGCCGAGCTCATCAACCTTTACATCTATGCCGGAGCCGACGGCAAGTTTGAGCTCTACGAGGACGAGGGAACCAACTACAACTACGAGAAGGGCAAGTGGGCAACCATTGACATCGCCTACGACGATGCCGCACGCACCGTTACCTTCGGCAAGCGCATAGGCTCATTCCCCGGCATGCTTAAGGAGCGCCGCTTCAACGTGGTGCTTGTGAGCAAGGACGGTGCCAAGGCTCTCGACCTTGAGAATCCGCAGGGCAAGATGGTGAATTACAGCGGCAAGGCTGTTACCGTGAAACTGTAATATTAAGATATATAAATTATATGAATTATATAAGATATATAAATCATAAGAATTATATAAAATAAAATGAAACAAAAGAGAAAATTTCTTTTAGGCATGATGCTGGCAGTCTGCGGATTGTCAGCATCTGCTGACGACAGGCGCCTGTTCGATGAGGGCTGGCAGTTTACGCAGACCGACTCCGTGAAGATGTCATGGTTTGGATATAACGACAAGACATGGCGCACGCTTGACCTGCCCCACGACTGGGCAATTGAGGGCGACTTCATGGCTACGGCTCCTTCGGGTGCCAGCGGCGGCGCGCTGCCCGGCGGCATCGGCTGGTACCGCAAGCATTTCAATGTTACTAAAGCCGACAAGGGCAAGAAACTGTTTATAGATTTCGATGGCGTGTACATGAACGCCAAGGTGTGGATTAACGGTCACGAACTGGGACAGCGTCCTTACGGCTACAGCTCGTTCCGCTACGACCTCACTCCCCATCTCAACTATGGCGGCGACAATGTCGTTGCGGTGCGCGTTGACAACAGCGACCAGCCCAACAGCCGCTGGTATAGCGGTTGCGGAATCTACCGCCACGTTTATCTCGTGAGCACCGACAACGTACACGTGTCGCATTGGGGAACATGGGTGAACGCCGAGGTTCAGGCTTCGGGCGCAGCCGTGTTCAAACTTGACGTTGAGCTTGACAACGAGACAGGCAAATCAAAGAAGGTGACGGTGGTGAACACTCTGCTCGATGCCTCAGGCAGGGCTGTGGGGAGTTCAAGCAGTGCCGTGAAGCTTGCCGCCGGCGCAAGCCGCAAAGCGGTGAGCCAGAGCATGACGCTGAAAAATCCGCAGCTGTGGTCGGTGGAGCGTCCTTATATATATAAGGTACGCACGCAGGTGAAGGTTGGCGGCAAGGTGGTTGACGAATACTACACCAACACCGGTGTGCGCTCGTTCCGCTTCGATGCCGAAAAAGGCTTCTTCCTCAACGGCAAGAACATGAAGATAAACGGTGTGTGCCAGCATCACGACATGGGATGTCTCGGTGCCGCCGTCAATGAGGACGCACTCTACCGCCAGCTCAGGATGTTGCGCGACATGGGAGCCAACGCCGTGCGCTGCTCTCACAATCCGCCGGCACCAGAGCTGCTCAACATGTGCGATACCATGGGACTGATTGTCATGGACGAGAGCTTCGACATGTGGCACCGCCGCAAGACCAAGAACGACTACGCGCGCTTCTTCGACAAGTGGGCGGAGCGCGACCTCACCGACCTTGTGCGCCGCGACCGCAACCATCCCTCAATCCTGATGTGGAGCATCGGCAACGAGGTGCTTGAGCAGTGGTCGTCTGCCGACGCCGACAATCTCACAGCAGAGCAGGCTAACCTCATACTCAACGCCGGTCACGATGCCTCTACGCTGGCAAAAGACGGCGAGGAGCTGAGCCCCAACTCTATCCTCACGCGCAATCTCTGCAACATCATCCGCCGTCTCGACAACACTCGCCCGATAACTGCCGGCTGCAACGAGCCCGATCCGGGAAACCATCTGTTTAAGAGCGGAGCGCTCGACATCATCGGCTTCAACTATCACCACGAATGGGTGAAGGATGTGCCGAAGAATTTCCCCGGCAAGCCGTTTATTTTCAGCGAGAGTGTGAGCGCACTCCAGACCCGCGACTATTACATGATGCCGAGCGACTCTGTGCGCAAGGCGCCGCAGGAGTGGTGGATGCCCTACACCGATCCGTCGTTCCAGTGCTCGGCATACGACAACATGCACGCCTCGTGGAGCAGCACGCATGAGCAGACCTGGGACGTAGTGAAGCACAACGACTTCGTGGGCGGTCAGTTTATCTGGACGGGCTGGGACTACATCGGCGAGCCTACTCCCTACGGATTCCCCGCGCGCAGCAGCTACTTCGGAATCATCGACCTTGCAGGAATGCCCAAGGATGTTTACTACATGTATCAGGGCGAGTGGACCGACCGTCAGGTGTGCCACCTCTTCCCTCACTGGAACTGGCTCGACGGTCAGCAGATAGACCTTTGGTGTTATTACAACAACGCCGACGAGGTGGAGCTGTTCATCAACGGCAAGTCGCAGGGTGTGCGCACAAAGGGTGCCCACGACTACCACGTGATGTGGCGTGTGACCTATGAGAAGGGCGAGGCAAAGGTTGTGGCACGCAAGAACGGCAAGGTGGTTGCCACCGACGTGCGCCGCACTGCCGGAGCTCCCCACCACATACGCCTCACCGCCGACAAGACCAGCCTTGCCGCCAACGGCAAGAGCCTCTCGTTCGTTAATGTTGATATTGTCGATGCCGACGGCAATGTTTGCCCGTGGGCTGAGAACCAGGTGTTCTTCGAGCTCAGCGGTGCCGCCCGTCTCGACGGTGTCGACAACGGCAATCCCGCCTCTATGGAGCGTTTCAAGGACAACAGGCGCAAGGCGTTCTTCGGCCGCTGCCTTGCAGTGGTGCGCTCCGCCAAGCAGGCTGGAAAGGCTGTGCTCAAGGCTCGCGCCTACGGGTTGCCCGATGCCGAAATCGAGATAGAAGTGAAATAAAACCGCGGCGGAAAAATCCGCTGCGGGGAGTCTCAAAAAAATTATGTACATGATTTGAAAAAATTCTGCGCAGAATTCAAAAATTTTCTGCGCAGAAAACAAATAAATTCTGCGCAGAAAATAAACAGATTCTGCGCAGAATTTGTTTTAATTATCCGGATAATTTTTTTTATTGTCGGAGGATTAGTTTTTTTCGGCAAGAAAATAGGTGACAAGGGTTATAAAATCTTTCTTTTTGCCGTCATAACATTAGAACAAAGACAGAACGAATATGTTTAAGAAAGAAGAATTTGAACAGCTTTTCCGCAGTCATTACGGGGCGATGTACCGTCTGGCCAGAGGTATCTTGCATGATGACGAGGAAAGTAAGGATGTGGTGAGCGAAGTCTTTGCCCGGCTGTTGGACAGCGACCTTCAGCCTGCTGTCGGCAAGATTCAGCAATATCTCCTGACGGGTGTGCGCAACAGATGCTGCGACATTATCAGTCACCGCTGTGTGCAGGAAAGGATGCGGAGGCTTTATCCTATGGATATTTCAGCCTGTTCCTCGCCTGTCGGAGAAAATGAGGAACGCCTGCAGGCTATTCTCCGATATGCCGGGACCAGCCTTGCGCCTCAATGTTACAGAGTGTTCCGCATGAGGTTTGAGGCAGGCATGCAGTATAAGGAGATTGCCGGGGAGCTGGGCATCAGCATTCCTGCCGTTTACAAACATCTTTCTCAAGCGCTTCGCAAAATTAGATCACAATTTAAAAATTACGGTTATGACTATTGAAGGAAAGGATAAACTGGAACTTTTGCTCGATATGACAGAGCACCCCGAGAATTATTCGGAGCAAGAACTGGAGCAGCTCTTGGCTGACGGGGAATGCCGTGAGCTCTATCAGCTTATGACTGAGGCAAATCAGGCTTTTGAGGTAAGAAAAGCAGAACAGGTGGCTGACGAGGTGATGAATGGAGAATGGGAGAGGTTTGCCGACAGGCACTATCCCGCGTCCGGCACAAAAATCTCTGCCTTGGCTGTTGCTTTTAGAAAATGGCGCAAGCTGGCTGCCACAGTGGCGGGTGTGGCTGTGCTTTCGGGCATGGCATACGCCGCGGTCCGCATAAACAGTATGCAGCACAAAGGAGAAGCGCCTGAGACTGGGGTGACGGAGACCGTAGGCGCAAACAAGCCTGCAATGATGCAGACGGAAGAGAAGCGGGACACCGTGACCGTGCGGCCACGCCAGTTTGAGAACGTGGCGCTGGAACAGATTGTAAGCGAGCTGGCTGCTCATTATATGTTGAAGGTCGACTTCCGCAGTGAGAAGGCAAAGGCGGTGAGACTCTACTTCCGGTGGAATCCGCAGGACAGTCCGGCAAAGGTGGCAGAAGCCTTGAATATGTTCAATCAGGTGAGCGTCAGCATTGTTGATGGCTGTATCGTCGTGGAGTAGGGAAGGAGGACAGACATGAAAAGACTGATTTTTTCTTTGTTGCTGCTGCCTCTTGCAATATGCGTTGAGGCGCAGAAGGTGAGCCGCAGCTACAAGAACACGTCGCTGTCGGATGTGCTGGTGTCTCTCAACAAGGCTTCCAAGCGCTACAGCATCAATTTCATATACAACGAGCTGGAGGACTTTGTAGTCACAGCCAATGTGCAAAACAAAACCATTCCCGAAGCAGTGCGCGAGGTGGTGGGATTTTATCCGATGCAGATAACACAGCTCGACAGCATCATCAGCGTGGAGTGTGTGCAGAAAGACAGGACCAAGCTGCTGGGGCGTGTTGTCGACGAGCAGGGCTTGCCTGTGGAGTTTGCCAACGTGTCGCTGCTCAGCATTGTAGACTCCTCGTTTGTAAATGGCGGCGTGAGCAATGCCGACGGACGTTTTGTCATTCCTTGTGCCGTGCATGACGTTCTTTTGCGCGTCACATTCGTAGGATATAAGACCGTGCTTAGGCAAGTGAGGGAGTTTGGAGATATCGGCGTGATACGCATGCACCCCGAGACGCAGTCGATAGGCGCGGTGGTGGTTAGGGGCGTGCGTCCTGTCCATAAGCTGGGCAGGGAAGGCATGATGACTCTTGTGCAGGGCACTTCGCTCGCCACGGCAGGAACAGCCTCCGACGTGCTGGGGCTGCTCCCGAATGTTGACGGCAGAAACGGGGCGTTCACGGTATTTGGCAAACAGGGGGCACCGCTCATCTACATCAACGGCAGACAGGTGCGCAACAGCAACGAGCTGACGCAGATTAAGTCCGATGAGATTAAGCAGGTGGAGGTAATTACCAATCCGGGGGCACGCTATTCGGCAGAAGTAAACTCTGTCATAAAGATAACCACCATAAGGAAAGCCGGTGACGGACTGAGCGGCAAGGTGGAGGCGCAGTACAGGCAGGCACGGCGGGAGAATTATTGGGAGGATACGCAGTTGAACTACCGCAAGGGAGGTCTGGACCTGAATGCGGATGTCTATCTCTCCAAGATGACTCAGGTGCAGGAGCAGGAGACGCAGGCTGTTGTATATAATAAGGTGGAGGAGAACGCCAGCCTCAATGATTTTGTTTTTGATGCCCCCAACGATGTGTATGCCAGTTTTTCTGCCAACTATGATTTCGGCAAGGATAACTTTGCCGGTGTCCGCTACAGTTTTCAGGGCAGCGAGGGCAATGGTGTTCTTGATATGGATTGCGAGGATGTCTTCACGGATGGCACAGGCTCGATGCTGAATTACAATTCTAAGGTGCGGATGCCGTTTGGCGGCACCCACAGCGTGAATGCCTACTACACGGGACACGTCGGCAAATTAGTCATTGACTTCAACGCCGACTATATGCGGCGGAAAGACCGCACCATGCAGCTGATGCAGGTGACGGAGAACGGAGCGAAAGCCGAAACCGTAAGTTCTGACACCCGCAACCGCTCCAGGATGCTTGCCTCAAAGCTGCTGCTCACCTTGCCGTTGTGGAAGGGAGAGCTGAGCGCGGGCTATGAGCATTCTGACACACGCCGCACAGGAATGTTTGACGGAACGGGAGGTGTGGAGTCGCACACCGACGACCAGATAGACGAGAACACCTTTGCCGCCTTTACCGGATACGACGTGCAGTTGGGCAGCTGGATTGCCACGGCAGGTCTGCGTTATGAGCACACCGTTTCCGACTATTACGACCATGGAACATGGGTTGCCGAACAGAGCCGCCGCTACTCCAACCTGTTTCCTAACGTTGGCATAGGTTACAGCGGCAGTCATTTTCAGCTTCGTTTGGGCTATTCCATGCGCACAACACGTCCTTCGTACAACAATCTCTCCAGCTATACGCAGTTCGATACCCGCTATATCTACGAGGGCGGCAATCCGCTGCTCCGTCCTTCAAAGCGCCATGTCATTGAGGCGAATGCCACCTACAAGTTCGTGAGCCTGTATGCCTCATACACGATGAACACCGACGACATAATAAACTTTGACAAGCCTTACGGAGAGGATGCCTATGCACATAGTTTCATGAACATGCACGACAACCAGAATCTGAGCGTGATGCTCAGCGCAAGCCGCAAGTTCTTCGATTTCTGGGAGCCCAACTGGAGTGTGGGCGTTGAGAAGCAGTTTTTTGACGCCTCGCAGCTGGGCGTGGAAGGTGTCAGCATGGAGCGTCCGCGCTGGCGGCTGAAGTTGAACAACAGTCTTCACCTGCCTTGGGGCGTCAACCTTGGTGTCAACTGGAACTATTGGGGGCGTGGATATGCGGATAATAATCTCATATATTCCCGCTCGCAGCTCGACTTCTCACTCTATAAGGGTTTTCTTAACAACCAGTTGTCGGTATTCGTAAAAGCCAACGACGTGCTGAAGACTTCGTGGGACAAGAGCCGTTGGCAGGGACAGTATCTGCACTTCCTTCGCGACAATTACAGCGACAGCCGCTACGTCAGTCTCACTGTCCGTTACACCTTCAATGCCACCCGCAGCAAGTATAAAGGCACTGGTGCGGGAAATGACGAGAAGAGCCGTCTTTAAAGATTAAGAGGATGTGTCAAAATGAAAACAAGCAATCAAGTAGACGAGTGGACAAGTTCACGTATTGGCTAACAACTCGTCCATTTGTCCACTCGTCAACTAACAAAACATGATGACATAAATTAGGCACGGATTACGCAGATTTACTCACGCATTGCTCTCTTTTTATAAGAGTTCATCAGCTTTGCGGTCACAGATTTTTTTCACAAATCTGTGTATTCCGTGCCTAAAAGGAAGTAGAAGGTTGGTTCTGACATATCTCCTTGCGGTTCAAAACGATTGATTTGTGATTCTAAACGTTGAGGGTAGAATTCTGTTTTCAACGTTTTGAAAAATATATCGCACGTTTTTGTATTTTTCCAAATTTGTTGGTACTGCATTTTTAGCAAACAATTCGGGGATTTGCTATATTCGAAATGCGTAGTATACGTATCTGACAGTTATTCACCTATTAATAGATAATATGGTGTGTAGCTATCTCATCTACACAAAAGACTTGCACAAAGAAGACAATATGCTGTATATTCCAGCATAAATGATAATATTTTTGTGAGCATAAGTTAAGTTCATACATACTTGCATATAACTTATGCTCACTGATCTTTTTTGCAAATGACATTCTATGTAACCGTCATTTATTATTTTTCGAGGTTTGATTTATATACTTCTTTCCTTTCTTTATTATAATACGGTTTGATGCGTCATCTTTTACTTTCATGCCATTAAGATTATGGCAATCCGTATTACTCAATTTTGTTGTTTTGATTATTTCGATTGAAGTGGCATCATATTCCTTGATGTTCTCAAAGGAATTCCAAATATAGGCGGATCGGTATTTTTCTATGCAACCCTTAGGAACATATAGGACACAATTGTTGGTGTCGATACCTTCAAAAGGAGTGTTCTCGGTGAAGACTATAGGGTCTTCTGAACGGACATATATCTCTTCCAAAGCATAACAGTTTTCAAATGCCTTATATTCAATGAATGTGACATTTGATGGAATCGTAACTTTTCTGAGATTGATGTTGTCACTGAATACAGACCCCTCGATTCTCGTAACAGGAATATTGTTGCCGTTATAGTTAATGTATTCAGGCAATGTGAGTTCTGTTGGAAGTATGCTGTAGTTTGCTAAATATGCTGTAGCATAGTTCTCATTGGGACAGTATGCGTAGGTTACTCCGTCTACAACCGCATTTGAATATTCTACAATATTGCTTATTTTTTTCCATCCTGTGGCATTGCTGTATTCCATTTTTTTACCTATAGGAACATAGAGTGCGTGCAAATTTTCACACCTGTCGAAAACGTCATCGGCTATGTTTGGTGTAGTATTGTAGCTGACAAAGACTATTTTTGAATGTGCTGCATTAAAAGCCATGTTGCCAATGTCGGTACATTGGTTTGGTAAAATAACCGTTTGAATATTCACGCTCTGGAATGCACACTTTTTAATTGTTTTTAGATTTTTAGGCAGGTCGAATTTGTATAATTGCGAACACCCATTTAATGCCCAACCTTCTAATGCTTCTAATCTTGAATTTTCAGGAACTATTATATACTTTACACTTGTGTTGCTAAACGCACCATCACCAATTGACGTAACGTTATTTGGAAGCTTTACACTCAAGAGTTCCTGTGAGTCCTCAAAAGCAGTTTTGCCAATGTGGGTTACTTCATACGTCTTACCTAAATAAGTTACTGTTTCAGGAACTACCACATTGCCTTTATAAGAGGCTTTATTGTCATTTTTGTATGTTACTGTAGCAGTATTATTGTCATTAAGAATATAGAATACTCCGTCGATTTCATTAACCCCTTCTCTCACTTCATCATACAAATTGTTATTGCTGAATGTTTTCACTCCGTTAGTTACATTAAGATTCACAAAAGATTGTCTGTATTCACTTGCAATAACCCTATTCCAGGTATCATTGCCACAGAGTCTTGATACTACATATACAATATAATCACCATCAGCAATATCTGCGTTTAATTCTGTTGAAATGTACCATAATCCTTGTTGTTCGCAGAAATATCCAATCTTATGTGTTTTGATATTTTCAACAGCTATCGCATCTTCAAAAGTCAGTCCTTTATTACAATAATGAGCCAAAGTTGCGTTTAGTTTTCCTTCTTTGTACACAAAATCTGTTTCTTGTTGTGTTACAAGTTGGTATGAGCCGCCATAATCTTTTTGTATACCATAATCAATCTCTTGATGTAAATCAAATCCTGTGGCTGAAGTAAGACAAAACATATTACTGCTGCCGCCCCATCCGAAGTTGAAATGAAAATAGTCTCCTTGGTAACCGTCGCAGACAAAGCAATGGGCACCATAAGCCGAGCCTCCTGAATAAATGATGGGCCTGTTAGCAATTAGTTCTTCTTTTAAGGTGTTATGCCAGTATTCTGCACTACAATTATTTTTCGATAAATGTTTTATACTTTTATCATACGAGAAATTTTCAACAAGCGCTTCTCTTGTTTCACAACCAGCACTGCTACCACTGAGATTGTAATGCATTTGGAGCGCTATACCGCAATCGCTCATAAGTTTCGCCACAGCATCGCAAGACTCTGCGCTACTGTTCGCGTTGTACATTGGAGTCATCAAGTCCCAATGGTATGTTGAACTCGAGAAATCTGCTGAGAGTGTTTTGTCTCCATACGTCCAATAATATGAATTGTTTCCTTTTCCTTTTTCCGGCCATTTGTGAAAATACATCACCTGTGCCATAGCTGTGGCTACACATCCTGTGGGACAGTGTTCCTCATTAATCGTTGGACAATAGTTGTTGTAAGGTTCCATTTGATTCCATGCGATTGGGTCAAGTAGTGGGGACACAGACTCAGGATAATCGTTTGACTTGGTAACAGAAACATTCCTCGTGCCTGTTTTCTCAATGTTTGATATTTGTGTTGAATAAGTGTCAATAACATATTTCGCATTTTCAGGCAGGCTGTTATAGTCAAATTCTCCATAGTCAGAATATGCAAGTATAGAACTTATGGTTCTTTCATCTCCAGAAACAACAACATATCCTCCACTTTCTCTATTGTAAACGAAAAGGCAATCTGATTTTCCGTCGTTAGCTGTATAGGCCAATGTTAGATTACATGCGGATTGTCCTCCACTGATGGATTTCACCCTGTTGCCTTGTTTGAAAAAAGACACGGCCTTTTGCCTGGCCTCGTTCTCTGTTATCTTTTGGGCATTAATGGAAAGAATATTTCCAAGTCCTATAATAGTTAGAAGTAGTATAATTTTTTTCATTTGTACTAATGTTTTTAATTGTTTTTTAGGTTTATATATTTCTTATTTTATTAAGTCCAGAAGTAGTTTGGATACAAAAAAACGTGGACCCTTTAACTTCGTTCACACTTTCAGATGGTATTGGGGAAAACCTTATGTACGTATTCACGAGTAAAAGCCCACGCCTTAGCGTGAGCATCAACTTTTACTCTTACGTACTTTCTTCAAAATTCCCCAATTCGTCTGAAAGTAAGAATCCAAGCTAACGCTTCTTTATGTATTTAATTTCCCTTTTTATATCATAGGCAATAAATGTTTAATTTTATTTTGCCACAAAATTACATAATAATTTTGGAACTACAAGTTATTTTATGAATTTTAACGCTATTTTGCGTGCCAACGGGAAAATAGACGAGAAGAGCCGTCTTTAACAGTACTCCCGTAGCGGAAAGCTATGAATAATGCAGATTAAATGTGTCAAAATGAAAACCAAGTAATCAAATAGACGAGTTCACGTATTGGCTAACAACTTGTTAACTCGTCTACTTGTCTACTCGTCAACTAACTATTTACTGTGCCGACGCTATCATCTCGATTTCCACGAGAGCACCCTTTGGCAGGTCTTTCACTGCGAAAGCCGAGCGGGCAGGGTAGGGCTGTGAGAAGAACTCGGCGTAAACCTCGTTCATTGCGCCGAAGTCAGCGATGTCGGCAAGAAGTACTGTGGTCTTGCACACGTTGCAGAGGTCGAGACCTGCCTCTTTCAGTATTGCCTGAGCGTTGAGAATCGACTGGCGTGTCTGCTCCTTGATGCCTCCCTCGGGGAATGCTCCTGTCTCAGGGTTGATGGGCAGCTGGCCCGATGCGAACACGAGTGACGGTGTCTGGATAGCCTGGCTGTATGGACCAATGGCTGCTGGTGCGTTGTTTGTTGCGATTGCTTTCATTGTCTTTTGTTTTTTGATTGTTATTATTGTTTTTATCTTATAATCTATTCTTCATTCTTCACTCTTCATTCTTCATTTCCCTCATACTC
>ENA-OYXU01000396-OYXU01000396.1-human-gut-metagenome-genome-assembly--contig:-NODE-396-length-18034-cov-6.364147_pt1 | contig 18034 bp, 13 predicted proteins | sample MGYA00243243_ERZ653435 | MGnify/ENA primary metagenome ERZ653435 (study PRJEB26926, sample SAMN06165113) | human gut metagenome | biome: ENVO:00009003; feature: ENVO:2100002; material: ENVO:00002003... | reverse complement strand
GCTCGTCGAAAATCAGCAGTTTCGGACGGTGAAGCACCGTGACGATAAACTGCACTTTCTGAGCCATACCTTTAGAAAGCTCCTCGACCTTCTTGTCCCACCATGACGAAATCTCGAGGCGCTCAAACCACTCTTTGAGCGCACGCGTGGCATCGGCTTTGCCAAGTCCCTTGAGACGAGCGAAGAAAATCGCCTGCTCACCGACTTTCATCTTCTTATACAGACCGCGCTCTTCGGGCAGATAGCCTATAGAAGCGACATCGTCAGCCGTCAGCGTGTGACCGTCGAAGATGACTTGGCCGCTGTCGGGGGCGGTTATGTGGTTTATAATGCGAATGAGAGTCGTCTTGCCCGCGCCGTTCGGCCCGAGAAGCCCGTAGACACGTCCGCGGGGCACGGCTATAGAGACATCGTCGAGCGCACGGTGGCGTGTATAGGTCTTGACGATATTCTCGGCTTTTAAAATGTAATCTTCCATTTATGCGATTGATGATTGTTTTCACAAAATAAGACGCCGAAGATAGCAAAAAATTACATCACATAGCTAATAATTTACAAATTTCATTTTTAAGCCGTCACATGAGGTGAGATTACTTTGCCGTCAGACGGAAATTGAGTAACTTTGTAAGTTAATCCAATCCGCTCAATTTCTAAATGTCAAATCAGAATATCATAGTCAGCGGCGCCAAGGTCAACAACCTCAAGAATGTCAGCCTCGAGTTGCCGCGCGGCAAATTTATAGTCATCACCGGCCTGTCGGGGTCGGGCAAATCGTCGCTCGCCTTTGACACGCTTTATGCAGAGGGTCGCCGACGCTACGTCGAGTCACTGTCGAGCTACGCCCGCCAGTTTCTCGGACGTCTGCGCAAGCCTGAGTGTGACTTCATCCGCGGTCTGCCGCCGGCCATAGCCATCGAACAGAAGGTCAACACGCGCAATCCGCGCTCGACCGTCGGCACATCGACCGAAATCTACGACTATCTGCGTATGCTCTACGGCCGCATAGGCCGAACTTACTCGCCCGTCACCGGCGAACAGGTCAAGAAACACTCAATCGAAGACGTCGTGGCCGCCGCCACTGCCTTGGGCGAAGGCACACGCGTGGCCGTAGCCGCTCCGATTGTGCTTCCCGAAGGCCGCGAGATGTCGGCACAACTTGAAATTTATCTAAAAGAAGGTTTCACGCGACTCGTCAGCCATGCCGGCGACTTTGTCGCAATCTCAGATATAATCTCAGGCGATGAGCCGATGCCTTCGCCGTCGACACACGATCTGTTGGTCGACCGTCTCGCGGTCAGTGCCGCCGGCGACGAGCTGTCGCGCCTTGCCGAGTCGGCCGAAACGGCCTTCTTCGAGGGCCACGACGAGTGCGTGCTGCTCGCGTGGACCGACGACGGCGTGCAGCGCCTGACTTTCTCCAAACGTTTTGAGGCCGACGGCATTACCTTCATGGAGCCGAGCGACCAGATGTTCAATTTCAACAATCCTTATGGCGCCTGCCCCGTCTGCGAGGGCTTCGGCCGCGTTTTGGGCATTGACGAGAAATTAGTCGTGCCCGACCGCTCGCTGACTGTCTACGACGGAGCTGTGGCCTGCTGGCGTGGAGAGTCAATGAGCCGCTTCAAGCGCGCCTTCATCTCGTGGGCGGCAGCCAACGATTTCCCCGTACACACACCTTACGCCGACCTCACCGCCGAGGAGCGCGAAACGCTGTGGCACGGCGTAACGGACGACGCGCCGTCAATTGACTCGTTCTTCAAATGGCTTGAAAGCCAGCGCCACCAGATACAGTACCGCGTGATGATGTCGCGCTATCGCGGCAAGACGCTCTGCCATAACTGCCACGGCTCGCGTCTGCGTCCCGAGGCGCTGTATGTCAAGGTCGGCGGGATGAGCATAGACCGGCTTGTGACGATGCCTGTCAGCGACCTGCGCCGATGGTTTGCCGAACTCAGGCTTGACGAGCGCGACGCCAAGATAGCGTCGCGTCTGCTTGTCGAGATTGGCAAACGTTTAGAGTTTCTCGACGAAGTCGGCCTCGGCTATCTGACACTCGACCGTCTGAGCAACACGCTCTCGGGGGGCGAGAGCCAGCGCATCAACCTCGTCACATCGTTGGGCAGCAGCCTCGTAGGCTCACTCTACATACTCGACGAGCCGTCGATAGGTCTGCATCCGCGTGATACCGACCGTCTTATCGGCGTGCTAACCAAGCTGCGCGACCTCGGCAACACTGTCGTCGTGGTCGAGCATGACGAGGAAATAATGCGTGCCGCCGACCTCATTGTCGATGTCGGTCCCGACGCCGGACGCCTCGGCGGCGAAATTGTCTATGTCGGACCGGTCCCCGACAAGCCGCTCGCCGACAGCCCGAGCCATACGCTCAGATATCTCTCCGGAGCCGAGAAAATCGAAGTGCCTGCGTCGCGACGCCGCTCATCGAGCTATATCGAGGTGGTCGGAGCTACCGAACACAACCTCAAAAACATAACCGCACGCTTCCCGCTCGGCGTGATGACAGTCGTCACCGGCGTCAGCGGCTCGGGCAAATCGACACTCGTGCGCGATGTGCTCTATCGCGGCTTGGTACGCCACTTAGGCGAGTCAGGCGACGCTCCGGGCGCTTTCAAGACGCTACGCGGCGACCTCAGCCGCATTTCGGCCGTCGAATTTGTCGACCAGAATCCCATCGGTCACTCGTCGCGTTCCAACCCCGCCACTTACCTCAAGGCTTACGACGAGATACGAGCCCTGTTCGCCGACCAGCAGAGCGCAAAACAGATGGGCTTCACGCCGGCTTTCTTCTCGTTCAATGCCGACGGAGGCCGCTGCGAGGAGTGTAAGGGCGAAGGCACGATTACCATCGAGATGCAATTTATGGCCGACATCGTGATGCCATGCGAGGCCTGTCACGGCAAACGTTTCAAGCCCGATGTCTTGGACGTGACCTATCGCGGACGTAATATCAGTGACGTCCTCGACATGACAGTCAATCAGGCCATTGAATTCTTCGGTGAAACCGACGCCACAATCGAGCGACGCATCGTGCACCGCCTAAAACCGCTGCAGGACGTCGGCCTCGGCTACATCAAGCTCGGTCAGTCGTCATCGACCCTCTCGGGCGGCGAAAACCAGCGTGTCAAACTCGCATGGTATCTCGCGATGGACAAACCCGAACCGACGATGTTTATCTTCGACGAGCCGACCACAGGTCTCCACTTCCATGACATCAGCGTGCTGCTCAAATCATTCGAGCGTCTGCTCCGTCAGGGACATACACTCGTAATCATCGAGCACAATCCGGAGGTGATAAAGACAGCAGACCACATCATCGACATCGGCCCCGAGGGCGGCGATGAAGGCGGCATGATAGTCGCCGAAGGCACGCCCGAAGAAGTCGCCGCAACCGGCCGCGGCTACACCGCGCCGATTATCGCCGAGCATCTGAAGTGACTTTGATGTAATGCCAATATTTTATAATTTTGCATCATTATGGAAAATCAAGTCCACGATGCATGGGACAGAGAACATCTCTGGCATCCCTACACCTCTACAATCGATCCTCTCCCCACATATCTCGTCGACCGCGCCGAGGGTGTCGAAATCATCCTCGCCGACGGCACACACCTGATTGACGGCATGTCGTCGTGGTGGTGTGTCTGCCACGGTTATAACAACCCTCGTCTCAACGAGGCTGCGCGCCGTCAGTTGGACAAGATGAGCCATGTCATGTTCGGCGGACTCACGCACCGTCCGGCCATCGAACTCGGCAAGGCACTTTTAGAAATGGCTCCGCCGTCGATGCACAACGTTTTCTATGCCGATTCAGGCTCCGTGGCCATCGAGGTAGCGATGAAAATGGCCGTGCAGGCAGCCGTGTCACGCAGCGGCTCACACTGCAAGACTAATTTTGTCACCATCCGCCGCGGATATCACGGCGACACATGGAATGCCATGAGCGTATGCGACCCTGTCACGGGTATGCACGGCGCCTTCGGCCCGGCCCTTCCGGTCAGATACTTCGTGCCGTCTCCGTCGTCGCGTTTTAACGGCGAATGGCACAAGGAGGACATCGAGCCGTTGGAGAAACTCGTGGCCAAGAAACATGACGAACTCGCCGCTCTCATCCTCGAGCCCATAGTGCAGGGCGCGGGGGGCATGTGGTTTTATCATCCCGAATATCTGCGTCGCGCACGCCAAATCTGCGACCGTTACGGCTTGTATCTTATTTTTGACGAAATAGCCACAGGCTTCTGGCGCACGGGCCGCTGCTTCGCTTGGGAGCATGCCGGCGTCGAGCCGGACATTATGGCCGTCGGCAAGGGTCTTACGGGCGGCTACCTGACGCTCAGCGCCGTCATGACCACAAAGGAGGTCGCCGACACAATCTCGCGCGGCGAGGCCGGTGTGATGATGCACGGCCCGACATTCATGGCCAACCCGCTTGCCTGTGCCATCGCTTTGGAATCACTGAAAATGCTCCGCGAACAGGACATGGCCTCACGCGTGGCTCATATCGAGTCTATAATAAAAGAAGAAATCGCACCCGCACGCGCAAACGACCGCGTCGCCGACGTCAGAGTACTCGGCACGATAGGAGTCATCGAGATGCGCGAGCCTGTCGACGTCGGCGAGTTCCAGAAACGCTGTGTAGAGCGCGGCGTATGGATACGTCCTTTCGGCCGAAATGTTTATGTTATGCCGCCTTATGTGATTTCAGACGAGCAGCTGCGCTATCTCGTCAGACAGATGGTTGCCTTAGTCGCCGAGTGATGGATATAGAGCAGACACTGAGCAGTTTGCGCGAGAGCGGCAACTTCCGCCAGATACCCGCCGAGCAAAACGCCAACATAACCGACCTGTCGTCAAACGACTATCTCGGTCTGGGCGCACGTGACGATCTGCGTGACGCCTTCTTCGCCACAGAGGCCTCACATCAGGCCATGAGCGCATCGGCGTCGCGTCTTTTGGGTGCCATACAGCAGCCATACGCCTCGTTGGAGAGTCTGCTGTCCGAAAGCTACGGCCACGGACGCGAGGCCCTGCTTTTCAACTCGGGCTATCACGCCAACACCGGTCTCGTCTCGGCCATCGCCGACAAAAAGACACTCATAGTCGCCGACCGCCTCGTCCACGCGAGCATCATCGACGGCATCAAGCTGTCGGGCGCCCAATTCACGCGTTTTCCGCACAACGACTTTGTCCGTCTCGAAGAAATCGTCGCGTCAAAAATCAATGACTATGAGCGTATACTCATCATCGTCGAAAGCGTCTACAGCATGGACGGCGACACGGCTGACATCCGGGCGCTTACCGACATCAAACGACGTCACGGAGACCGCATCACACTTTATGTCGACGAGGCACATGCCGTAGGCGTCTGCGGCCCTGCCGGTCTCGGACTGACGGCGGCCGCTGACGCTGTAGCAGATGTCGACATCATCGTCGGCACGTTCGGCAAGGCACTTGCGTCGGTCGGTGCCTTCGCAGTGATGAGTCCGACGATGCGTGACTTCATGGTCAACAAAGCCCGTAGTCTGATATTTTCGACCGCCCTGCCGCCGCTTAATATCGCATGGACCGAGTTCATCTTCCGCCGCATGATGGACATGGACACGGAGCGCGACGCACTCGCCGTGCTCGGCCGTCATCTCGCCGATGCATTAGGATGCGATGAGCCGGGACATATACGTCCGCTGATTGTCGGCGACCCGCGGCTCGCTGTCGAGTTGTCTAATAAACTGCTTGCGGCGGGATTCAAAGTGCTGCCGATACGCACCCCGACCGTTCCCCCCGGCACAGAGCGGCTGCGTTTCAGCCTCTCTGCCGCCATAACCACAGACGAGATAGATCGTCTCGGTAAAACGCTCGAAACATTGGGTATCAGATGAAAAGCCGATTTATCAGACATACGGGCGAACGTCGTGTCATCCTGATATTTGCAGGATGGGGCATGGACAGTGCACCTTTTGCCCATGTCTGTCGGCCCGGCTATGACACATTTGTAGTGTGGGACTACCGAGATCTGTCTATAGACTGGAGTCCTTTATCTGACTATGAAGAGATTGTACTGATAGCATGGTCAATGGGCGTCTACGCGGCATCCATGAGCATACACTCGCTCGACCGACGCATCACCTCGCGCATCGCCGTCAACGGCACACTGACGCCTGTCGACGACCGCACAGGCATCCCCGTGGCCATCTTCGAGGGCACAAAAGCGACGCTCGACGAGCGACGTCTGACAAAATTTTTCCGCCGCATGTGCGGCGACCGCTTTACTTACGACCATTTCGCCGCAACTCTGCCACAACGACCGGCAGACGAACTTGTCGAGGAGCTTGAGGCCATATACCCTGCTCCGATTCTGTCCAATCCGCAGGTCGACAAATGGGACCGGGCAGTTATCGGACGCGACGATGCCATCTTCCCGCCTTTTAACCAGCAGCGAGCATGGGAGGGTCACGCCGAACTCTATGTCGTCGACCGCCCGCATTACATAGACCTGCAGGAAATCGCCGAAGCATTTGTCATTGACAAAGAGCGGGCTGCCCAACGTTTTGAGTCAGGTATACGTACATACGACGACAATGCGACAGTGCAGAACGCCATTATCGACAGTCTCATCGAGGATATAAACCGGCTGCGCTTAGAGCACGAGATTGCAGCTCCGGGCAGTTCGACTCTCGAAATCGGACCGGGCAGCGGACGGCTGAGCCGCTATCTGAGCAATATCGGGCGTAACAAAAGCCGTCTTCACCTCTGGGACCTATGTGCCACACCGCCCACCGGCACCGAAGGCGCGACTTTTCGCACATGCGACGCCGAAATTGCAATACGCTCTACACCGACACATCGCTTTGACACTATAGCAAGCGCCTCGACCATCCAGTGGTTTAATTCTCCTAAACGTTTTTTTGACGAGTGTCACAGAGTGCTCAGAGACGGCGGTCTGCTATTGCTGACAACTTTTGTCTGCGGCAACTTAGACGAGGTCACATCGGTCAGCGGCCGACACCTGCATCTACCGACCGCTGACGGCTGGCGCCGCATGATACCCGACGGTTTCGACACACTGTCATTTGAAACCGCCGACTACGACATGGAGTTTGACGAGCCTGTCGACGTACTCCGCCATCTCAAACTTACGGGAGTCAACGCGCTCGACCGCACGACTGTATCCTCTCGAGTTCACAACTCCGGCGTGACGTTCTGCAGCCGATATCCGCGGCGCTTGGACGGACGCTGCCACCTCGTCTATCGCACATTACGCATCATTTTACGCAAAAAAGCATAACAAACATAATTATGTCAGCACATAAAACCATATTTGTCAGCGGCATAGATACAGACGCCGGCAAAAGCTACTGCACGGCGTGGCTCGCACGCCGATTTATGGACCAAGGTCTATCCGTAGCCACTCAGAAATTTGTCCAGACCGGCAATGTCGGCCGCTCTGAAGACATCGAGCTTCATCGCCGTCTGACCGGCACAGGCCCGCTGCCCGAGGACGCCGACCTCACGACGTCACCCGTCATATTCACCTACCCGGCCTCGGCCCAGCTTGCAGCACGTCTTGACGGCCGCGAGATAGACATCGAGGCCATCGACCGCAGTCGCGAGCTGCTTTCGGAGCGCTACGACGTGCTGCTCATCGAGGGCGCCGGCGGCCTGATGGTGCCGCTGACTGACGACTTCCTGACTATCGACTACGTGGCCTCGCGCAATCTGCCCTTGGCCTTGGTCACAAACGGAGTTTTAGGCTCCATCAACCACACCATTCTCTCGCTTGAGGCCATCGAGCGCCGCGGACTTAAGTTAGATTATCTTCTATATAATACTTACTTCGACCGCGACACCGTAATCGCCGATGACACACGCGGTTTCATAGCCCGCTACCTCATGCGTCACTTCCCTGAAGCTGAAATGTTAGAGGTGCCGACGATGACGGCCGAGAGTCTATAAAATTTTGTTAATATCGACATGCGGCTCTCTATTAATCCGTAACTTTGCAGACGAAATGACAGATATAAGAATCGCCATACCCAAAGAGCGTCTGGCTCAATTGCCGCGCGTCGAGTTTCACGGAGGCATCAAGGTCGTCGACTCGGTCGACATGGCCCGTGTGGCCCTGCGTGAGCTTTCGCGCCATCGCCTCGTCGGGTTTGACACCGAGACACGTCCGTCATTTCACAAAGGCCGGTCTCACAAAGTCGCACTTATGCAGCTTGCCACAGACGACTTCTGCTATCTTTTCCGCCTTAATAAACTCGGATTAATCGAGCCGTTGCGCAAATTTCTTGAGAATCCCGACATCGCAAAAATCGGTCTCTCGACCCACGACGACTTTACAGCCATTCGCCGCTCCGATGAGTTTGAACCCGCCGGATTTATCGAACTTCAGGACTATGTCAAACGTTTTGGCATAAGCGATATATCTCTGCAAAAGATTTATGCGATTGTCTTCGGCGAAACCATCTCAAAAAATCAGAGACTCACAAACTGGGAAGCTCCTGAACTCACAGAGCATCAGCAGGCATACGCTGCAATTGACGCATGGGCTTGTCTGAAACTGTATAAATATCTTGCCGAAGGCCATTTTGACCCATCGCTTTCGCAGTATATAATAACCCCGGACACACAGACCGTATAAGAACAATGATAAAAATCAAACGCTCAATACTCATTCCCGCCGCTCTGACCGTTTACCTTATTGTAATGGCCTCTATCGGATGGAAACAATACGCGGCAGGAGCGATGACCGCCACATATTACTTCGGCGTGCTTGCCGCGTCAATAGCGGCAATTGTATTGCTCTATTTCAGCCTGCGCCGCCGCGAACGTCTGCGCCGCGAACGCGAGCAGGATATGGCCGCTGTCGAAAACGAGAAATCAAATCACGAACAATCATAAAATACAAACATCAGACTATGGCACAGAAAGCACTGCTGATGATCCTCGACGGATGGGGCATCGGCAACCACAGCAAAAGTGACGCAATCTACTCCACCCCTACCCCCTACTGGGACTCACTTCTCGCAGAGTACCCCCACTCTCAGCTCCTCGCCGGTGGCGAAAGCGTCGGTCTGCCCGACGGACAGATGGGCAACTCTGAGGTAGGTCACCTCAATATCGGCGCCGGCCGCGTCGTCTATCAGGACCTCGTCAAAATCAACCGCGCCATCAAAGACGGCTCTATCGCCGACAACCCGGAGATACGCGCCGCCTACGAATATGCCAAATCTCACGGCTGCGGCATCCACTTTATGGGCCTGACATCAAACGGCGGCGTACACTCGTCGCTCGACCATGTCTTTGCCCTCTGCGACATCGCCGCCAAATACGAGTTAGACAAAGTCTATCTCCACTGCTTTATGGACGGCCGTGACACCGACCCGCGCAGCGGCAAAGGCTTTATCGCCGAACTCACTGACCACTGCGCCAAGTCAGCCGGCACAATCGCCTCGATTATCGGCCGTTACTATGCCATGGACCGCGACAAACGCTGGGACCGCGTCAAAGTGGCCTACGACCTGCTCGTCGAAGGTAAGGGCAAGCAGGCCTCAGACATGGTCGCCGCCATGCAGGAGAGCTATGACGACGGCGTCACCGACGAGTTTATCAAGCCTATCAACAATGCCAATGTCGACGGCACAATCAAACCCGGCGACGTGGTCATCTTCTTCAACTACCGCAACGACCGCGCCAAAGAGCTCACAATCGTGCTCACACAACAGGATATGCCCGAGCAGGGCATGATGATAGTGCCCGGGCTGCAGTATTTCTGCATGACTCCCTACGACGCATCGTTCACCGGCGTGCATGTAATTTTCGACAAGGAGAATGTCGAGAACACACTCGGCGAATATCTGTCGAAGACCGGCCTGACTCAGCTCCACATCGCCGAGACCGAGAAATATGCCCATGTTACCTTCTTCTTCAACGGCGGTCGCGAGCAGCCGTATGAACTCGAAGAACGCATTCTCGTTCCCTCGCCCAAGGTTGCCACATACGACCTTAAACCCGAGATGAGCGCCTATGAGGTCGCAGATCGTCTCGAGGAGGCCATCAAGAGCGAGAAGTTTGACTTCATCGTGGTCAACTACGCCAACGGCGACATGGTGGGCCACACCGGCGTCTACGAGGCCATCGAGAAGGCTGTCGTCACTATCGACGAGTGCGTCCGCCAGACCGTCGAAGCCGCCAAGAAAGCCGGCTACGGCGTAATCATTATCGCCGACCACGGCAACGCCGACAACGCCATCAACCCCGACGGCACCCCCAACACGGCCCACTCTCTCAATCCCGTGCCCTGTGTCTACATCTCAGATAACAAGGACGCCAAGATTGCCGACGGCATCCTCGCCGACGTCGCTCCGACAATCCTCCACATCATGGGCCTCAAGCAGCCCGCCGAGATGACCGGCAAGAACCTCATTGGTTAAACAAGGTTAAAGCGCTTGCAGCTCTCGGCCGATATAGCTACCTTTGCACCCGTAAACAACATCGCGGGGTGGAGCAGTGGTAGCTCGTTGGGCTCATAACCCAAAGGTCGTAGGTTCGAGTCCTGCCCCCGCCACTAAATCAAGAGACCGACTCTTCATAGAGCCGGTCTCTTAGTTTTATGGGGTGGAGAGGTAGCTATTGTCGCTAAGATAGCTACGGTATCTACTTTTTGCAATTAGTCCGAAAGGGGGCGATGCTGAGACGACCTCAATATAACACAAACGACGCCCCGTGTGGGGCGTCGTTTGTTGTATGCTGCTAATGAGGGGCTGTCAGCAGGGGGTGGTGTGGAAGGCGATGAGGCCTTCCATCGGGCTCTTGATGATGGTGCCGACACGGCAGCCGAGTGCTTCGGCGGCTTCAGACAGTACATCGCGGTAATAATAGGCTATCGAGCCGATGAAGTTGACGGGCATCTCGCGGTAACCCTCATAGTGGGTGATGTTACGTTTGAAGAAGGCTTTGAACGAGTTGAGCACCAGCTCCTTGACGGCGGGATTGTCGATGTTTTCGCGCAGGAAAGGTGTGACTGACGCAAGGAAACGGTTTGCCTGCGGCTCTTTGTAGACGCGCTTGATGATGGTCAGGCGGTCGAGTTCATACTGTTTGAGGAACTTGTCGCAAAGCTCTTTGGGAAGCTGCTCTTTGAGCACGTCTCCGACGAGTAATTTGCCGAGTACTGCGCCAGAGCCTTCGTCGCCGAGTATGTAGCCGAGCGGTGAGACGTTGTCAGTAATCTTTTCGCCGTCATAGAGGCATGAGTTTGAGCCGGTGCCCATGATGCAGGCTATGCCGCGGTTGCGTCCGCAGAGTGCGCGTGCGGCGGCGAGGAGGTCGGTGTGGACTTCGACGGTTGCGGCTGACGGAATGTTGGCCGAGATGGCTCGAGCGACGTTGCCGCACACTTCGTCAGAGATGCATCCGGCTCCGTAGAAGTAGACTTCGTCGATTCGGGACGCGATGTCTTTGATTTCAGGCATCAGTTCGGCGCCTATACGTGCGCACATTTCTTCTTCGGTCAGCATGACGGCATTCATGCCGCATGTGTTGACGCGTTTTGTAATTTCTTTATTATCGAGAAGACACCAGTCAATTTTGGTGCTCCCGCAGTCAGCTATTAAAATCATATCTTGATATATATTTTTTTCTTGTAAAGTATCTCGCCGAAACACCAGTTGAACATAACGAAGAGCAGGGCGAAAATAAGTGATGCTAATGTAGCATTGTCCATACATAGAGGCATCAGCAGACCTTCGTAGATGAGACCCTTAATCGAAATCATGCCTGAAGTGGCTTCGGCCCACGGTACGCGTATCGTACCTATGAGTATGCTGAGCACAGCGCCGAGCACGTACATAAACAACGGATTGATGCCGAAGGCTTCGAAGAAGTGACACCAGCGACGCTTGCCTTTGATGTCGATAATCCATATCAGCAGGGCGAGGAAACTCGATGCGAGACCGCAGGTAGTCAGAACGAAAGTGGGCGACCAAATCTTCTTATTGATGGGAAGACCGAAGTCGAGCAGAAAGCCCGAGAATGTCAGTATCGTTCCTACAATGAATAATTTATTGATGCGCAGCGTGTTGTCAGTCGTTGAGACTATGAGCGAGCCGCAGAGGAAGCCGATAAGCATATGAGCTATCGACGGCAGGGTGCTCAGGAGTCCTTCAGGGTCAAATTTGAGCGTCACACCGTCGATGGTATCAGCATACATATGTGCCTCGCCGAGCACCGCGCGGTCGACGACGGCAATGACGTTGTGGTCGGCAAATTCAAAGCCGTTGCCGCACAGCAGGATGATTGCATACGCGACAAGCATCAGAGCAATGAATATCGGGAGTGTCTTGTGACGCAATGTGATGGCTAAAAGAGAGCCGACACCGTAGCATATTGCCAAGCGCGGCATCACGCCGAGTATGCGTATATGGTCAAAGTTGAGCACCGCTTCCCACAGAGCGTCGCCGCGGACTATGCCGCGCATAAAGAGGCTGAACCATGCGACACCCATGCCGATGAGAAATATGACAATCGTGCGGCGCAGTATTTTGGCGATTGTCGGCCACGAGGGCTTGAAGTCAAATTTGCGCAATGAGAAATATGTCGATACGCCCATGATGAACATGAAGAAGGGGAAGACGAGGTCGGTCGGTGTCAGGCCGTTCCAGCTTGCGTGTTCGAGCGGAGCATAGATGTGTCCCCATGAGCCGGGATTGTTTACTAAAATCATGCCGGCGATGGTTATGCCTCGCAGTATGTCGAGGGCCAGCAGGCGCTTGGGACGCTGTTTTTCGGCGGTTAGTTGTTTTTCGGACGTGTGCATCTTGAAACGAGATAAGCGATTGATTTATAATTAATGCCGCTGTTGGTTGTCAGACCGATTTCGCAGGTGCGTGAGTTTGAGTAACCTTCGGTGACATTTGCTTTTTCGAGGGCCGGACGCAGTTTGCGCAGACCCCAAGCGTTGAGTTCGGGATAATTGAAACCTCTGTCGCCGGCAAAGCCGCAGCAACCGACTTCGGCGGGGACGGTCACCGATGTGGCGCACATTGAAGCAAGTCTGATGATTTTGTCAGCAAGCCCCATCAGTCTTGACGAACAGGTGATGTGGACAGCGACGGATATGTCTTCGCGCGAGAACTCAAGATATGGAGCAAGATAGTCGAGGATGAACTCGGCAGGCTCGTGGAGCTTGAGCGACTTGATGTGGTTGCGCATGCGGTGAAGGCAGGGACTCTGGTCGCATAGCACGGGCCATCGGCCTCCCTCAGAGGCCTTGATAAGTGCGGCCTCGAGCTCGGCTGTCTTGCTGTCGGCGATGTCGGGCATGCCCTTGCTCTCCCAGATCATGCCGCAGCACAAAGCGTCCATGTCCTCGGGGAAGATGACCTCATAGCCGGCACGGCGACAGAGCTCGGTCATGACCTCAACGAGCGGGCGCTGATCGGGGTCGGCTTTATCGGGGGTGACGCCCATCGTGCGATTGATGCACGAGGGGAAATAGACGACCTTGCGCGGAGCGTCCGATTCGACAGACTGCATAGTGCTGTCTTTCATATGATAAGGACGAGGGAGCGCTGATGTCCATAGCGGCATGCCGACTTTATGCAGACCGCGGCCGATGGCGTTGACGGCCTTGTCACCGATGACAGAGCGTGTGACAGACGCAGCCCCGAGGGCGAGACGCAGTCCTGACTCTATGCCGCCGAGGTGACGTGCACACCACTCTCCGGTGCGGTATGCGGCCGAATCCTTGGCTATGCGGGCTTCGCGGAGATCATGGGTCAGGTCGGCTGTATTTATGCCCATAGGACAGGATGTGCTGCAGAGGCCGTCGCCGGCACAGGTTTCCAGTCCCGGATATTTATAGGCGTCAGTGAGTCGTTTGAGACGCGCGGGGTCTTCGCCGGTCTCGGTCAGACGCGAGATTTCGCGCCGCACGACGATGCGCTGACGGGCCGAGAGTGTCAGACCGCAGCTGACGCAGTTTACTTCGCAGAAGCCGCACTCTATGCAACGGTCTACATGCGGGTCGGTAAGAGGCAGCGGCTTGAGATGCTTGATAAAACATTCCGGGTCGTCGTTGAATATGACACCGGGGTTAAGGATTGACTGCGGGTCAAAAGCTTTTTTGATGCGGATCATCATCTGCCATGCTTTTTCACCCCATTCCTTGCGGACAAAGGGAGCCATGTTGCGTCCGGTGCCGTGCTCGGCCTTGAGTGAGCCGTCAAAACGGTCAACGACGAGTTGTTCGATACGTTCCATAAGATTACGGTAGCGTGCGATTTCCTCGTCGGTATTGAAGGCCTGAGCGATGACGAAGTGGTAGTTGCCTTCGAGTGCATGTCCGTAGATGCAGGAGTCGTCATAGCCCGACTCTTTGAGCAGGTCGGCGAGGGCGACTGTGGCTTCGGGCAGGTCGTCGATATGGAAAGCGATATCCTCGATGAGTGCCGTAGTGCCGAGCGGACGTGTGCCTCCGACAGTCGGGAAAACACCCGAGCGTATCTTCCACCAGCGGGCCGTCTCCTCGGGGTCTGATGAGAAGCGCGCCTCGTTGAATAATTTGAACGGGCTGATGGCTTTGAGCGTATTTTGGATTTTTGTGTCAAGCTCGGCCTGACTGTCAGCACGGGCCTCAACCAAAAGGGCTGTAAGACCGTGCCCGGTGGTGTCATTGACCGAGTCGAGAGACTTGCTGTCCAAGAGTTCGCAGCTGTAGACTTCGCCGGCGCGGCGCATGGCAACGACTGCACGGCAGGCTTCGGCGAGCTCGTCGAAATAAATCATCGCCGAGGCGCCGTAGGGGAAGAGGTGCGAAGTCTCAACTGTGACTGAACTCATGAAGGCCAAAGTGCCCTCAGAGCCGACCATCGTGTGGGCTATGATGTCGAACGGGTCATCGTAGGCGATGAAGGGACGCAGGTTCAGACCGGTAACATTCTTAATGCTGTATTTGAATTTGATGCGCTCTGTCAGCTCTTTGTCGGCACGGATCTCGTCGCGTATGGCTATGATCTCGTCAAGCAGCGCACGGTGTGTCTGTTCGAAACGGTGGCGCGACTCGGCGTCGGCCGTGTCTAAAACTGTGCCGTCGGCAAGGATTATGCGTATCGAGCGGAGCACACGGTCGCTGTTGGCATGGACGCCGCAACTCATACCCGAAGCATTGTTCATGACGATGCCGCCGACCATGGCCGAATTGCGCGAGGCCGGGTCGGGACCGAAAGTGCGACCGTAGGGTTTGAGCAGCTCGTTGGCCCGCATACCTATCAGACCGGGCTGGAAAGTCGCCGTCGAGCCGTCGTGGGCAATGTCGTATTTCTCCCAGTTTTTACCAGCTACAATCAGCACCGAGTCTGTTATGGCCTGCCCGGACAGGGATGTGCCTGCCGCGCGAAATGTCACCGGAAGCCCGTGGGCTGACGCGGCGGCAAGCAGACGGGCGACTTCGTGTTCGTCTGTCGAGCGGATGACGATTTTTGGCAATAGACGGTAAAAACCTGCGTCAGTGCCCCACGCTAAAAGTCTGAGATCGTCAGTGTAGACCCGCTTTGCGTCGACAAAACTTCTGATGTCGTCTAAAAAAGATTGATAACGTTGCTCCATTGTGTGGCCGATTGGGGTTGCAAAACGTTGATTTCTAATTATACATGCCAAAGGCATGTCTCTACATTTTATTTATTTGTAGAGGCGATATTTGGCCGAGGCGGCCTTGAACGACTCGTTGTCCTTGTTCCAGTAGTCCTTGATGTCGTCGACGCGGTAACGTTCGGTGAAACGTTTGCGTATCTCCTTGCTGCCGCAGACCTTATCAAACATGCTGTAACGTTTTTTGTCGCCGATGTCAAAGGCTTTCTTGTCGGGATACATGTCGGCAAGCTCCTGCATGACATAGAACTGGGTCAGAGTCAATGGAGCGACCGATTTGTCGGTTATGAAGAACTCGACACCCTGCATGTCCTTGTCTTTTCCGGTGGAGTAGAACGGTTTGTAATGGAGCGGACGGAATTTTATACCGGGCAGATTGAGACTGTTCATGCGATCAGCGAATTTATCCGCGTCAATCCATTCTGCGCCGAAAAGTTTGAACGGCAGTGTATATCCGACACCAATCGAGATGCAGTAGAGCTCGCCGAGTATGCCTGACACGGCATAGTTGATGGCTGCATCGGGTGTCGGCACGTGTGGTGATGGGAGAACCCAAGGCAGACCGGTATCGGCGAATGACATGTCACGAGTCCAGCCTTCCATCGGTATAACTGTCAGCTTGGCCTTGACTCCGTTTTTGAGCTGTCCTTCCTCGTTGAGATAACGGGCGAGCTCGCCGGGTGTCAGGCCGTAAAGATAAGGGATACGGAATTTGCTGACAAACGAGAAACAGGAGTCTTCGACGAGATTGCCCTCGACAATTTCGCCGCCGACGGGATTGGGACGGTCAAGCACCATGAATTCCTTGCCGAGTTCGGCGCAGGCCTCCATGGCGGCTCCCATCGACGAGATGAAAGTGTATGAGCGGCAGCCATTGTCCTGAATGTCATATATGAGCACGTCAATGTCCTTGAGTTGTTCGGCCGAAGGCTTGAAACGTTTGCCGTAAACAGAATGAACGGTCACGCCGGTCTTTGGGTCAACGTAGGTGCTGACGGTGTCGCCGGCGTGTACGTCGCCGCGCACACCGTGTTCGGGCGAGTAAAGGCCTTTGAGTTCGACGCCGTCGGCTTCGGCGAGAATATCAATAGTCGACTTGAGGTTGCGGTCAATGCCGGTGGGGTTTGTAAGCAGGCCGACGCGTTTGCCTTTGAGTTCGGCGAAACCTCGGTCGCGGAGCACCTCGATGCCGGTCTTGACCTGAGCCGCAGCCGTCAGAGAGATGACGGCTGCGAGGGTTATGGTCAGTAATCTGTTGAATTTCATTTTTATAATCAGAAATGTGATAATTGTGTATGGATGTTTATTTAGATTCTTTCTCTTTGCGTCCGAAGGCCGGATCAATTTTGAGGAAGGCGCAGATGCCGATTGTGGCAGCGCAGCAAATCATTGTCCAGATAAAGAAGTGGCGGTAGCCGATGCACTCCTGCAGCCAGCCTGCGGCCATGCCGGGCAACATCATGCCTAAGGCCATGAAGCCCGTGCAGATTGCGTAGTGGGCGGTCTTGTGCTTGCCCTCGGAGAAGTAGATAAGGTAAAGCATGTAGGCTGTGAATCCGAATCCGTAGCCAAACTGTTCGATGAAGACGCAGATGTTGATTGTCAGAAGTGACGGAGCGGTTGCATAGCTCAGATAAACGAATGTGAGGCAGGTCAGCGACATGCTCCAAGCCATTGGCCATAGCCATTTCTTGAGACCGCCTCGTGCGGCGACAATGCCGCCGATGATGCCGCCGATAGTAAGACCGATGATACCGACGGTGCCGTAGACAAAGCCTACGTCGCCTGTGGTCAGAGCCAGACCGCCTTTATCAATCGGGTCAAGCAGGAAGGGGTTGATGAGCTTGACCAACTGTGCTTCGGGCAGACGGTAGAGCAGCATGAAGGCGATAGCGACCAACACCTGTTTCTTCTGGAAGAATGATTTGAAAGTGTCAATGAAGTCACGGAAAATCTGTGAGGCGGATGTAGCGCTGCGGTTGTCGTCGGATGCGGGACGCGGGAGTGCCCAGCTGTGGTACATTGCAACGATGAAGAAGAATGCCGACAGTGACACAAAGACGACGAGCCATGCCAAGGGGATATTGCCTGATGCGCCCTCGAAGCGGGCCGATGTGGCCGAGGTCAGTTTGTGGTCTGCCTCATAGAAAAGATATGCGGGTTTGTCCCAGTTTTTGTCATTGAACTCAAAACGTGTAGACAGAGCGGCCTGCTCGAGCTTGATGCTCTGGTCGCCGGCCTTGTGTGTGACGTTGAGCACGACGGTCTCGCCGGGCTCGGGAGCGCGGGTGAGGCGCACGGCGGCGATGGCGAAGTTGTTGGCTACATGGTCTGTCTCTTATACACATCTCCGAGCCCACGAGACTACGCTGCA
>ENA-OYXU01000391-OYXU01000391.1-human-gut-metagenome-genome-assembly--contig:-NODE-391-length-18108-cov-5.622722_pt1 | contig 18108 bp, 15 predicted proteins | sample MGYA00243243_ERZ653435 | MGnify/ENA primary metagenome ERZ653435 (study PRJEB26926, sample SAMN06165113) | human gut metagenome | biome: ENVO:00009003; feature: ENVO:2100002; material: ENVO:00002003... | reverse complement strand
TGCAGCGTAGTCTCGTGGGCTCGGAGATGTGTATAAGAGACAGAGAGAGAATATGCCCGGCTCACTCCGCCATGAGAGTTGCGCCCGAGCATATTCATAATAATAGGATTACGTTTTTATGCTTTGTTTTTAGCCTTTACATCAGCCGGAAGGGCCGAATTCATTTCTTTTACAATCGCTTTAAGACGTTCGTTTATTTCGGCGCGAAGTTTGTCAAAAGCAGCTTTGTTATAAGCGTGGCGAGCCTTGCGGTAGGCAGCATCATCCGGGTAGTCTGCACGGACCTTGTCAAAGGCGAAAGTACATTTTTTAAGGGCATCAACCTGCAATGATGCAATATCACCCATAATTTCTGCGGTTTTTGACGTATCGAAACCGTCGAGCGCATACGAGGCCATCAACAGTTCGGCCGAAAGATCACCACAGGCATAACGGATTTGCTTTTTGATTCTTCTGATACTTGACATATTGTTAAAATTTAAATTAAACGATTATTCTATTTATCTCTGAGTAAAAACTTACGCAGGGCCGGAAAAGTAGGGGCCATCTTCTCAGGCACTCTCCGCGGATGAAAGCTCTTCAGCAGTCTTGCGGTCTCGACCTTTTGAGAAGTAATACTGTATATAGTATCCGCCGATTTGGCCGGATGTGCGGTTGCAAAAACAAGTCCCGGACGCTGTCGGTCGACGCGACAATCAAGTGCGCTAAGTCCGACCGATGTATGCGGGTCAGCCAAATAGCCCTCACCAAGAGCCTTAAGCATCGATGCTTTTATCATCTCATCTCCTATAGTCACCGAATCAATAACCGAACGCAGACGGTCTATATCATCGGCAAAAAGAGCCTGCAGACGAGGCAGATTTGAGGGAAAGACTGTGTCCATACATGGCGCTATCGTACGTATAATAGGATGACGCGACATGTCTGAAGCGCGCAGATAACGGTCTGTCGCGTTGTTGGCATTGCAGGCCGCAATGAGCCGCCCCGTTTTCAAACCGCTCAGGGCTGCCATCGCTCCGGCGGTGACAAGGCTCAGATTACCTGAGGGTATGGCAAAATCGACTTCAGACGGATTGATACCTGCCGCGATAAGACGAGACGCCGCATAATAGAAGAGTGAAACCTGAGGCATCAATCGCGCTATATTCAAAGAGTTAGCCGATGTCATCAGGAAACGCTCTCTCATATTGACGTCAGACAACACCGTCGAAACCATATTGCGGCACTGATCGATATTACCGGCAACTTCAATCGGCACGATATTGTCCGCAGCAGATGCAATCTGCTTTTCAGCCATGGCACTGAGACCTCCTTTTGGATATAATATATAGACCTCAATGTTGTCAATATCACTGAAACCCGAGGCCACAGCGGCTCCGGTATTACCTGACGTCGCTACGAAAACCTTAAGAGTGACTCCGTTCTTTTTATCCATCGACGACAGCAGACGGGCCATAAATCTTACGCCTATGTCCTTGAATGCCATGGTCGGGCCATGGAAAAGTTCAAGCGCATAACGGCCGAAACCTACTTCCTTAAAAGGAACGTCAAACGAAAGTGTCTCATCGACAATAGTTTTTAAAGTCTCAGAGGCAACATCTCCAGCCATAAACATATCTGTGACAACATAGGCTATTTCTCTTAGAGACATCGCCGCCATATTGTCTATAAAAGCATGAGGGAAACACGGCAGGCGCTCAGGCAGATATAAACCGCCATCCGAAGCCATACATTCTATGACTGCGTCCCTGAGACCGACAGGCTGACTTCTACGGTTTGTGCTATAATAACGCATTTGTCTTTATTGACTCGCTGCAAATATAATAAGTTTTCATGCAAATAGCAATAGCAATACAACACCGTATTCGACAAAATAACCCACCGCCAGCCAACATTTAACATCCGCGGAAACGTGGCAAAAACGCTTTTTAACAAACCCGAGCACATTCATTCAAAAAATAAAGGTTAACTTTACACAATTTTTAATAACACAAGCTAAAGCGACATCGTGCCGACCGACTGCTATGCTATCAGTCTGAGGCGAAACAATGGATATTCCGGTCATTATGAAATCATATAAAATACTGGCACTTTGCTTATTATCGGCTTTGATAATGTCATTGTCGCCAACGACTTCAGCCGAAGAAATAGAGGTTTTCAAAAGAAATCTCGAGCAGATTTCATTCGTCCCGAAAGGACAATGGATTACAGGTGTCAGCGTCAGCTACTCGCAGTCTGACCAAAACAAATATCAATTTCTTATCATAGAAAATCTGTCAGGCGATACATACACCTTCAAAATAAGTCCGATGGTGATGTTCGCATTTAAGGACAACCTCGCCGCCGGCGGCCGTTTTGCATACTCCCGTCAGCGTACACGTCTTAATTCGGCAGACGTAGTGCTCGACTCAGAGACAAATTACAATGTCGACAACCTCTACAGTATCTCCCATAATTTCTCGGGGACGCTCGCTTTCCGCAATTACATAAGCCTCGGCCACAGCACTCGATTCGGGCTCTTCAATGAAGTGCAGATGGTTTTCGGAGGAGGTCAGTCAAAACTGACAAACGGCACGGGTGTCGACTTCACAGGAACATATGAGCGTACATTCAATTTCGGCATAGGACTTTCGCCCGGAATGGCCGTCTTTCTTAACAATTACTCGGCTCTTGAGGTCAACGTCGGCGTGCTCGGATTCAACTACAACAGTGCCAAAGCCACTACCGACCGCATATATGTGGCACACCGCGACATGAAGTCGGCCAACTTCAAGATTAACCTGTTTTCGATTACATTCGGTGTATCGTTTTATCTGTAATGCTCTGGGCAATGAAATTACTGAAAACCATCATATTAGCCATGCTGCTTGCGGCGACAACGCTGCCGGCGGTTGCCGACACGCCATATATCGTCAGAAAAAAACATCCTGTCAACGATACTATCCCGGCTGCAATCATGGCTGAAGACAAGAGAGTTATCGTCAACGGCGACACTGTCAACATGATTATTCCCGACCGTAATTTCGGCCGCTTTGACCGCGGTCTTTTCAATTATCTTTTCATCCCGAAGGGCAACTGGTCATTCGCCCTCACCGCATCTTACGGAGAGCTAAACACCGACGATGTGCAGTTATTGTCAATGCTCGAAAATATCGATTTCAAGGGCAAAATGTACTCCATAAAACCGTCGATTTCATATTTTTTCCGCAACAATCAGTCAATCGGTATAAAATTTGACTACACACGCGGTGTGGCAGACCTCGCCAATCTCGCTCTCGATTTTGACGACGACCTCAACTTCAATATCCATGACGTAAGTTACTACAGCCAGAGTTTCACACTATCGACATGCTACCGTAATTATGTCGGCCTCGGCATGGACAAACGATTTGCCGTCTTCAACGAAGTCGACCTCGCATTCAGCTCCGGGTCATCACGTTTTAAACGCATATTTGACGACAAGCCAAAAGATACACGTACTGTCATCACACAGGCATCGTTAAATTTCAGTCCCGGTGTGTGCGTGTTCATACAGGATTTTGTCGGATTCAACGTGTCGTTCGGAGTATTCGGCCTTAAAATGCGCCGCGAAAAACAATCGACCGACGGTGTCGATGAGGGACACCGTTTCACCAGCGGTGCCAACTTCAGATTCAATATTTTTAATATCAATTTCGGCCTGATGGTTGTAATCTGACAGTCTTATCATGAACGTCAAATCACTAAGCAACATTATATACCTCGTGGCTGTAACTGTCTGCGCCACTTGCTTTACCGGCTGTATAAAGAACGATATCCCTTATCCTCACATACAGGCAAATTTCCTGACTATTAGTGCCACCGGCCAGTCTCAGGGCAGCCAGATTGACTCAATCAACCGCCGCGTGACCCTTTATTTTCCGGAGACAGTCGATATTTATAATGTAAACATCTCTGACTACACCTTGACACCCGGTGCGTCGCTTGTCGGCGATGTATTTTCAAAGACTGTCGACTTGTCGTCGCCCTTAAACGTAACATTGTCGCTCTATCAGGATTACATCTGGACCATAACGGGCAATCAGAACATAACAAGATATTTCACACTCGCCAATCAGGTCGGCTCGTCTGTCATAGACGTGCCCGCCCGACGTGTTGTGGCTTATGTCAGTGACAAAAGCGATATACGATCAGTATTAGTCGAATCAATAAAACTCGGTCCTGAGGGGTCGGTTATCAAGCCTGACATCGAGGGAACACGAGTTGATTTCAGCGATGCGGTCAAAGTGGATGTCAGCTGTTTCGGACGCACGGAGCAATGGACTTTATACGTAGCTACAACCGAAAGTTCGGTATCGACCGTCCGCGCTGATGCATGGACGCAGGTGGCGTGGATATATGGCGAAGCTGAAACCGGGCACGATAACGGCATCGAATACCGCCTCAAAGATGACACCGAGTGGACACGCGCACCCAAGGAATGGATTACAGCCGACGGAGGCAGTTTCCATGCCCGGCTCATACATCTGAGCCCGATGACCACATATGAGGCTCGTGCTTATTCAGACACAGAGTACGGCGAAACGCTCGAATTTACGACCGGATCCATATTACAAGTCCCCAATGCTTCGCTCGACTCATGGTGGTTAGACGGCAAAATCTGGGACCCGTGGCCGCAAGGAGGCGAACAGTGGTGGGACACCGGCAACAAAGGCGCTACTACAATAGGACAGTCCAACAGCGTCCCGACTGATGATACATCGTCAGGTCAGGGGCAGGCTGCCAAGTTGGAGACCGTCTTTGCCGGCATCGGCAGTATAGGCAAACTTGCCGCCGGCAACCTCTTCGCCGGACGATACGTGCGCACCGACGGCACAAACGGCATCCTGAGTTTCGGCCGGCCTTTCACAGAGCGTCCGACGCGTCTGACCGGTTATCTTAAGTACAAGACCGCTCCGATCAACAACGTCACCGAAGGCTTCTCAAGCCTGATAGGCGAGCCTGACACCTGCATTGTCTGGTGCTCTCTTATTGACAGCGCCGAGCCCTTCGAAATTCGTACCAACCCGCGCAACCGCCAGTTATTTGACGAAAACGGGCCTGAGGTAGTCGCCTACGGCAAGATAGAGTTTGGCGAAAACGTAGACAATTACATACCGTTCAGCTTTGATATCGTATATAAGTCAACATCACGCGTTCCACGCTACATACTCATCACCGCATCTGCCAGCAAATACGGAGATTACTTCACCGGAGGAGTAGGGGCTACACTCTATCTCGATGACCTTGAACTTGTCTACGACTATTGATGACTGTTGACGACCGTTAAATATTTGCTCAGACCAAGGCAGAATAGTAATTTTGTAACAACAAACATGAAACTGAGGTGAACAAGACAGAGCATACCATAGATATTGACGGAACACGTGTCAGATATTTTGTTTCAGGCTCAGGGCCTGCGATGATTCTTATGCACGGTTGGGGCTGTCAGGCCTCGACGCTTGACTCAGTCGCCGCCATTGCCTCAGAAGAACACACAGTCTACAACATTGATTTCCCCGGTTTCGGAGGGTCCGACGAGCCGTCAGAAGTGTGGGGCGTCGATGAATATACGCGCATGCTTGAGACTTTTGTTAAAGCTCTCGACATTCAGCGCCCGATATTGCTCGGACATTCGTTCGGCGGACGCGTAGCCATCGTCTATGCCTCGCGCAACGAGACAGATAAGGTGATATTAGTCGATGCAGCCGGCATAAAACCGCGCCGCAGCCTGAAATACTATATAAAGGTCTACAGTTTCAAGACCGGAAAAAAATTCTGGCAGCTTCTGCTCGGCAAAGAGCGTGCTGAAAAACGCATCGAACAGATGCGCGCACGCCACGGCTCGAGCGACTATGCCGGAGCCTCACCGCGTATGCGTGCCATTATGAGTCGTGTCGTCAATCAGGACTTCACTCATCTTTTGTCATCCATAAAAGCGCCTACATTATTAATATGGGGCGAAAATGACACCGCGACCCCACTTGCCGATGCGAAAAAGATGGAGAGTCTCATACCCGACTCAGGTCTCGTAAGTTTCAAAGGCTGCGGGCATTACAGTTTCCTCGATAATCCCTACGGGTTTGCCTCTGTGCTCCGTAGTTTTATAAATACTAAAAAACAAGCCTGACAGACATGACTATCTTTTATGTCATTACAGCTATTCTGACACTGCTGAGCCTCATGACAGAGCTTTCGCGCGACCTTATGATGCTCCAGCAGAACTCATACCGCACCGAGCGCTATCGCAAATGGCTCTCTACCTCGGGCGACAGCACTTCGCTGATAAGACTCAGCGGCTTAGTCATATTCTTCGTCGCTTTGGCGTCATCGCTTTTCGGGCACCTCGCGGCAGCTCTAATGGCTATATTTGCAGTAATAAACATATACCGCCTCAAAAGCCGCAAATATAAGAAACCTCTTGTATGGACAGCCCGCGCGCGTCGCATCTATGCCGTTGCAATTGTGCTCTCAGTCGTTATAGCCGCCTTAGCAGCCATATTTATCGGCAAAGGCGACCTGCAGAACTCTATCTATGTCGGAGCCGTCACTCTGATGGGCCTTTACTGCGCATCACACGGCGTGATTATTTCCGCAAATTTCCTCCTGCAGCCGGTTGAGAAAGCCATCAACCGTCGCTACTACAATGACGCCGCCGCGCGTCTCGCGTCAATGCCATCTCTGCGTGTCATCGGCATCACCGGCAGCTACGGCAAAACGAGCACCAAGCACTACCTCCACCGCATACTCTCCGAGAAATACGACACTCTGATGACCCCGGGCAGCTATAATACGACTCTCGGCGTCATACGCACCATACGCGAGCAGCTCAAGCCTTACAATGAGGTATTTATCTGCGAGATGGGCGCAAAACAGCCCGGAGATATCAAAGAGATATGCGACCTCGTACACCCGACGGTTGCCATCATCACTGCTGTCGGTCCGCAGCACTTGGAATCATTCAAGACCATTGAAAATGTGCAGCGCACTAAATTCGAACTCGCAGACTGTCTCCCTTCCGACGGTTTCGCCGTAGTCAACAATGATTTCGAGAAGATCGCCGACCGCCCCGTCGACAACTGCACATGCATACGCTATGCGGTTGCAGACCCCGCCGGTGCAGACTATTACGCCGAGGAAATACGCTACAGCGCTACGGGCACAGACTTCACTGCCCGTGACCGCGACGGCTGGGCACTCAGACTTCATACACGCTTGGTCGGCGAATGTAATATTTCAAATCTGCTCGCAGCCGTGATTGTCGCACGCCGCATGGGACTCGACGACAACACTATAAAATATGCAGTCGAACAAATCGAACAAGTCGAGCACCGTCTCAACATCAAACGCACACCCGGAGGCATTATCATTATCGACGATGCGTTCAACAGCAATCCCGTCGGCTCGTCAATGGCATTGGACGTTCTGGCGTCAATGACCGAGGGACGCCGCATAATTATTACCCCCGGCATGATTGAGCTCGGCGAACGCCAGTATGAACTCAACTGTAATTTCGGCGAGAAGATTGCGACATCGGCCGATGTCGCAATTATCGTAGGCACATACAACCGCGACGCCATCTGCGAAGGACTAAAAGACGGCGGCATGAATCCCGACAAAGTACATGCAGTCGATACTTTCACTGATGCCCAGACGCTTTTGCAGTCATTCGCAACTGCCGGTGACATCGTGCTATACGAAAATGATCTGCCCGACACATTTAAATAATAGACAAAATTCAAATCAAATATAGCTCTAAAAGAAATGAAAACCAATATAGGAGTATTCTTCGGAGGTCGCTCGACCGAACATGAAATCTCGGTAATCTCGGCCAATCAGGCCATGCACGCCATTGACCGCGAGCGTTTTGACGTGACACCCATTTACATCACCAAGCAGGGCCGATGGTACACCGGCGAAGCTCTGCTTGATATCGCCTCTTATCGCGACATACCGGCGCTCCTCAACAAGTGTGAGGAAGTCTATATGCGGCCGATTTACGACGACTACAATGTCTACCGCACACGTCACAAGATGTTTGGCTCTGACGTAGTCACCAAACTTGACGTAGTCATCCCCGTGCTCCACGGCTCAAACGGCGAAGACGGCACTTTCGAGGGCATACTTGACTCCATAGGCATTCCCTATGCAGGCTGCGATGTGCTCGCCTCGGCTAACGGCATGGACAAAATCACGATGAAGATGATTCTTCAGGCCTCAGGTATCCCCGTTGTCAACTATGTTTGGTTCACAGACAAAGAGTGGTCAGCCCGTCGCGACGATATTATCGCCGATATCGAGAAACGGCTGAACTATCCGGTTATCGTCAAACCTGCCAACCTCGGCTCAAGCGTAGGCATCGGCCGCGCCCGTAACAGAGAGGAGCTGCTCTCGCGTGTCGATGATGCGCGCCGCTACTCGTCACGCATCATTGTAGAGCACATGGTCGACAATCTGCAGGAAATAAACTGCTCTGTACTCGGCGACTGCGACGACTATCAGACATCAGTCCTCGAGGAGCCGGTCAAAAGCGGCGAGATTCTCTCGTATCAGGACAAATACATGGGCGGCACCAAAGGCGCCAAAGGCATGCAGGCATCCGCAAAACGTATTCCTGCCGAACTGCCCGCAGACGAAACCGCCAAAATACAGTTCTATGCCGGCGAGACATTCCGCGTGCTTTCGTGTCACGGAGTCAGTCGCGTCGACATGATTATCGACCGCGATACACGCGATATCTACGTCAATGAAATCAACACCATCCCCGGCTCGCTTTCGTTCTATCTATGGGAAGCAAGCGGCATCACCTTTGACAAACTGATGGAGCGCCTCGTGGCCCTCGCTCTCAAGCGCAAACGCGAGCAGTCATCCAAGACCGTCAGCTACGACCAAAACATTTTCTCGATGGGTCGCGGTGTCAAAGGCGGAATCAAAGGCGGAGTGAAGAACTAAAGCCACACATACAAAAACAACCGCTCCAAGAACAGTCTTTCAGCCTCCTTGGAGCGGTTTTGTTATTCTATGCCTCTCGATTATAATACCGGCAGTCCCGGTACGTCAGACGAGTAGGGGACATATTCTATCCACTCGAAGTCAGCCACAGTTTCAGGACGCTCAACTTTGTATGTCTAGCCGCAGCCGTTAATCAAAATCACATCGGGCTCAAACGAAATAAGAGACCAATATATGCCACCGTCGGGATTAAATGTGCATCGGTCAGGCTGAAATTTCGAGTCGTCTATGACGAGATCATCCTTAGCTACTCTGAAATTATCAGGCTCGATTGCCATGGTGTATTCTCCTGTATTTCCGTTTTTCATCATACGGATGTTTTGAAAGAACAATGTCCCTTTATTGTTATTTCTTGCTGCCGCCGCACGGATATATATCATCGCGGGATTTATCATATACACAAACATGTGTCGGTTTGTATTGACCTCACAATACACCATATCGTCCGTAATGCCGTACCCTGCACCGAGACGCCACTGTTGCAGACATTTCCCGACATCATACTTTGACTTACATTGCGGCATATCATAAGGCTTAACGATATTGATATCCTCAACCTTCCGCAGTATCTGACCGCCGATATTCAGCGCCGCATCAGATATGTTTATTTCAAGCTGTTTTACATCCTCGGGAAACGAAACCGTGCCATCAGGCGAGAAGACAGTCTTATGTACTAATCCGGCCGAAGGAATTTCAAGAACTGCCTGCATCGTGCTGTCAGCTTTATAATAATAAATGCAGACCGAATCCGTTATCACAGCCTCGGCACTATCACTCGCCCAAACGCCCCTGTAATCAGAAAAGCCGGAGGAGGCACTTACCACGACTGCCGATACAACTCCGGCAAAAAACAATAGTATCTTTTTCATTACTTATAATTATAAATATGATAAATCAATCTGCGTCCTGATATGTGGTCAAAACAAAATCCACCATATTGAAACGTATTCTTTTAAAACGCATAAGTGACATCAGTCCGATATTGCATTCATAATCTAATATATTAGAAGAGGGGTTTTCGCTTAAACTAACTACCATTTCAGGAATCATCGTCCGGCAACCGCCTAATCTAAGTTCCATATCCGGGACTCGATAACACTGAGAAATATGTACGCCTCCGATGCCCGCGCTCCTTATCGAATCCGGCTCACCGTGCGACATCACATATTCCCTATTCCGGTCAAAAAACTTCTTGTTCAATGATCCATAGGAGGCATCTCCGCTATCTATGCACATCAACATGGGATTATCATGTATAATGCCTTTAGCCAACAGATTCATACCCGATGAAAAACACATATTAGGCGCGATTTGACTTCGTTGAGGCGCATTGCAAGGCACTGTTATTTCATTATTGACAAAATCAATTGTCAAGTCCTTGAGCCGGAGCATCATTTCACTGCCTACAACAATCATCAGCTGATCAATATATTTATCGGCCTCTGCGTTTCCAGACGTAATATCCATGACACTGAAAGGAACATCTTTCAATGTCATGTCGCCGATTTTCAGTTCTTTAGCAATAGCACGATAACCTGTCTGCAAGCCATGTCCGGCGACTTTGACAGACGCGTCGAGCGGCACAAGATTGTATTTATTTGCCAATGCGTTCGATATTACATTTACTCCGGCTCCGGTATCAAACGTTATATCGGCGTCGACACCGTTAATCGAACTGTTTTCAAGATGCATCAGCACCGAATTTTTATTCTCCGGCCCGACATGGACAATTCTGAAAGGGACCTTTCCACCACGCTGATTTTCAAATGATATTTCATAGGGAGTATAGCCGGCAAAGGCATTATATTGGTCTATATTGTTACGTAAAGCCGTCACCCATGTCGAATCAAGATATTCTTTTGTTGATGACAAAATCGCAGTCAGCATATCGGCGGCGCGCTTGTTTTCGTCCAAACGGTTCAAATCCATCGAAAACATCATGGCCGAACTGAGCATATTTCCCAAGTCGAGTTCTGTGCTGTGGTTTCTGAATAACTCGTCAAACGCCTGCACGGATTCTTCCGGTCTGTTAAGACGATTGCCTATAAGACAACGCGAAAAGACTTCAAGAAAAGGTGTAATAGAATCTTTTGGCGTCACCTTGTAAATCGAGTCCAATGCAAACCAGTCATGCTTATTCATAGCCAAAGCTATACGCTCGTCGTAAGTTTGAGCGAAACCACTCAAAATCGACGAAAAGAATAATATAGTTAAAAGAATCCTGCGCATAATATGATTTGTGTTAATACCCTGCTAAGATACAAATTACTATTTTATATATGACACACAAAAAAGACATTCGTTACACTTTAGCGAAACGAATGTCTAATTCTATTAATGTATATTGTTTACGGTTAGCACAGATAGGGAGCGGTCGGGGAGTCGCCGGCTGCAATCTGCTCGGGAGTACCGGTCGCTATGATGCGGCCTCCGTTTTCGCCTCCGCCCGGGCCCATATCGATGACATGGTCAGCAGCACGCACCACATCGATGTTGTGCTCGATGACCAACACGGTGTTGCCTTTGTCAACAAGGCGTTCGAGTATGCCTAACAATGTCTTTATATCCTCGAAGTGCAGACCGGTGGTGGGCTCGTCAAGTATGAAGAGCGTGCGCCCAGTGTCCTTTTTGGCGAGCTCGGTGGCAAGCTTTACACGCTGGTTTTCGCCGCCGGAGAGGGTCGACGACGGCTGACCGAGCTTTATATAGCCGAGGCCTATATCCTGTAGCACCTTGATTTTCTTAAGTATAGTCGGGATGCCGGCAAAGAATTCGACGGCCTGATTGATGGTCATGTCAAGGACGTCGGCTATTGACTTACCTTTGAAACGGACCTCCAATGTCTCGCGATTATAACGTTTGCCTCCGCAGACCTCGCACGGCATGAGCACATCAGGCAGAAAATTCATCTCTATAGTCTTGTAGCCGTTGCCTGAACATGCCTCGCAACGGCCGCCGGCGACGTTGAATGAAAATCGTCCGGGTTTATATCCGCGTATCTTAGCCTCGGGCAGACCGACAAAGAGCTGACGGATGTCGGCGAAGACCCCGGTATATGTAGCCGGATTTGAGCGCGGCGAACGACCGAGCGGCGACTGGTCGACAGTCACGACTTTGTCGATATTCTCGATGCCCTCGATGGCGCGATAGGGCAGCGGTTCCTGTTCGGCACGATAGAAGTGCTTGCTGAGTATGGGCTGCAAAGTCGAATTCACTAACGACGACTTGCCGCTGCCCGACACTCCGGCCACACATGTCAGAGTGCCCAATGGCAAAGTGAAATCGACGTCCTTAAGATTATGGCCGGTGCATCCTAAAAGACGCAGAGTTTTGCCGTTGCCCTCACGGCGAGGCAGGCGCGGCTCGATGGTCTTGCGGCCGTTGAGATAAGCCGCGGTCAGCGTGTCGGTCTTGAGCATCTCGGCGGGAGTACCCTCGAAAACCACGCGTCCGCCTTTGCGACCCGCTGCCGGACCAATATCAACGATATAATCGGCCTCAAGCATTATATCCTTGTCATGCTCGACGACAATAATGGTGTTTGAGGCGTCGCGCAGCCTTTTGAGCGACGAAATCAGGCGGTGATTGTCACGCTGATGCAATCCGATGCTCGGCTCGTCGAGGATGTACAGTACGTTGACAAGTTCTGACCCGAGTTGAGTGGCAAGACGTATGCGCTGGCTCTCGCCACCCGACAATGTGGCCGAGTTGCGGTTGAGCTGCAGGTAATCGAGTCCAACATCGACCAGAAACTTAAGGCGAGTCGAAATCTCCTTGATTATTTCGGCCGCAATCGTCCGGTCAGTCTTGTCTAAGCGTTCAAGCACCTCGGTTGACCATTTGTAGAGACGCCCTATGTCATATCGGGCAAGGTCGGCGATGTTTTTGCCGTTGATATAGAAATGCAGAGCCTCTCGGTTGAGTCGTGCGCCGTTACATTCGGGGCAGACAGCGCGCGAGAAGAATTTCCCGCTCCATTTTTGCGCGGCGGCCGACGCATCGTCGTCCTGCTGCATCTCGATATATTTTATAAGACCTTCGTATGTACTGAAATAATTTGTCGTCGAAAGAGTGTCGTTTTTAAGTTGCAGACGCTCCGTGGTACCATTGAGTATATCATTGATACATTCGTCGCTGAGGTCCTTGACCGGGGTCTTGATCGTTAAGCCGTGGCTCTCGCAGATTGCCGAAATCTGCCAGAATATCATTGTATTCTTATACTTGCCCAACGGCACAATTGCACCTTCATATATCGACAGACTATCATCGGGGATGATTTTTGCGCGGTCGACGATATTGACCGTGCCGAGGCCTTTGCAGCAGGGGCAGTAGCCCTGCGGAGAGTTGAACGAGAAAGAGTGGGGCGCCGGCTCGCGATATGAGATGCCGCTTTCGGGGTCCATGAGCATCTGGCTATAATGGGCTATCTTGTCATCGTCAACATCATATACCATCATCTGGCGGTCGCCGTGACGCAGAGCGTCTGTTACGGTGTCGCGCAGGCGGCTGCGTTCCTTCTCGTTGACTTTCAGACGATCTATGACGAGTTCGATGCTGTGGTTGCGGTAGCGGTCAAGTTTCAGGCCGTAAGTTATCTCGCGTATCTCGCCGTCGACACGCACGTTGAGAAACCCTTTTTTGCGCAGTGTCTCAAATAGCTCCTTGTAATGGCCCTTACGGTTTTTGACCAATGGCGATAATATGTATATCTTATGCCCGGCGTACTTTTCAAGGATTATATCGACTATCTTCTCTTCATTATACTTGACCATTTCCTTACCGGTCACATAACTATGGGCATGACCGGCACGCGCAAAAAGCAGACGCAGATAGTCATATATTTCGGTGGTGGTGCCTATAGTGCTTCGCGGATTGCGGTTAATGGTCTTCTGCTCGATGGCGATTACAGGGCTGAGACCGCTGATATGATCGACATCGGGACGCTCGAGACCTCCAAGCATGCTGCGCGCATAGCTCGAGAATGTCTCGATGTAACGACGCTGCCCCTCGGCATATATGGTGTCAAAGGCAAGCGACGACTTACCGCTACCGCTCAGACCGGTTATTACGGTAAGTTTATTATGGGGTATATCGACGTCTATATTACGCAGATTATTGACTCTCGCGCCTATTACTGACACAGAGTCGGCGGGAGAGATCTGATGGATGTCTGACATTTCCTGTTACTTGACCCAGTTGGGATTATAAACGTTTTTATTCTGTTTTGACCGATATAGAGAGTCGGCGCGCGGAATTCTTACCTTATAAGTCTTGCCGCTCTTGTTAGTGAGGCTTTTGGCTCTAATCCACGGATTCTCCTCGCGGAGCTGTGCGTAGCTGATGCCGTGCTCCTTTGCCCATACAGGCCAGTCTGCCACCGGACCGCTGACCTCTACGACGTCACACTCGGTCGGATAATAGAGCTGATCAGCCTCAAGATGATAGCCATAAGCCGCCGGATTCTCGAGTATTGTCTTCATGGCGAGTATGCGGAAAACATAGCGCGATGTTTCCTCGTTGAGATAGAGGTCAAACGAGTTGTCGGCAAGCTGTTTGTCAAGTTCACCCGTAATGCGCGCAAAGCCGGCGTTGAAAGCTGCCATCACCGAGGGCCAGTCGCCGTATTTGGCAAGACCGCCTCTGAAATAACGAGCTGCGGCAGCCGTAGCTTTCTCTATGTCATAGCGCTCGTCGACCTCATCATTGACCTCGAGTCCGTACTGTTTTGCGGTAGAGGGGATGAATTGCCAGAAACCGGCAGCCTTGGCCGGAGAGTAGGCGCGCGGATTAAGCGAGCTCTCGACACAGGCGAGGTAGAGCAGGTCGAGCGGCATGCCGTTCTTTTTCAATTGCTCGGCCATGCGGGGAAAGTATTTGTTGGCGCGCTTTATCATCAGCAATGTCGAGCCATGTGTATATGCGAGTGATGCTAACTCACGGTCAAAACGCTCATACATATCGGCACGGTCGAGCTTGATGCTCTTGCCGCAGAAATTGACCGAAGCAGGCACATCAGGGTTAAAGACCGGCGAGAAATCATAGTCTTCGACTGACGGATGAGACGGCTCGGCCATCAGAGCGTTGCCTGTCAAAAGTAAGGCGGATGCGGTAAGCGCTGAAGAAAGTATTATTGTGGAAATCGTTTTTTTCATTCGTTAAAAGTTTTTATTTATTCGGCCGGAGCGGAAGTTGACGAGCCGTTGCGGTCTGACAGACCGATAATGTTTATGTCACCGCTGAGCTTATACTCGCGGCCGTCTGCGCCTGTGGCCTTGATTACATAAAAATATACACCTGCAGGGACATATTTGCCGCGATACTTTCCGTCCCACCCCTGTGACGGGTCGGTGAACGAAAACATCTCTGTGCCCCAGCGGTTAAAGATATGACATTCAAAACTTACAATAGACTTGTAGCTTACACGCCACTCATCGTTGATGCCGGGTGTCGACGTCGGAGTGAAGGCGTTAGGGCAGTCTAACTTTGACTCGCCTATAAAGACTTCATATGTCGGACCGTAGTACTCACATGTCCCGTCGGCATCAGCGCAGTATAATCTGACGTAAGTCGTACCTTGATCCTGAAATATATAATTTATGTCAAGCTCGGTGTAACGGTCATAAACCGGGTCAAACTCGGGGTAGTGGGAGAACTGCCATTCATGGAAAATCGCGGCATCCGTGACTGCCGCATGAAAATCAATCTCACACGGAGCCGAGCCGCCCAAGGCGGCCGCATCGTCTTTTTGCTCGTTTGCAACATCGCGGCGCTGCTGCTCGGCCGATGTCTCGGCAGCAACGTGGCGGGTGGTGAAAACCGGGCTCTCGACAGTCTGTCCGCGTCCCCATGCCTCAAGAAAACGGTCGCCCGTTAGTTTGAACGAACTGTCACAGTATGGCGCGTCAACAGACAGAGTAGGGCGAAGATAGTCTAAATCCTCGGTCACTTCGGTTTGACGGTAGGCAGCTGTCGTCTCATCATATACAAGAGTCATATAAGAGAGCTTTATACCGCGGTCTATCTCAACCGGGCGCGCGTTGATATCGTAACAGACTATACGGTCAGCCGCGCCTGTGACGTCAATCATCGTGCGATCACAATCCTGCTCGGCGGCAAAATTTATAGCACTGACATCATAGGCGTGATGCGTATAGTCGACAATCCAGAAATAATATGACCTGCCTCCATAATTGGCCACAACACCCGTATCGCCAACGCCTAAAGCCAATGACGGGCCGTGACCCGCAGGCTCGGCATAAGCCGCTCCGGCCGCACCATAAACGCTCCAGTCGACCGACTGAGCTCCGTCAACCGTCACCGTGAGTCCGGCTGTACCGTCGACAACATATATGCCTTCAAGGCCTGTAGACGGAGCAGCCTCGACAGTGACTGCCGAAGACTTAAGACCATTGAAATTAAGTTGCGCGCCGAAGACCGGCACTGAGACAAGCGCTGATATTATAGCTATAATCGGTTTCATTTATGATTGTCAAACGTCGGCCCGTCATTACGAGCCGACTATTATACAAAGTTACGTAATTTTCTTCTTTTGTCACAAGATACATATTATTAACGTTAACTCAATTAATATTATTTTAGAGATTTTCGGCAGGATACTCCCCGACTTGAAGCAAACTTAAAATAATGTTGATATTTAGAATGTCTGCGACTGCCTACAATCCAAAAATATATTGTAAATTTGCCGTTGTAAAACCGGGCCCCGAGGGCCTACGCCAATCAGTCTCTGAGCTATGCAATCAAAAAGCCTCGTATCAATCGACGACATCTCGCGTGACGAGATGCTCGATTTGTTAGCGCGCGCACGCTATTTTGAAGAAAATCCCAACAGTAAGATTCTTGACGGCAAAGTTGTTGCCACACTCTTTTTCGAGCCGTCGACCCGCACCCGTCTGAGTTTCGAAACCGCTGTCAACCGCCTCGGCGGCCGTGTGATCGGTTTCTCCGACGCCAACTCGACCAGTACGTCAAAGGGCGAGACTCTTAAAGACACCATCAAGATGGTGGCAAACTATGTCGACCTGATTGTAATGCGCCATCACATTGAGGGCGCCGCACGCTATGCGACCGAGGTCACCGACGTGCCCATCATCAATGCCGGCGACGGCGCCAATCAGCATCCGTCGCAGACCATGCTCGACCTCTACTCGATTTACAAGACTCAGGGCACACTGCATAACCTGACCGTCACAATGGTCGGCGACCTCAAATACGGTCGCACCGTACACTCCCTGCTGATGGCTCTGCAATACTTTAACCCGACATTCAATTTCATTGCCGCTGACGAACTCCGCATGCCTGTCGAATATCGCAATTTTTGCGATGAAAAGGGTATAAAATACACCGAATCGAGCGATTTCAGCAGCGACATCATTAATTCGAGTGATATTATCTATATGACCCGCGTGCAACGCGAACGTTTCAGCGACATACTTGAGTATGAGCGTGTCAAAGACCGCTACACTCTGCGAAACTCCATGCTCGACAACTCAAAACCCAACCTGAAGATACTCCACCCGCTGCCGCGTGTCAACGAAATCGACCGTGACGTCGACGACAATCCCAAGGCATATTACTTCGAGCAGGCCCGCAACGGACTCTACGCCCGACAGGCCATCATCACCCGTGCCTTAGGTATCGACCCGCGCAAATGACAACCCGCATCGTCTGACCGTAAACCATCTCATCATAATGGCCAACAATAAAAAAGAACTCGCAGTAGCCGCCCTGCGTGACGGCACTGTAATCGACCGCATCCCGTCGTCGGTGCTCTTCAAAGCTGTCAGACTTCTCGGCATCGAGAATCTTGACCGCCATGTGACTATCGGCAACAATCTCGAGAGCCGCAAACTCGGCGCCACAAAAGGCATCATCAAGATAGCCGACACCGAGTTCCCCGAAACCGTGCTTAACCGCATCGCCCTCATTGCCCCGACAGCCGTCGTCAACACGATACGCAACTTTGAGGTCGTCGACAAACGTCCGGTGAAGCTGCCCGACACCATCATCGGTATCGTCAAGTGCGACAACCCCAAGTGCATCACAAACAACGAGCCCATG
>ENA-OYXU01000388-OYXU01000388.1-human-gut-metagenome-genome-assembly--contig:-NODE-388-length-18225-cov-5.443478_pt1 | contig 18225 bp, 18 predicted proteins | sample MGYA00243243_ERZ653435 | MGnify/ENA primary metagenome ERZ653435 (study PRJEB26926, sample SAMN06165113) | human gut metagenome | biome: ENVO:00009003; feature: ENVO:2100002; material: ENVO:00002003... | reverse complement strand
CTAACCGTGATGCAAGTACGGCCTAAACGGAGTGTAAGGAGGGCCTCTCTGCTATGTTGACAAATTAACATTCGCGTAACTCGCTGACAGTCAGTGCTCCCCATTTTTGCGAAAAATCGCGTATTTCGCGTCGTAGTGCGGAAATCGCGGTCTGCATGCTCTTTAACATACGTTAAAGTAAAGTTATTTCTTATGGAAGCCCGCCTTTCATGACGGGGACATTTAGCAAGCCGTTTTCTACCGCAATATTCAGCCGTCTTCCTGTGCGAAGCCGGTTGTACTGCCTCAGTGTCACCGGCAGTTCCTTACGTTTGCCGTTGGAGAATGTAATGCCGATGTAATATACGTTGTAGGGTTCACCCTGTGCGGTATGCCGCCGCCCCACACGTTTGGTGCGGTGGCGTGTCTCGGTGTGGCGGTGTGTCACCGTCACCTGTTCGATATGTCTGGAGGAATGGTCAGACCATACAAAGTTGCACGTATACAGTAAAGCCGCCACAGCACCGGTCATGACGACAAGGCTGCAAAGGTATTTGGGCACAAGGCTGTCTGTATTGACCACATATTTAAATAGGCGGCATGACTTCATGCTGAGAAGGGCAGCCGCAACCAATGATACGGCCCAGGGAATCCAGGCCGTTATGACTGTTGAGCGGTGTATGGCAATGGCTGTACCGTAACATGCGAGGGTGAAAATCACCGCCAATGTTACACGTACGGCGTATGATGCCGATCGCCATTTGGACTTTTTACTTGAATCAGAAGTTTCCATATGTCTTTATCTGTAGGGCAAATAACGCCGCACTTTGCAAAATTATACATAATATATGTTATGCCAGCCGGCCATCGTCATTGGTTTGACGCCGCTTAGTGCTTTTTAACAAAACTTTTTGTGTAATGAACATTTTGTGCACAGTGGCGGGTTACTTTTGCATCAGAAAGCCATAAGACCGGCCGGCAGGTCTCATGGCGGTGAGAGTTGGAAAACAAAGTACATACTTTAATAATTTAATGTTTGACACAAAAAGTTTTTCGCCATGTATTACATTGAAAACGAAAATGAGACCCGCCCTCATGAATGTGGGCGACAGAACACCATGAAGACACAAGAGGTGAAAGAGGCGCGTGAGCGGTTGACAGAAGAGTTTGTGAGGATAATCGGAGTCAGTCCTGACGAAGGCGTACGGTGGCGGGGTACGGTACGCGATCTTATGGAGGCTGCTCACGTCGTCTACACCAACGGCACGGTGCGCAACGGGGAAGGGTGCATCTGCACGTTTCGCGAACTTGCCGCACGTGCCTGCGAGGTGCTGCACGTCAATATGCCCGGCAATCCGTCGGCCGTGGCCTACCAGGGTGAACGGCGGAAGGGCGTGCGCCGCGGCCCTTTCATAGAGCGCTACGCCTTGCAGATGTTCCGCTCAGGGGTGGAGCATCCGTTGGCGGCGATGATAGAGGGGTATCCTATTGTTTAACTTTAAAAAATAGTTTTTTATCATGGAAAATCAGAATCAGACAGTGATGTTGAGCGAACATTTTTCGCTCGAAGAAATGACACGTTCGGGAGTGGCCGTGTCAAAAGGTATAGACAACCGGCCTACAGAGGCAGATATAGAGCGTCTGCGGCAGTTGTGCGTGAACGTGCTTGAACCCGTGCGCCGGCATTTTGGCGTGACGCGCATAACAAGCGGGTTCCGGTCGCCGGCGCTCAATGCCGCTGTGGGCGGTGTGGAGTCGTCGCAGCATCTCAGCGGCGAGGCGGCCGACATACACGTATCCAATATGGAGGTGGGGCGGAAAATGTATGATTTCATACGCCGCCACCTCGATTTCGACCAGTTGCTTTTCGAACGTCGCATGTCCAACGGCTGCTGTTGGCTGCATGTCTCCTACACCTGCCGGCGGAATAACCGCCGGCAGGCTGGGGCCGTAAGTTTGTGAAAAAAGTTATAAATAGTTAAGTGGTGAATAAATATTCTTAAATATGATGCGGCTATTGTTCGTTAGTATATTATTATGTGTATATTTGCACCCTGAAAACTTTAACGGTAGCAAAAGTTTCCTTTTGTGAATGTTGAATATGATTAATAACAATTTAACGTGTATATATAAAATAGGTATGAAACAGAAAAAGATGTTTTTCATTACGGCGGTGGCCGCTGCTGTGCTTGCTTCATGTGGCGGCGGTAGCCAGGGTAAGCCAAACTTTGGTGACAATGAGTATGCCGTACGGACAGTGAAGACGCAGAGCGCAGAGTTGCAGACAACTTATCCTGCAACTGTCAGGGGCGTGCAGGATGTGGAGATTCGTCCGAAAATAGCAGGCTTCATCACGAAGATTAATGTGAAGGAAGGTCAGGCCGTGCGCAAGGGGCAGGTGCTCTTCGTAATAGACAATGTGACATACGAGGCGGCTGCACGGCAGGCGAAGGCTGCCGTCAATTCGGCCAAGGCTCAGTTGAATACATCAAAGTTGACATACGACAACAGCAAGAAGCTGTTTGACAATAAGGTAATCGGCGACTTTGAACTCCAGTCGGCACAGAACGCCTACGAGTCGGCCAAAGCAGCTTTGGCACAGGCTGAGGCAAGCTATGTTTCGGCCAAGCAGAACCTCGATTTCTGTTATGTGACAAGCCCGGCCGACGGTGTTGTGGGCGAACTGCCCTATAAGGTTGGTGCACTGGTAAGCTCGTCGAGTGCCCAGCCGCTGACCACGGTGTCTGACAACAAGACAATGCAGGTTTATTTCTCTCTGACGGAGAAGGAGATGATGAATCTCACACACTCCGATGGCGGTATGGAGGCAGCGGTGAAGGACTTCCCCGCCGTGAAGCTGCAACTGGCAGACGGAAGCGTTTATGGCACCGAGGGCCACGTGGCCGCAGTGAGCGGTGTCATCGATGCTGCGAAAGGAACGGTGCAGGTGCGTGCCGACTTCGACAATCCGGGCAAGAGACTCAAGAGCGGTGCCTCAGGCTCTATCATCATCCCCATATCAACTCCGGAAGCAATCGTAATACCGCAGTCTGCCGTAATGCAGGTGCAGGACCGTTTCTTCGTCTACATCGTGGGCAAGGACAACAAGGTGAAGTACAGCCCAGTCACTGTCAATCCAGACAACGACGGCAAGAACTATATAATAGAAAGCGGACTGAAAGCCGGCGACATCATTGTGGTGTATGGAGTGACAAGTCTCAGCGACGGTACGGAAATCAAGCAGCTTTCGGAGGCCCAGTATGCCGAGAAACTGCAGAAGGCCGAGAAACTCGGCGAGGCACAGGGTGACCTGGGCGAATTCAAGAAAGCAATGGGAATGTAATTTAAGTAAGGACAAGCAATGAAATTAGATAGATTTATCGAACGCCCGGTGCTGTCGACGGTGATTTCCATCCTGACAGTGATATTGGGTTTCATCGGACTGGTGTCACTGCCTATCGAGCAGTATCCTGACATCGCTCCGCCAACGGTGATGGTGCGCGCGTCATACAGCGGTGCCAACGCCGAGACCGTGCTGAACTCCGTCATCGCCCCGCTCGAGGAGCAGATCAACGGTGTGGAGGGCATGACATACATGACATCGTCGGCCACCAATGACGGTTCGGCTTCAATAACGGTTTATTTCAAACAGGGAGCCAATGCCGATATGGCTCAGGTGAACGTGCAGAACCGTGTGTCGCAGGCATCGGCACTGCTGCCGGCCGAGGTTACACGTGCCGGTGTGCAGGTGATGAAGCGTCAGACCAGTACGGTGCTCATCTTCGCCCTGACCGGTGACCCGGCGAAATATGACAACCAGTTCCTCGGCAACTACGCCGACATCAACATCATTCCGGCCATCAAGCGTGTGAACGGTGTGGGTGAGTGTCAGGCCATGGGTCTGCAGTCGTACACTATGCGTCTGTGGCTCGACCCGGTGAAGATGAAGAACCATAACCTCATGCCGAGCGACATTACCGGAATTCTGGCCCAGCAGAACATCGAGGCCGCTCCCGGTAAGTTCGGCGAGCAGACCGATAACCAGTATGAGTACACCATCCGCTACAAGGGACGTCTGAAGACTCCGGAGGAGTTTGCCGACATGATTATCACGAGCGACACCGACGGTCAGACCGTGCGTGTGAAGGATGTGGCCAAGGTCGAGCTTGGAGGCCTCTACTACTCGTTCAAGCAGGCTGTAGACGGAAAAGCTTCTATCATGATGATGGTGACCCAGACAGCCGGTAGTAATGCCACGCAGATAGCAAAGGACATAAAGGCCGTGCTGGCAGACGCAAGCAAGACTCTGCCGCCGGGAACGGAACTGAAGGTGATGCAGGATGTGACCGAGTTCCTCGACGCCTCTATCCATGAGCTTATCAAGACGCTCATCGAGGCATTCATCCTTGTGTTTATTGTGGTTTACATATTCCTGCAGGACATCCGCTCGACGCTCATACCGCTTATCGCTGTGCCGGTGTCGTTGATCGGAACATTCTTCTTCCTCTACGTGTTCGGCTTCTCGCTCAACCTTCTGACGCTGGCTGCCCTCGTACTTGCCATCGCCATAGTGGTGGATGATGCCATTGTGGTGGTTGAGGCTGTACACGCCAAGCTTGACTTGGGCTACAAGAGCGCGGTGACGGCCTCGAAAGATGCCATGAGCGAAATCTCCGGCGCCATCATCTCCATCACACTCGTGATGTCGGCCGTGTTCATACCCGTGTCGTTCCTCGGCGGAACGAGCGGAACGTTCTACCGCGAGTTCGGTGTCACGATGGCCATCTCCATCGTCATCTCTGCCCTCAACGCCCTTACGCTGTCGCCGGCTCTCTGCGCCATTCTGCTGAAGCCGCACAACGCTGACGGTACCGAGCGCAAAATGTCTACAATAGACCGTTTCCACGCTGCTTTCAACGCATCTTATAACAAGATACAGAAGAAATACCAGAACGGTGTGCGCCGCATTGTCGAGCGTCCGGTCATAGCCATTATTGCCGTTGTTGTCGGTATTGCCGGCATGGGGCTGCTGATGGCCAATACCCGTACAGGTCTTGTGCCTGATGAGGATACCGGTACGCTCTTCGTTACCGTAGCCACAGATCCGGGTACGAGTCTTGAGAAGACTGACGCTGTAATGAACCGTGTGGACAACATGCTCAAGTCAAATCCCGCCGTGGAAAGTACGCTGCGCATCACCGGTTACAGCTTTATCGGTGGCCAGGGTTCCAACCAGGGAACGTTCATTGTCAAGCTGAAGAGCTTCGACGAGCGTAACGGTGCCGAAGGTCTGCTGAAGTTTATTGGCGTACACAATCTCGGTTCGAAGATGGTGCTCGGTATGATTTACAAGCAGACGGCCACTATTAAGGACGCTCAGATATTGGCGTTCCAGCCGCCTATGGTACAGGGATTCTCCGCAACCAACGGTCTGACATTCTCTATGCAGGACCGTACGGGTGGTGACGTGAACAAGTTCTTCGACGTGACGCAGAAGTTCCTCGGCGATCTCAACAAGCGTCCGGAGGTATCGAACGCCATGACGCAGTACAACTCGAAGTATCCGCAGTATATGATGGACGTGGATGTGGCCAAGTGTAAGCAGAGCGGCATCGACCCGTCGGTAATCCTCAGCACCATGCAGGGCTATTTCGGAGGTCTCTATGCCTCGAACTTCAACAGCTACGGCAAGCTCTACCGTGTCATGATACAGGCCGCCCATGAGTTCCGTGGCGACCTGAAGAGTCTCGACAACATATATGTACGCACGGCCAACGGCATGAGCCCTATAAAGGAGTATGTCAACCTGACGAAGATTTACGCCCCGCAGGAGATTGACCGCTTCAACATGTTCACCTCCATCAACGTCAATGCTTCGCCGTCGGATGGTTATTCTACCGGTGACGTTATCAAGGCAATGGAGGAAGTTGCCGCCACAAGTCTGCCCGAGGGATACTCGTACGAGTTCTCCGGTCTGACACGTTCGGAGCAGGAGTCGAGCAACTCAACGGCCATCATCTTCGTGCTCTGTCTGACGTTCGTATACCTGATTCTGTCGGCACAGTATGAGAGCTATGTGCTGCCGCTGTCGGTTATTCTTTCGATACCGTTCGGATTGGCCGGTGCCTTCCTCTTCACCAACCTGTTCGGCAAGCAGAACGACATCTACATGCAGATCGCGCTCATCATGCTTATCGGACTGTTGGCCAAGAACGCCATCCTTATCGTTGAGTTCGCGCTCGAACGCCGCCGTACGGGTATGGCCATATCATGGTCGGCCGTGCTTGGTGCCGCCGCCCGTCTGCGCCCGATTCTTATGACATCACTGGCCATGATTATCGGTCTGTTGCCGCTGCTCGTTCCGATGGGTGTGGGTTACAACGGTAACATGACCCTCGGTGCTGCCGCCGTCGGCGGTATGCTCATCGGTATGCTCTGCCAGATTATGGTCGTGCCGGCTCTCTTCTACATCTTCCAGAAGATTCAGGAGAAGATCAAGCCGCTGACATTCGATGATGACAGCGCACATGTAGATACGGAGCTGATGCAGTACACACGCCCTGTTGAATTGCAAAAATAAAGAAGACAGATATATGAAGAAACTGATTATGATAATGTCCGCATCGCTGCTTCTCGGCAGCTGCGGACTCTACAACAAATACGAGCGTCCGGATGACGTGAACACCAAAGGTCTGGTGCGTGATGTGACGTCGCTCACCGACACGCTGGCCGTAAGCGACACCACGAGCTTCGGCAATCTGCCCTGGCGCAGTGTCTTCACCGACCCGCAGCTGCAGACACTCATCGAGACCGGACTGGCCAACAACCCCGACATGCTCAACGCTGCGCTCAACGTGAAGATGGTCAAGGCCCAGCTGCTGGCCGCCAAACTGGCATTCGTGCCGTCGTTCACGTTCTCTCCGCAGGGAACACTCTCGTCGTGGGACGGCCATACACCCTCGAAAATCTACTCGCTGCCGGTGACGGCAAGTTGGAGTTTCGACCTCTTCGGCAACCTTCTCTCGCAGAAGCGCAGCGCACAGGTGGCATTGATAGCCACAAAGGACTATCAGATGGCCGTGAGGAGCAACATCATCGCCGGCATTGCCAACATGTACTACACATTGCTGATGCTTGACCGCCAGCTTGAGATTGTGACCGATATGGAGGGTCTGACCAAGGACACGTGGGATATGATGAAACTGCAGATGGACCTTGGACGCGCCCGCTCGACAAGTGTGCAGACCGCTGAGGCCAACTACTACTCTGTCAAGTCGCAGGCTGTTGACCTGAAACGTCAGATACGCGAGGTGGAGAACTCTCTCTCTCTGCTGCTCGGCCAACCCGCGCAGACCATAGCCCGCGGCACTCTCGGCGCACAGTCGCTGCCTACGGAACTGAGCGCAGGTGTTGCAATACAGATACTCAACAACCGTCCTGATGTGCATGCCGCCGAGATGAAGCTCGCACAGTGTTTCTATGACACGGAGACAGCGCGCAGCCGTTTCTATCCGAACATCACCATCAGCGGCACGGGTGCCTACACGAACAATAGTGGCGCAGGCATTGTCAATCCCGGAAAATGGTTGCTGTCGGCTGTCGGCAGTCTTGTCCAGCCCATATTCCAGCGCGGCCAGCTCATTGCAGGTCTGAAAGTGGCAAAGGCTCAGCAGGAACAGGCTTACAACGACTGGCAGAACGCCATACTGAAAGCCGGAAGTGAGGTCAGCAACGCTCTCGTGCAGTATAACTCTGCCGACGAGAAGTCGAAGCTTGAAGCCCGTCAGGTGGAAGTGTTGAAAAAGAACGTCGAAGACACCAAACAGCTGTATACAAGCAGCGGCAGCACATATCTTGAAGTTATAGCAGCACAGACGAGCCTGCTCAATGCAGAACTGTCGAAGGCATCTGATGACTTCAGCAAGATGCAGGCCGTGGTGAGTCTGTACAGTGCTCTCGGCGGAGGAAGAAACTAATAAAAGGAATGACTATGATAAGCGAAAAAGCAGAAATCAGTCCGAAAGCGAAGATTGGCAAGAACGTTACCATCTATCCTTTCGCATATATAGAAGATGACGTGGAAATAGGTGACGGCAGTGTTATCTTCCCGTACGTCAGCATCATGAAGGGTACGCGTCTGGGCAAGAACAACAGGGTGTTCCAAAACACCGTGCTCGGAGCCATGCCACAGGATTTTTACTACAAGGGCGATGACACTTCGCTGATAATCGGCGATGACAACACTATCCGTGAAAATGTTGTCATCAACCGCGCAACATTCAGCGACGGCCAGACCGTCATAGGCAACCGTAACTTCCTCATGGAGGGTGTACACATCTCCCACGATACGAAGATTACCGACGCCTGTGTGTTCGGTTATGGTGTAAAGATTGCCGGCGACTGTGAAATCAGTAACCGTGTCATCCTTTCGTCCAGCGTCATCATCAACCCGAAGGTGCGCATAGGTACATCGGCCATGGTGTCCAGCGGCTGCCGAATCAGTAAGGACATACCCCCGTATATCGTTGCCTGTGGCAATCCCGTGAAATACGGTGGCATAAACAAAGTCACCTTGGTCAACCATAAGGTGAGCGAAAAAGTGCAGGCACATATAGCAAATGCCTACCGTCTTGTCTTCCACGGCCAGACATCCGTCTTCGATGCTGTCAAGCAGATTGAACAGCAGGTACCCGACGGCGAGGAAGTGCGCAAGATTATCAACTTCATCAATGGTACCCAGTTAGGTATCATCGGAAAGATGTAAGCAGGCACGCAGACCGTTATATAACATAGCGGCGTAGATTACGCCGGTCTCACGGAACACACACCGTTCCCGGAGGCTGGCGCAATCTGCGCCGCTGTCAGTATGACGCCGTGCATGGTATTCCTGCCGCCTCTACCCGGTCGCGGATAGCGTCAAGTTCTTCTTTTGAGGCCTTTCGCAGTCCGTGGTCGGGCGTTTCGCGGTCGATGGTGTATATCATGACGCTTTGCGGACGTATCTCCACCACCGCTTTAAGCCATGGTGCCACATATTCCTCGCTGGTATTGTCCACATCACGACCATCGGACGATGTACCTTTCATGAACATGGTTTGGATGATGGCATGTCCGCCGAAAGCCTTCATGCGGGCAACAGTGTTGTCAACGGAATATTTCCCCGTGGGGCGGTCAATCCTTTGGATATATTCTTTGCAGACGGTGTCCAATTTCAGGATGTTGTTGTCCACACGCATCAGAGCGTCGTGCACATCCTGTCGGTGAAGTTGTGTGGAGTTGCTGAGCACCGAAATGCGTGCCTGGGGAAAATAGCGGTCACGCAACCTGATGGTGTCGTCAATGATATTTGCGAAATCCGGGTGTACGGTAGGCTCGCCGTTGCCGGCAAATGTCAGCACGTCGGGAGCGGGACCGTTGGCCTTCATGTCCTGCAGGCGGGCCTCCAATGCCGTTGCAACCTCGGCACGGGTTGGAAGGGGGCGGGAGGGACGGTGGTCGCGGTTGAAACCACATTCGCAGTAGATGCAGTCGAATGTGCACACTTTGCCGTCGGCGGGAAGCAGGTTGATGCCCAGTGAAACACCCAGACGGCGGCTGTGTATGGGGCCGAAAACAGGCGATGGATATATGACTGTACTCATGGTCTTTTGTTTTATGCGATTCAAAGGTATACAAAAAAGCAATATAATGGCGGTTAATACATGTTAAATCAAAGGGCTGTTATAGGTTTTTTTGTTACTTTTGCAGCAAAATAGGTGTATTACATCTTTCAAGTAATGAGAAAAAGACGAACCAAAGCCCGCAATCGTACCGGTTTGCAGGCTGTGACATTGTGCATAAGTACCACATTGGTGCTCATTTTATTGGGTATGATGGTGTTTTCTGTGCTCACTGCACGCAATCTGTCTTCTTATGTCAAGGAGAATCTCACCGTTACGGTGATGCTTGGCGACAAGGTTACGACTAATCAGGCCCGTATGCTTTGCCGCGAACTTTACCGCCGCCCCTATACACGTCATGTAAACCATATAAGCAAGGAACAGGCGAAACGCGAACAATGTGCGGCGATGGGGTCGGATCCTTCTGAATTTCTCGGCTTCAATCCGTTTGTGGCCACTCTCGAAATACAGTTGAAGTCAGACTATGCCAACTGCGACTCGCTGAAATGGATTTCCGCCGAGTTGAAAAAACGGGTGGAGGTGACGGATGTGGCCTATCAGGAAGACCTGATGGACAAGGTGAACAGCAATCTGCGGAAACTCGGCATGATACTTCTTGTGCTGGCGGTGCTGCTGACCTGCGTCTCATTTTCGCTCATCAGCAACAGTGTGCGCCTGAGTGTATATTCGCGTCGCTTCACCATCCATACAATGAAACTTGTGGGAGCTTCATGGGGCTTTATACGCAGGCCGTTTCTGCGCCGTGCGGTTGGTATCGGGATGTTGGCCGCTTTTCTGGCCTGTACGGCTCTTGGCGGTGGCATATATGCCCTTTACACTTACGAGCCGGGGCTGCTTCTGATAGTGACATGGCGTGAGTTGGCCGTTACGGGTTTGTCGGTTTTCCTTTTCGGCATCATCATCACTTCGTTGTGCGCCTATTTTTCTGTCAACAAGTTTCTTCGTATGACAGCCGGCGACCTATATAAGATTTGATGGCTTGAAGAGAGGAATCGTTTTTATATATTGCAGAAAAAGCATTAAATAGCAGAGAAAACATTAAGAGAGATATATGGACAAGAGAAATTTTGCATTTGACCGGATGAATTTCATACTGCTTGCTGTCGGTATGGCTGTGGTGATTATCGGCTTTCTTCTGATGGGCGGTCCGGGCTCGACAGACACCACATACGAGGCGGATATTTTCAGCACCCGTCGCGTGAAGGTGGCTCCCGTGGTATGCCTTATAGGTTTTGTTTCAATGATATACGCCATTGTGCGCAAACCTAAGGATATCGTTGTATCAGACAAGGAAACTGTAACAGAAAAAGAAAGCGAGGAGGAGAAGACTGCCCTATGAGTTGGTTTGAAGCCTTGGTTCTCGGACTGATACAGGGACTCACAGAGTATCTTCCTGTGAGCAGTAGCGGCCATTTGGCCATCGGCTCCTATCTCTTCGGCATCGAAGGAGAGGAGAATCTTACTTTTACAGTCCTTGTACATGTGGCAACGGTGCTGAGCACGCTTGTCATACTTTGGAGTGAGATAGACTGGATATTCCGCGGTCTGTTCAAGTTCAGGATGAATGACGAGACGCGCTATGTCCTCAACATTGTCGTGTCGATGATTCCCATCGGCATTGTCGGCGTGTTCTTCAAGGACAAAGTGGAGGAGATATTCGGTTCCGGCCTGCTCATCGTCGGTTGCATGCTGCTTCTGACAGCGGCACTGCTCACATTCTCTTACTATGCCAAACCCCGCCAGAAGGAGAAGATAAGTTTGCGCGACGCCTTTATAATAGGTCTTGCCCAGGCCTGTGCGGTGATGCCCGGCCTGTCGCGTTCAGGCAGCACCATTGCCACCGGACTTATTCTCGGTAACAAGAAGGAGAATCTGGCACAGTTCTCGTTCCTTATGGTCATCCCGCCCATACTTGGCGAAGCTCTGCTTGACGTGCTTAAAGCCGTAAAGGGTGAGGCAGCCTTTGGTGGAATAGATACATTTCCTCTTGTTGTTGGTTTTCTTGCGGCGTTCATTTCGGGATGTATTGCCTGCAAGTGGATGATTAACATTGTGAAGAAAGGCAAGCTCATTTATTTCGGCATCTATTGTGCTGTTGCCGGTGCGGCAACCATTGTGTTTTCAATGTTATAGACAACGGGGATGAACATAACCGAAGGAGAGATATTATACCTGAACAAGCCATACGGAATGTCGAGTTTCGGAGCTTTGGCCCGAGTCCGCACGCTTATCTCGAAGCGTATGGGCGGGCGCAAGGTAAAGATAGGGCATGCCGGCACGCTCGATCCGTTGGCCACCGGTGTGTTGATATTGTGTACGGGGCGCAAGACTAAGGAGATAGAGACCCTGCAGTATCACACCAAGGAGTATACCGCCACTTTGCAGCTCGGAGCCACGACACCGAGTTTTGACCGCGAGCATACTGTCGACTTCACTTATCCCACCTCGCATATCACCCGTGAGCTCATAGAGGGCGTGCTGCCCGGTTTCATCGGTGAGATACAGCAAGTGCCGCCGGAGTATTCGGCCTGCAAGGTGGGCGGAAAGCGTGCCTATAAGCTGAAAAGGAAAGGGCAGGACGTGGAACTGAAGGCCAAGACGCTGCAGATAGATGAGATAGAACTGACCTCGTTCGACCGCGAACGGATGCAGATGAGCATACGTGTGGTGTGTGGCAAGGGCACATATATACGTGCTTTGGCACGCGACATCGGGCTGGCCCTCGGCAGCGGTGCCTTCCTCACCGCACTGTGCCGCACGCGGCTTGGCGATGTAAGGGTGGAAGACTGTCTGACGCTCGATGCTTTCCCCGAATGGCTCGATGCCCAGACTATAGAGGATTTGCAAAAATAAGAAATAAAGAGAGGAGATATATACATTATGAAACTGTCACAATTCAAGTTTAAATTGCCGGAATCCCAGTTGGCACTGGAACCGCCCCATCGTGCTTTCGACAATGAAGACGGCACAGTAGAGAAAGTGTATAACCGTGATGGCTGCCGCCTTATGGTGATTCACCGTAAGAGCCAGACCATAGACATGTACAAGAAAGATGCCGAAGGCAACGATATGACCGATGCCGAAGGCAATCCCATGTATCTCGGTTTTCGTGATATAATGAATTATTTTGATGAGGGCGATGCCTTTATCTTCAACGACACGAAAGTATTCCCCGCCCGCCTGTACGGCACCAAGGAGAAGACCGATGCCAAGATAGAGGTGTTCCTGTTGCGCGAGCTCAACGAGGAGCTGCGTCTTTGGGATGTGCTCGTTGAGCCGGCACGCAAGATACGTATCGGCAACAAGCTTTTCTTCGATGAAGACGGCCCCATGGTGGCTGAGGTTATAGACAACACCACCAGCCGCGGGCGTACGTTGCGTTTCCTTTACGACTGTCCTCACGACGAGTTCAAGCGCGAACTTTTCGCTCTTGGCGAGGCTCCGCTGCCTCGGTATATCATTGACCATCGCCCGGCGAACGAAGATGACATGGACAATTTTCAGACCATATATGCAAAGAACGAAGGTGCCGTAACGGCTCCGTCATCAGGACTTCATTTCAGTCGTGAGCTGTTGAAGTTGATGGAGATACGCGGCATACATTTCTCTTACATCACTGTACACTGCGGTTTGGGAAGTTTCGACCCCATTGAGGTTGAAGACCTCACCAAGCACAAGATGAACTCAGAACAGATGATTGTGGGTGCCGAGGCTTGCAAGACTGTAAACGATGCAAAGACTGCCGGTCACCGTGTATGTGCTGTGGGAGTGAGCACTGTGCGTGCCACGGAGACAGCCGTGGGCACAGACGGACTGCTGAAGGAGTATGAAGGCTGGACCAACAAGTTCATTTTCCCACCTTACGATTTCGGCATGGCCAACTGCATGATAGCCAACTTCTATCATCCGGAGTCAACCATGCTCATGACAACGGCCGCTTTCGGTGGTTACGACATCGTTATGGAGGCTTATGGCCAGGCCTTGAAGAATGGTTACAAGTTCGGATGCTATGGCGATGCCCTGCTCATTGTCGACGATTGATTATGATACAACAGCAGAAGCATACAGTATATTTCAGTCTCGGGGCAAACATCGGTGACCGTGAGGCAACGATTCTCCGGGCTATAGAACAAATGGAAAAGCAGATCGGCACCGTGGTGCGCCGGTCTGCTTTTTACGAAACGGAGCCATGGGGTTTTGAGTCATCCAACAGATTCATCAATGCTGCCGTATGTTGCACGACATCGCTTTCTCCCCGCGGTGTGTTGGAGGCTACGCAGCGTATAGAGCGCGATTTGGGACGCATGTCGAAGTCTGCTAACGGACAGTATCATGACCGCGTGATAGACATTGACATCCTTCTATATGACGATATCCGTGTGGATGAGCCCGACCTTAAGATTCCCCATCCGTTGATGTATGAGCGTGAGTTTGTCATGGTTCCGTTAAAGGAAATAATGTACTCCGAAGCTGAATAACATATTCTTGCGAAGAAATACAGTAGCGGCGCATTTCTGCGTGAAAGATATTTCAGAACCTGCATGATTGGTCGTTTTGTGAAACATAAAAAATCCCGCACATTCCAAGTGAACATGCGGGATTTTTCAATATGTTTCTTTTCTTGTTTCCGAATCTTATTTACGCAGACCCAGAGCCTTTACTATTGCGCGATAGCGGTTTACGTCGCGGTCGTAGAGATAGTTGAGCAGTGCGCGGCGCTTTCCTACGAGCTGTGTCAGCGAACGGGCTGTCACATAGTCCTTGTGGTTCTTCTTCAAGTGCTCTGTCAGGTGTGAAATGCGGTATGTGAACAGTGCTATCTGGCTCTCTGCCGAACCAGTGTCTGTTGTACTCTTACCGTGCTTGCCAAAAATCTCCTGTTTCTTTTCAGTGTTCAAATACATAATTGTTGATGATTAATTTGTTGTTTTGATTACATATCTCAGACGCATGCCGCCTTAATCACAACGGCTAACATCTTCGAATGCACCGGATTTTCCGGATTTGCGGGTGCAAAGGTACGGATTTTAATTAAGAATCAAGAATTAAGAATTAAGAATAAGCATGGAAGTTAACTTGTTTTAACATCAAAATGCCGTTCCGGGCGCTTCCTGCCGTCATTGAAGCATAAAAGCAGCACCGTCGCTGTAAATTCTTCATTCTTCATTCTTCATTTTTCATTAAAAATAAGTAACTTTGCACCCGACTTTTAAGGTATAATTAAAATGCAAGACATCAGAAACATAGCCATTATCGCCCACGTAGACCATGGTAAGACTACCCTCGTGGACAAGATGATGTTGGCCGGCCATCTTTTTCGTGACGGACAGAATCTCAGTAATCAAGTGTTGGACAGCAATGACCTCGAGCGTGAACGAGGCATAACCATATTGTCGAAGAATGTTTCCATCAACTGGAAGGGAGTTAAGATTAACATCATCGACACTCCGGGACACTCCGATTTCGGTGGAGAGGTGGAACGCGTACTCAACATGGCCGACGGCTGTCTGCTCCTCGTCGATGCGTTCGAGGGACCGATGCCGCAGACGCGGTTTGTGTTGCAGAAGGCATTGGAGATTGGCTTGAAGCCCATCGTTGTAGTCAACAAGGTCGACAAGCCCAACTGCCGTCCCGAGGAAGTGTACGAAATGGTGTTCGACCTGATGTTCTCGCTCAACGCCACAGAAGACCAGTTGGACTTTCCCGTTGTTTACGGTTCGGCCAAGAACGGATGGATGAGTGCCGACTATAATAAGCCCACAGACAACATAACATATCTTTTGGACAAGATTGTTGAGGTTATTCCCGCCCCCAAAGTCATCGAGGGAACGCCGCAGATGCTCATCACCAGTCTCGACTATTCCAGCTATACGGGCCGTATAGCCGTGGGGCGTGTTCATCGCGGAGTGCTTCGTGAAGGTATGAATGTTACAATCAGCCATCGCGACGGTTCTGCCGAGAAGACCCGCATTAAGGAGCTTCACACCTTTGAGGGTATGGGCCATGTCAAGACATCGGAGGTGCAGAGCGGCGATATTTGTGCGATTATCGGTCTGGAACATTTCGAGATAGGCGACACTATCTGCGATTTCGAGAATCCCGAGGCGTTGCCGCCCATTGCCATTGACGAGCCTACCATGTCGATGCTCTTCATGATCAACGACTCACCGTTCTTCGGACGTGAGGGTAAGTTTGTCACCAGCCGCCACATCAACGACCGTCTCATGAAAGAACTTGAGAAGAACCTCGCCCTGCGCGTCAGCCAGTTTGAGGACAGCACCGACAAGTGGGTGGTGTCGGGTCGCGGTGTGCTCCACCTCTCCGTGCTCATCGAGACCATGCGCCGCGAGGGGTACGAGCTTCAGGTAGGACAGCCGCAGGTAATCTATAAGGAGATTGACGGCCAGCGTTGCGAGCCTGTGGAGGAACTTACCATCAATGTGCCCGAGGAGTTTGCCAGCAAGATGATTGACATGGTGACACGCCGCAAGGGCGATATGACTTCTATGGAGAGTCAGGGCGAGCGCGTCAACATTGAGTTTGAAATACCGTCGCGCGGCATCATAGGCCTGCGTACCAACGTGCTCACCGCCAGTCAGGGCGAGGCCATCATGGCCCACCGCTTCAAGAACTATCAGCCGTATAAGGGCGAGATTTCGCGCCGTGTCAACGGTTCGATGATAGCCCTCGAGACCGGCACGGCCTATGCCTACTCGATAGACAAGCTGCAGGACCGCGGTAAGTTCTTCATCGACCCGGGCGAGGAGGTCTACATGGGTGAGGTTGTGGGTGAACATATTCATGACAACGACCTCGTCATCAATGTGGCCAAGGCCAAGCAGCTCACCAACACCCGTGCCAGCGGCTCTGATGATAAGGCCCGCATCGTGCCGCGTACCATTCTCTCTCTTGAGGAGGCACTCGAATACATCAAGGCCGACGAGCTTGTAGAGGTTACGCCGAAGAGCATGCGCATGCGCAAGACCATCCTCGACCACACCGAGCGCAAGCGTGCCAATAAGGAGTAACGCAAAGAGGCGGGTAACGCAAGGACGCGAATAAACAAAGACGCGAAGATGCAAAGTAAAGAAAATAACTTTGCGTCTTCGCGTCTTTGCGTTTGCTTGCAGTGGCCGGTGGGGGGAGCCAATACCGGAGAACTACTCTGGATATACGAGATTCTCGTCTTTTATGCAGTCGAGCACCTCGTACAGATACTTGCAGGCTTCCCAGCGTGCCATGGGCAGGTCGTGAAGCAGCCAGTTGCCGCAGTCCTTTGGGGCCGCGCCGGGTATGTCGCCTTCAAATTCGGCTATGAATCGGAACGTGCGGCGCATCAGCTCCACGATGTCACGGCTGCAGAGGTCGCCGCGCAGCAGCAGGTAGTTGCCGGTGAGGCATCCCATGGGCCCCCAGTAAACGATGCGGTCTTTCCAGTCGGGGTCGTTGCGCAGGTAGGTTGCGGCCAGATGCTCGATGGTGTGCAGCGCGCTCGGATGTATTGACGGCTCGCGGTTCGGCTCCTTCATGCGGATGTCAAATGTCGTGATTACTTCGCCCGCCACGTTGTCCTTGCGCGAAACGTATATGCCGCGCAACAGGCGGTTGTGGTCGATTGTGAAACTGGGAATCTTGTTCATAGGTCCTGTATGTTTTCAAGAAAAGTTTTTGTTACGTGGAAAGAGCGGTCGGCCATGGTGTCCCAGAAGTTGAAATACTGCTGTGCCTTGTGGTCGCTCAGGGGGATGTCGCTGATGATGCGGAAACTGATGAAGGCCACATTGCGTTGGTGGCAGACGTGGGCTATGGCGGCCGACTCCATGTCAACGGCCATTGCTTCGGGGAAACGGTCGAGAATCTGGCTCATCTTTTCGCGCGAGTCCACAAACCAGTCGCCCGTCACGGTCAGCCCGGTGTGTATGCGGGTGCCGCAGTCTATCGATGTGGCACAGTCGAGCAGTCGGGCGTCGGCATCGAAACGCGCCGGAAGTCCGATAATCTGTCCGTAAGCCACTTCGCCGCCGCAATAGGTGTCGTGATAGCATGTTTGCCGGGCCACTACAACCTCTTGCACCTGCAGCTCTGTCGATGCACCTCCGGCCACGCCTGTGGATATCACGGCGTCGGGGGCGAAGGCTGTTATCATGTCAGTCGTTCCGGCAGCGGCATTCACCTTGCCTATGCCGCACTGATGCAGGATGACGGTGTTACAGCCCAGTGTGCCTGTGACATATCGGCGGCCTCCGTGTGTTGTCTCGGTGGTGTCGGCAAGCATGGCGCAGACACGGCTGAACTCCTTGTCCATTGCGATGATGATACCTATTTTCATGTTTTTTAATGTTTGAGTTGTATTGCGCGTGCAAAGTTATGTAATAATTATGAATTATTAGCTTTTTAATAGTTAATTCACAATAGTTCCATGACTTTCATCCATAAGAAAATTCATTTTCTTTATCCTGCCGGTGCATAATCCGGTGTTTTTTGTGTACTTTTGCACATGGAATATTTATAAACGTTTATATATCTGTCTCTTATACACATCTCCGAGCCCACGAGACTACGCTGC